>Ga0326727_10003520_pt1 | contig 49781 bp, 39 predicted proteins | sample MB2enrmetagenome_FD_207643 | JGI IMG/M metagenome (GOLD analysis project Ga0326727, IMG submission 207643) | Lab enriched peat soil microbial communities from McLean, Ithaca, NY, United States - MB29MY | ecosystem: Environmental > Terrestrial > Soil > Wetlands > Peat | place: USA: New York... | reverse complement strand
CGTTGCGCCAAGGTTAAATAACTGAACATCGCCGACTGCTTCTGGTCATCTCCACGCATACTTCTGTCTTAAACCCAGTGCTCGTGGCAAAGCAGTGACGACCATCAGTGTTTTTCCGCAGCCTGTTAAACCCCCGCATAATGCTTCGAAAGAATGCGGGCTTTAGCCACGGAGAGCAATACGCCCCCTACTGCTTGTTCACATCCACGTAATACAGCTCCGTCGCCACCTGAAACTCGTCCTTGCGCAGCGGCGTCTTCATCCACTGCCACTGAGTCGTCGGATGAATAATCTGCCAATCTCCCGGCTTGCCCACGCGCACCGGCATGGCAAACTTCTCCTCATCGGCTCGCCACTTATACATCACTAAGCCCGGCTCCTCGCCGAACAACAACTCCAGCCGCGGAATCTGCGCGTGTCGCAGATACTGATCAAAAATCGGCGTCAGGTTCATCCCCGTGTGTTGGTTGAAGTAACTCACCACGTCTTCTGTCAGAATGTTCTGATATTTGAAGTGCTGATAAAAGCCGTGCAGCAGCGCCCACCATTTAGCGTCGTCGTTTACCACGCTGCGCAACGTGTTGAGCATCAGCGCGCCCTTGAAGTACTGATCCTGATCCGGTTCGGCATTCACGCCCCGCTCAGCTATAATGGGCCGCTGATTCTTCACCTTGGTCTTGTCACCGTTCAGGTACTTGATGGCGTCGTCCTTGCCCCAGCGATACTCCACGTAGAGGCTTTCCAGATACGTCGTCCAGCCCTCGTGAATCCACATATCCGCTGGGTCCGCGGCCGTGATGCTGTTGCCGAACCACTCGTGCCCGCTCTCGTGAATGATGATGAAGTCGAAGCGCAGGCTGATCCCCACGCCCGTCCAGTCGCGGCCCAGGTAGCCATTCTTGAATAAGTTGCCGTAAGTCACCGCGCTCTGATGTTCCATCCCCGCGTAGGGCGCTTCGATCAGCTTGTATCCATCCTTCACAAATGGATACTCGCCGAAGTAATGTTGATACGCCTCTAACATCCCCTTGGCTTGCGCAAACTGCATCTTTGCCTTCTCTAAGTCTTCGGGCAATACGTAATAATCCAGCGATAAGTCACCTAACTTATCTGCGAAGTGAACATAATTCCCGATATTCAGCGAAACATCGTAGTTATTGATCGGATAACTTACATGCCAATCCCAGCGCGTATACCCGTCGCCCAGGTCGGTCTTGCCCATGAACCTGCCATTCGACACGTCCACCAGGCCGTTGGGAATTGCGACGCTGATGTCCATGCTTTCGACCTCGTCGCGCCACTGATCTTTATTCGGCCACCAAATGCTCGCCCCTGTCCCCTCGCATGCCGTATTGATCCACACGCGTCCTGCCGGGTCTTTCTTGAAGGTCATGCCGCCAAAGCGCCCCGTCTCCTCCGGATGTCCGGAGTAATAAAAATCAATGGAGTAAATCCGCCCTGCGCTGAGCGTCTGCGGAAAGTCGACAAACACCGCGCCCGAGTCGCGCTCGTATTTCAGTGGCGTATCGCCGAATAAAATCTTGTCTACCTTCAGCGATTCGAACAAATCAAGCTGAATGTGCGTGCCGTCGGTTAGCATCCTAAAACGAATCGTATTTTTACCGCTGATTGTCTGCTTCTCCGGATCGATGCGAATGTCCAAGTGGTAATAGAGCAGCTTGTTGTTGGCGCGATAGGGGCCGTAGGCTCCGCGCAGCATCTCCGCGCGCGTGGGCACGGGGATAACTGCCTCATTCGGTTTTACCGGCGGCTTCTGCGCCGTGGCAGGCGTAGCGACAGGAGCAACGGCGGGTGTAGCAGCCGGGCTCGGCGCTTGTTGTGCAGCCTGGGCAGATAGTGAGGCCGAGGTTCCGAGGGAAATAATCAACAACATCCACGAGAATGAGCGAAGGGCAAATCTACGCATGCATGTATCCTAACCGCTGAACCGGCACCCATCCCGTGCTCAGCAGCATCCGCCGAATTAACTCGTCGAGTTGGGAAAGTCGTTCTGACCACTGACCACTGTTTTCAGATCAGTTCAACACCCCACAGATCGTGCAGGTGCAGCACGCCTTCCACGTTTCCAGCGGCATCCACTACCACCAGCGAAGTAATCTTCTGCGCTTCCAGAATGGCCAGAGCCGTAGCCGCCAGTTCTTCCGCCGCAATGGTCCGTGGATGGTCGTTCATCGCCTCGCCGGCCGTCTTGCTCAGTGCCGCGCCGCCCTCGCGCTCCAGCAATCTCCGCAGGTCTCCATCGCTGATCACGCCGCGCAGCCGTCCCCGCTCCTGCACCGTCGTAATCCCCAGCTTCTTCGACGACATTTCGTAAATCACGTCGGTCATCGCTGTCAAGGGCGCGACCACCGGCACGGCGTCGCCCGAGTGCATCAGCTCGCGGACCTTGGCCAGCCGCTTGCCCAGTTTGCCGCCGGGGTGCAACTCTGCAAAATCCTCCGCGCGAAATCCCTTGCGCAGGCTCACCGCAACCGCCAGCGCATCGCCAAGAGCAAGCATCGAAGTGGTCGAGGCTGTCGGTGCCAGGTTCAGCCCGCAGGCCTCGCGCTCCACGCTGCAATCCAGGGCCACGTCGCTCGCTTGCGCCAGCGTTGAATTCAAATTACAGCACAAGCTCACCAGCGCATCGCCTTTGCGTTTCAGCGTAGCCAGCAGCCGCAGAATCTCCTCTGTCTCTCCGCTGACCGACAATGCCACCACCACGTCGCCCGGCATCAGCACGCCCAGGTCGCCATGCACCGCCTCGGCCGGATGCAGAAACAGCGCCGGCGAACCAGTGGAACTGAGCGTGGCGGCGATCTTCTGCGCAATGATGCCGCTCTTGCCCATGCCCGTCACCACCACCCGTCCGCGCTCCTCGCCGCAGCGCAAAATCAACTCGACGGCCTGGTCGAAGGCTGCGGCCATCGGCCCTTCCAGCCGCGTGGCCAGCGCCTCCAGTGCCGCCGCCTCGGTGCGCACCAAAGCCGCCGGCGCGGGCGTCCTGACTGCCTCTCGAGTCCCTGAACGGAGCTGTTTCTCTTCTTCGCTCATCGGTTATTGATGGTAACAGTTCAGGCGTCGATAATGTGACCGAAAGTGTTAGCTCCCACCACAGGTGGCCGCGCAAGCGGCAGTTGGCCCCACCGCAGGTGGTCGTACAATAAGGTTAAGAGGCCAATCCCCGTGAAGCGCAACACCCTCGTCCTCTCCGCCGTTTTATTGATTCTGGCCGCCTTCGCCTGGGCCGGCTGGGCTAACTGGGAGTACCGCAAACAGGCCGCCGAACGGTTGCGAGCCACGGCTGCGCAGGGCGAACTGGTTGTTGATGCCGCGGGTACGGCGCAATACAACTCCCCGCTTCAGGGCAAGCCCGCGCCCCCCTTCACCCTCGATGACCTCAGCGGCAATAAGCACTCGCTGGCCGAATTCAAGGGCCGGGCGCTCGCCATCAACTTCTGGGCCACTTGGTGTGCTCCCTGCAAAGTCGAAACCCCATGGCTCATCGATCTGCGCAATCGCTACGCGGCGCAGGGCTTCGAGGTGCTGGGCATCTCCGCCGACGACATCGACCGCGGCGACCCGCAAAAGCTGAGCGGCGAAAAGCAGGAGATCGCGCGCTTCGTCCAGCGCATGCAGATGCCCTATCCGGTTCTGATCGACGGCGGCTCCATCAGCGATCCTTACGGCGGCCTCGACGCGCTGCCTACTACCTTCTTTGTGAATAGCAATGGCATCGTCGTTGCCGCGCAGATGGGAATGACATCAAAGGATGAACTCGAAAGAAATATCAAGAAAGCTCTGGGGAACAAGTGAGCATTTTTCAAAAACCAGTTTTGTATCAGGGCACGACTTTAGTCGTGCCGATAAGAGTATAAATACAACGCGGGCTTCAGCCCCTGAGGGACGCTCATGATTGCCGGTAAAACAGAAATCCGCGTCACCATCGCCGCAGCCCTCACGTTGGCCTCCGCGCTGGCGATAGGACAAAATCCGCTCTTCGATGCGACTCCGCGCTCTGCCGCAAAGTCCGCCGTCGTTTTTCTCTATCCCGAGCAGGTTACCATTCCCGCCGGCAAGCCAACCACCATCGAACTCCACTTCCGCATCGCGTCCGGCCTGCACATTAACTCCCACACGCCCACCGAACGCGAACTCATCCCCGCCACCATCTCCATTCCCGCGGGCTCCGGCGTGCGTCTTATTGGGGTTGTTTATCCACCAGGCACGGACTTCACGCTCCCCCTCGACCCCGCTACTAAGCTCAGCGTCTATACCGGCGAGCTCATCATTCAGGCGCGCATCGTAGCCGCGCCCGGTGATCATCTGGTCGAGGCCGCTCTCCGCTACCAGGCCTGCGACAATAACGCTTGCATGCCCCCCAAAACGATTACCACGGCCATCGATGTAATCGCCAAGTGAGAGCGCTGCCTGCCCCATACATCTTGAAACTCGCGCCGCCGCCGGACCGTCTTTCTATAATGTTGTGCGGAGGCTTTTGCCCATGCGAGTGTTCATGAACGCAGCATCCATGCTGGCCATCGCGGCTCTGGCGCTGGGAGTATCCACAATAGCTAATGCCGATTCTCTCGCGGTGAAGACCGCGCAAGGCAAGGCTCGCGGCAAAACCATCAACGACGGCAAGGTTCTGGCATTTCTCGGTCTGCCCTACGCCGCGCCTCCGGTAGGCGATCTGCGCTGGAAAGCGCCACAGCCGCCGGCCAAGTGGAAGGGCGCGCGCGATGCGACCAAATTCGGCGCTCATTGCGCTCAGGTTCATGTTTTTGACGACATGATCTTCCAGGACAGCGTAAACAGCGAAGACTGCCTCTTCCTCAACGTCTATGCGCCCGCTGACGCTGGCAAGAAGAGCAAGCTGCCGGTCATGTTCTGGATTCACGGCGGCGGTTACGCGGGCGGAGCCGGCTCGGAGCCGCGCCACAACGGCGACTTTCTGCCCCTCAAGGGCGTGGTGCTGGTCACTATCAACTACCGGCTGGGTGTCTTTGGCTTTCTGGCCACCGCGGATCTGGCGAAAGAGGCCAACGGCGCTGTGGGCAACTACGGCCTGCTCGACATGGTGGCCGCGCTCCAGTGGGTCAAGGCCAACATCAGGAACTTCGGCGGTGATCCTGACAACGTGACCATCTTCGGCGAGAGCGCCGGCTCCTTAGCTGTCAGCACGCTCATGGCCTCTCCGGCGGCGCGCGGACTCTTCCACAAGGCCATCGGCGAAAGCGGCGCGGCATTCAGCGATCCACTGCCAACCGACACACTGGAAGTGCGAGAAAAACAAGATGGGGAGTGGGTTGCCTCGTTGGGGGTGACTACACTGGCGGAGCTTCGTGCGCTGCCAACGGACAAGGTCTTGGATGCGGTGAAAAACAAAAAGGGAGGCTTTTGGCCCGTTGTCGACGGCAAGTTCCTCACCGAGCCGGTAGCCGGCACCTATGCCGCGGGCAAACAGGCCCACGTGCCGCTGTTAGCTGGCTGGAATCGCGATGAGGGCAGCTTCTTCGCCATGCGCCCGGTGACCGCGGAACAGTTCAAGGGCATGATTGGCGGCCTCTTCAAGGAACGTGCCGGCGATTTTCTCAGGCTCTACCCCGCCGAAACCGATGAACAGGCCTTGCGTTCCGCCATCGACTACGGAAGCGACAACTTCATTGCCTTCGGCACGTGGAAGTGGATAGAGGCGCACAGGAAAACTGGCGATTCGCCCATCTATCGCTATCACCTCGAGCTGGCCGCCCCACCCAGCAAATACCACCCCGGCTCATTTGCCTTCCACTCCGACGACATCGAATATATTTTCGGCACGCTCGACACCCGCCCCGGCGCCGTCTGGCGTCCCGAGGATCGCACGCTCAGCGAGCAGATGATGAGCTACTGGACCAACTTCGCCCGCACCGGCGATCCCAACGGCCCAGGCCTGCCCCCGTGGCCGAAATACGACAGCGCCGACTCGCTCATCCACCTGGACAGCAACATCACCTCCGGCCCGGATACCCTCCGCCCGCGCTACGAATTCCTCCTGAAGGGAATGCCGCAGTTCCACTTTTAAGATGGAGAGGAGTGCTGTTCATGCAAAAATGGCCGCATTCAGGCGGCCATCTTGGGATGTGCGAAACGTATTGCGATACACTTGAATATCCCGAGCGAACTATGCGGTCACAGTTGTACTCCTGCCACCATTCGTCGAGCACGTACTATTCATCGTACGGAACTAAATCGTGTTCAGGCACTCATCGCCCACCCGCCTGTGGCACTGACCTGTGCCCCTGAATCAGACCAAATGCATGGTTGCCGAAGTGTGCGCGGAGATAATGCCGATGATGCGGGCTTAGGTACAATGGAGACTGCTCGTAACATTGGGATTCCAGCTCGCGCCGCCGAAATGCACAACTCTAATGCTGGGAGAAGAATAATGAGTTTCAGGCAAACCATCCTCCTGTGCGCACTGAGCTTTGTCCTTGCAATTGCGGCTTACCTGATAGTGCTTGCGCTCGGTGTCTGGATGTCCAGTGATGGCAGAATCACGCAAAACCTGAGGCGCTCAGTCGAAGAAGGCTTACTGACGGAAGACGTTGACTCCCGCCCTTCCAACTTTGGACAGACTCAACACAGATTTGATATGTTTTCCGAATGTGTGGGGCTCGGCGTGAACCTTGGCAACAATGACCGTTCCGTGCTCTACCGAATCCTTGCAACTCCCTATATTTCTTTTGAGCAGGGCGGCCCTGCCGGTATTATTAGCAGCCACCCCTGCAGCGATCTGGTGCGGGCAGTGACGAATCAGCCGAAGGCTGAACTGGTGTACTTCCGCTTCTGGCATGGCTACCAGGTATACATGCGCGCTGTTCTCTCCTTTACCGACTTGGGCAGGATGCGCATTCTCAATGCCATCTTAATGTATGGATCTCTCCTCTACCTCTGTTTAAAGCTGGAGGCGTGGTTTGGCTGGCAGGCGCTGCCCATCTTTCTGCTCCCTTATGCGTTTTATTCAGACATGTTAAGTGCGCCGCTGGTGACTGTCCATGCTATCCCGATGGCTTGGACCTACCTGAGCATTGCGCTGGGCATGCGGCAGCTTGAACAAAGCAGGAGACCCTCGACGGGGCTGTTCGTCCTCGCCTTCCTCAGCGGCTCAATCTACAATTTCCTCAGTATGCTCTTTACGCCGCAACTGGCGCCGGCGTTGCTAGCTTTCATGACGATCGCGGCGTTTCTGCGCTGGGATGGGGAAGGATGCAAGCGGCTGCTTGCGCTCTGGCAGGCTGGGTGGGTAGCACTGGTATGGTTCTTGGGCTTTATCCTCACCTGGTTCGCCAAGTGGACGCTTGCCGCCTTCTACTTCGGATTGGACGCGGTGCGAAACTCGGTATTGGTGGCCGCCTCCGGGGTCAACTACCGGTCGTACGTCAGGCCGCGCGTTCACCAGTTGTTTGGTGCCACTTTGCTGGTCGCTGGGCCATGGCTGCTGCTGTGCATCTCCGCTGCGATTACCGTGGTTACGGGGATTATCCTCTTCCGGAAGCCTCCAAACGGCGCTTCCAGGGGCGCCCAGTTGCGGGACTGTGCTTTGCTCCAGTCACCCCTGCTGATCGTGATTGCGTGGACTGAGCTGATGCGCTACCACAGCGTGGAGCACTCGATCTTTGCGCAGCGGGCGATGATACTATTCATCATTTTACCTCTGCTCGCGCTTCTGCTAGTGAGGCGTGTGCAGAGCCACGAGGCCTGCCCACCACGTGGACGGGACGCGGAGAGTACTTCTGCTATGAAGGTGATGAGGTTTACATAAAGATCACCGAATATCTATCTGGAGATAGATCGCTCGCCAAGCAAATTGTTTAGCGGTTGACGCCCGCGGCCGCCGCAAAACCGGACGCTACCGCCGGGGGAATGGTGCTGGCCGGCGGCGGTTCGGTGAAAGAGGCGTTCTTCGCGTTGATGGCGTTGGAGTAATCCGGGCCGAGGCCGAGTTTCTTGAGCGCCCGTGCGTCAGGCGTTAGCTTTGTCTGCCAGCCCTGGTCGGCCTGGTACTTCTGCATGGCCGACTTGGTTCTCTCGTCCCACTGGCCGTTGGCCTCGCCGGAAAGATAATGCTCGCGGATTAGAGCCTGCTGAATCTCTGTTACCCTGTCTGGCGCGATGACCTGTTGGCCGCGTGGCCGGCGCGCTCTGGACTTACCTTTGTGTGTTCCGTGGGTAGCCGGGGCTCCGTGCGTCTGCGCGGTGTGTGTCTGCGCAGTGTGCGTCTGAGCAACGTGCGCCTGCGTGGTGTGTGCCTGCGCAGTGTGCGTCTGAGCGGCGTGCGCCTGCGTGGTGTGCGTCTGAGCAACGTGCATCTGTGTGGAGTGCGTCTGTGTGGTGCGCGGCGCAGGCTTGCTGCTGGAAGTATGCTGAGCGGTGGTTCCGAATACCGGCAGCGCGGCCATGGCTGTGAACACTGCCAACGCCAGGCTTACCCGAAAAGTCAGCACGCGGTTCACCTCTCAGACAACAACTTCGATCAGACCTTATAGAAAGTTTAGCGAATTTTCATGAATTGCGCCAAGAAGATATTCGAATTAATTCTGGGAATCCAAAGCGATACGGGAAAAGGGCGCCGGAAACGGAACTCAGCCGCCGGCGCCCTTCCAAACGCTATTGCAGCGTTCCGCCTATCAGGTTAACGCCGTCATCGGGGTGGCGCGGGTCCACAATTTCAAAAACCACATCGTCGCCCGTCTTCAGTTTGCTCACCACGGCATTGAACTGTTCCTTGGTGCCCGTGGGCTGTTTGTTGACGCGGACGATGACCAGGCCCGGTTCCAACCCTTGCAGGTCGGCGAAAGAGCCGGTGCGCACCGATTGAATCATCACGCCGGGGCTGTGCAGCTTGGCTGCTATTGCCGGAGAAGCTTCGCGCACCACCAAGCCCAGAATGGCCTCGCCCGCCTCGCCTTTTTCGTCCGGGTTGGTTTCCGCTTGGTGTTCGCCCAGCTCGGCAAAGACCTTGTCGCGGTCGCCAATCGTAACTGTGATATCAGCTTGTTTGTCGTCCCGCATGTAGCCCAGCCGGATGCTTGAGCCCGGCCTGCGGCTGGCAATTTCGCTCACCAGGTCGTCGCCGTCCTTGATCGTGCGTCCGTCTATGCTCAGCAGGATATCGCCCGCCTTGAGGCCGGCCTTATCCGCCGGCCCCCCCGGCTGGATCTTCCGCACAACAACGCCGTTCTTGAAGCCGTACATGCGATTGACGGAGCTCGATAGCCCTTGATTGAAGATGATCCCGATGGAACCGCGGACCACCTTGTGGCTGGTTCCGATCAGGTCGTTGTAGATATCCACCACCGTGTTGGATGGCATGGCGAAGCCGATTCCCTGGTAGCCGGCTGATTGCGTGAAAATGGCCGTGTTCACCCCGATCACCTCGCCGTTCATGTTCAGCAGCGGCCCGCCGGAGTTGCCCGGATTAATGGCCGCGTCGGTCTGGATGAAGTGCTGAAACTGCCCGCTCGCCCCCGGCTCGATGGTCCGATTCTTGGCTGAGATGATGCCCGCCGTCACCGTCTGCGAGAGCGCAAACGGGCTGCCGATGGCCTCCACCCAATCACCCACCTGCGCCGTGTCTGAGTTGCCCAGCCTCACGGTCGGCAGCGGCGTGCTGGTCTCGATCTTGATGACCGCCAGATCCGTTGCCTTATCCGTCCCTATCACCCGCGCCGGACGGCCCTCATCTGCATTGTCCGGGTCCGTCGACAGCTTGACGTAGATCTTGTCGGCCTTCTCCACCACGTGATAGTTGGTGATGATGTAACCCTTGGGATCGACGATGAATCCCGAGCCCAGCGATTCGCGTACCTGGCCGTCGTCTCCGCCCTCCATATCAGGCATCTGTCCGCCGAAAAAGCGGTTGAAGAAATCCTGTAAGTTATCCGGTCCCGGCCCCTGCCTCTGGCCCTGCTGCTGATCCTGGTCCTGATCCTCGTCGCCCGGTTGCTGCGGCATCGGCTGAATGCGGCCGTGAAAACTGCGCCGGCCCTTGTTGGTGGACTGCTTGGGAAGCGTCCGGGTGTTGATGTTCACCACTGCCGGCCCAACCTTTTTGGCAATCTCCACAAACTGGTTGGGAGCCACCGTGGAATTGTTCACTTTCAGGGGAGTGGCGTCGGCGCTGTCAGTCTGCTTTTCCTGTCCGCGGACTCCGTGTGCGGCATAGGAGCCGGCCACGATGGCCGCCGACAACGTGGCAAGCAGGATAAATACGGAAGCGAGACGGCGCGTGCGCAGCCGTTCAAAAAGCGATTTCATGGTTTCGTTGACCTCGTCGGATAACCAGCATCGCGGCTGGCTTGTTCAATTTGTCTTTGTTGTCCAGTTTGTCCAGCTTGTAAAGCTGTTCGCTGCACCAACCTTCAGTATAGTCATAGGCGGACAAGCACGTATGGCCGCCGGTTCCTGCGCCCTTCGGCGTTCCAAGCCGGAAACCAGTCGCCGGTAACCATTCCGGACCCGTCTCATCTCTATAGACGCGCTTCTGCCAAAAGAGTCTCGTGGGGACTGCGTTCCGCCGCAGGCCTACTCCAACTCCGCAAAGAGTTGCTCCAGAAGTTTCTGTATCTGCTCTGCCTTGCGCGGGCTTACGTCGGCAAACTCGATGCCCGCCTTGGTCTTGCCATCTTCCTGGTGGCGAATCACGCCCGCCAGCCGCAGCGTGTAGCCCTTCAGATGCAGCAGAACCTCGACACTGGCATGGTCCCCCGCGGGAATGGCGTCATCGGCCTCGATGCGGCATCCCCCCAGCCCCAGATCGAGCAGGTAAGTCAGGGCCTTGGTTCCCTCCGGGAAGATGCCAATCCATGCCGTTCCCCAGTCGTGCGCGCGCGGGTGGGCGCGCCGCTCCACCGCCACGCTCTTAGCGGCCGGCGGCCCTTGCTCGGAATCCTTTTGCGTTGAATCCATGTGCATCACCGATGAGATTCGCCCCAACGCAACCCCCTCAGGACAAACCTCCACACTAGATTATCGGCCAGCTTCTCTCTCAGCGCAGTCATTTGTTTTTCTTAATTCAACCCTTCGCGGCAATTCCAGCTCTCTGCGCGCAACCGCTTCTATGCCTCATTTCAGACTATCGGCTAGTCCCGCCTTTCATGAGAAAATAGAAGAGCAGAAGGTCTCCGGGGCCGTGACCATCCGCTCCCCAAAACCGTAATTTTCCATCTGGCCCCTAACGATAAACAAGATTGGGTGCCATCCATTACGCGTTCTTTGCGGAATGGGTGGGAAACCCCATACAGGAATAAAAATAACAATGATCAGTGTCAGCAATGTGACCATGCGCTATGGCTCGAAAATCCTCTTCGAGGATGTCAGCGTGAACTTTGTCCCCGGGCGCCGCTACGGCCTCACCGGCCCCAACGGCTCCGGCAAAACCACCTTCATGCACATCCTCACCGGCGACCTCGATGCCCAGAAGGGAACCGTCGTCCGCCCCCGCAAGCTCGGCGTCCTCCGCCAGGATCAGTTCGCATTCGACGCCCATCGCGTCATCGACACCGTCATTATGGGCAACAAACCGCTCTGGGCCGCCATGGAAGAGCGCGACCGGATTTACGCGCAAGCGGAAATCACCGACGCCGACGGTATGCGCCTCGGCGAGCTAGAAGGCGTCATCGGCGACGAGGATGGCTACACCGCTGAATCCGATGCCGCCGTTCTTCTCGACGGTCTCGACATTTCCGAATCCCTCCACCAGCGCCTCATGGGCGAGCTCCAGGGCGGCCAAAAGGTTCGTGTCCTCCTAGCTCAGGCCCTCTTCGGCAAGCCCCAGGCTCTGCTCCTCGACGAGCCCACCAACTACCTCGATCTCGAATCCATTCACTGGCTCCAGGACTTCCTCAATAACTACGACGGCACGCTCATTGCCATCTCTCACGACCGCCACTTCCTCAACTCCGTCACCACCCACACCGCCGACATCGACTACCAAACCATCATCACCTACACCGGCGGCTACGACGACATGGTTCTGGCCAAAACCCAGATTCGCTCCACCCTCGAATCGCAAAACGCCCAGCGCGAGAAAAAGATCGCCCAACTCAACGACTTCATCGCCCGCTTCTCCGCCGGAACCCGCTCCTCCCAGGTCACCAGTCGGCGCAAAGAGGTCGAGCGTCTGCAAACCAACGATCTCGCTCGCTCCAACATCGCCCGCCCCTACATCCGCTTCGACCAGCTACGCCCCAGCGGCAAGCACGTCCTAGAATTCAAGCACCTCACTAAAATATATGGAGAGCAGACGGTCATCGACGCCTTCACCGCCAACGTCATGCGCGGCGAACGTATCTGCCTCATGGGACGCAACGGAGCAGGGAAGACCACGCTCCTCAAGAGCCTTCTTGCAAACTATCCAGGCCTGGCCGACAAGGATTTCACCCTCGACTCTGGCACAGTCTTCTGGGGCCACGAAGCGCAAATCGGCTACTTCCCCCAGGACGTCGGCTCCACCATCGAGCACGGCCTCACCGTTGCCGAGTGGCTCCATCGCTGGAAGCCCGACGCTCACGTAGAAGACATTCGCGGCATCCTCGGCCAAATGTTATTCTCCGGCGACGAAGGCGACAAGCAGACCAAAGCTCTGAGCGGCGGCGAACAGGCCCGCCTCGCTTTCTGCAAACTAATCCTCACCAAGCCCAACATCCTCATCTTCGACGAGCCGACGAACCACCTCGACCTCGAAGCCATCAACGCCCTCAACATCGCCCTCCAGCGTTACGAAGGCACAGTTTTGTTAGTCACTCACGACCACGACCTCATCGACGAAGTTGCCACCCGCCTCTGGGTCTTCCACGAAACCAGCATCGAAGACTTCCAGGGCCCCTACGCCGAGTGGAAAGGCAAACACAACTAAGATATGGATTAAGGTTGTTAACATTGCCGGAAACTGCCATGATAAGCAAGATATGAGGCTAGGAGAAATCCATGAACGATGAGGAAGCTTTGTTTTTTAATGCAGTAATGAAAGGCGAACTGGATAAGATCGAGTCGATGCTCAAAGACAATCAAGCTTTGGTTTTTATTAGAAATGACGATGGGGAAACAGCTTTGTATCTGGCGGCAGGTAAGGGACATCTTGAGGTTTTGAGATTGCTGCTGGCAAATCATGCAGAGATTAACGCTAAAAGGGCGAATAATAACTCCACACCCTTGCATTCGGCGGCATCGAAAAAGGGCCTCAGAGAGGTTGTGGTGTTTCTATTAGACCATGGCGCTGAGATCAATGCCAAGGAAACCTATAATGGCCTCACCCCATTGCATGTCGCGACTGGAGTGGGAAACAAGGAAGTGGTGGATTTGCTTTTAGCTAGAGGTGCGGATATTGAGGCAAGAGATTATGCAAAGGCGACACCCTTGCACTGGGCAGCGGCCCATGACTTGATCGCCATCGCGGATTTGCTGCTGGTTCACAATGCTGATGTCAACGCCAAAGACAGCAGTGGTTGGACTCCTGCGGACGCAGCCGCGGGAAAAGGCAACAGAGAAATGGTGCAATTACTGCGTCTATACGGCAGCAATGAACCCAAATTATCGCCCATGAGACGAGGAGTATAGGCTGGGTACAGAAATGTTGGTTGAACCGGGAGCGCTAGGCCGGGTTTTCACCCCTGCAATCCGCCGCCTTCGCTCTCCCGCTCACTCGCTATTTCCGCGCATACTGCAGATTCAATATCCCAATCTGATAGCAGCTGGTATCGGGGTATGTGAGCGAGGCGAGATTTGCGGGAAGCTTCTTGGGATCGAGAAGGCGCCAAGCTTCAGGCGCCTGCCAGGGATCGTAGCCGGCATCGCGCATGAGGGTGAGGGCTACGCGGAGACGCTCCTCCTGCATGGCGATCTCGGCATTGCCGCCGGCCACGTCACTCGTCATCAGCATCGCAGGACCAAGCCCGGGGACAAGGGCGCCGGCAACTTCACCGGCAAATACCACACCCCAGGCCGCGCGGTTCAGCTTTACTTCTCTTGCTGCCTCGCGCTGCAGGTTGTAGGCCACGCCATCGGCCAACACCGCCGCCAGTTGATCGTCGCTCTTCAACCGCTCCACAACTTGCTTCGGAATCAGCACTGCGCCATCCAGAAGGCAAATCTCCGTCCGTGTCTTCGCATCGTCAACCGCATAGAACCGGAAATGAATCTTCGTCGGATCGCCGTCCGCCATCTCTCTCTGGTAGCGCGGAACCAACGACATGCCCACCCTGTGTACGCGCTGTTGCAGCGGTTGGTCGGCGGGTAGCGTGTGCCAGCGGCCGAGACCGATCTTGAGCTGTTCGTCCTGCTGGAGAGATGCGCCGTCGTCTGAGCTGACGAGGGCGCCCGTGGCTTTGCTGGTCATGCCATCGTCTTTAGCGCCGGCGGGACGGGTTTGGACCGTGACGATCTCAAGATCCTTTACGGCCTTGAACTTTGTAGGTTTGGCGGGGAGGAACTGCGCTTTGGCGGCTTCGAGGATTCCGTCTTTGCCGCGCTTGCCGCTGAAATGGATCCAGGTATTCTCACTGACCTCGTCGAGGGTGCTGAGGTCGCCCAGGAAGGTGAGTTGAGTGGACGGCGTGATGCGAATGAGATAGCCATCGGCCTCAAAGACCGCCGTGGGGGCGGGTGAGAGAATCCGTGTGATGACACCGATTCCGGAGATCTTTCGATCCCAGTCGTCGCGGATCATGACAGTTGTGGCCAGGAGGGGTTTGAATGGGCCTAAGTCTCTGCCGGCCACACGGACATATACGCCGATTCGCAGGGCTTCGCGCAGAGGGCTTGTGGATGAGGTGGAATTCGAGCCTATCAGTCCGAAGGCAGTTTCTGGGGTGATCACGAACTGGCGTCCATAGACCTCGAAACCCATGGGCGGGTGGATGCCGTTGATGTAGCCCTCGATCGGGAAATAGGTGGGCTCGGCTATGAGGGGGAAGGCGAGAACTGCGAGGGCGAGAGCGGAGAGGAGACGAAAGGATCGACTGATGATCGACACGAAAGACCTCCTGCGATTCATCGCCAGAAGTATAACAAACGGTAATGCGGCGGGTGGCCCCATATCGAAATACCATTAAGTTATGTGGACCAGGTCTGGATTTTCAGACCTGGAAATCCTCGAACCCCAATCCACCGGACGCCCCACCCTGAAACCGTTACGAACGCTTGGTTAGGCAGGGGATTTATCCTCGACAATCCGCCGCCCTTCCAGGAAATGGGTTTTAACCTATGAGCTGATCCCCTGACCAGCACCCGAAATCGCCCAATTTTGCGCAAAAATTGGTATCTGTCGATGCATACCTTTTCTTGCGCGTTTTATCTAAGAATCACGGCGTTTTCGGTGACTCTGAGGTCTCCTTGCCCCAAGGCAGAACCACGTAGGGGAGGCAGCCGGGACCTTCCGCGCTCGCTTTGAGCTGCCCCTTCGCGATGCCGGCTACATACGGGAAAACGGCCATCACGGCGTGGCCTTCCGCGTTCGTCGTCAGCATCTGGCTCACGGACGATCCTTCCGACTCCAGCACCAGCGGAATCTTGGCCTTTGCGGGAAATCGGTCGGCAACGATCAGGACTGCCGTTGCATCAATCTGGGCGATTCTCACTTCCAGGCGGCATGTCTGTTCTTCCGCCACCACTGGGTTGGGAACAAGTGTGCCGTAGAGCATAAGCTGCCTGTCCCGTGAAATGATCTGATAACGCGACGGTATTCCGCTATCGGTTACAGCCGTGATTACGAGCTCATCGTCCCCCGCCTTGAAGCTAAACTCCTGCTCGGGCTTCGGTTCGTGAATCATCAACAATCCTTGTCCATTCACATAGAAATCACGGGGATCGACCGATAGAGAATTGGTTATGGTCCAGGAACCGAAGGCATAGACCTTGTTTTCAGGAGCGCCTTCGGCAAACACGCGGTAGCGCGCCGTACCGTGGCCTCCCGGCAATGCCTGCTCGTCAATTTTAACGAAACGCAAATGCAATCCTGCCGGATTGAAGCGCGATCCTGTTAGATTCAGATCGCCTGATACCGCATCGTCCCACCGAGCCTGTCTCTCCAGGAGGGTGAGTAACTCCTTCGAGGGAGTGGAGCGGCCTGAGAAGTTGAAATAATTTAAGACATTCGATTGCTTCAAGTCTTGTCCATAGGAAAAGAACGTGGAATGGAACAAGAGGCAAAGCGAAATGTTGGCAAAAAGCCGACCCGGCTTGAACATAATCTATAGTGTCGGCTATGTTCTACCCAAACGCAACCGAGTAAGGGATGCCTTGGTCACAGATAAGGGGAATTTAGGTCACAAAAATGTCCCGCATTGCGATACCAAAACCCGCAAAGTGAGGCCCGTCACATCCCCGAAACTTGCTGCAATCTAGCATCTTAATTATGAACGCAGAGACCCTGATTCTGATTGCGCCGTGTTCGCTGCTGTTGGGCGCCGCGCTGCAGATCCTCGTTGCGCGGCTGTTGAACGCACGCATTAAGGGGATTCTGGCCTTTCTAACCTGTTTGCCTGCAGTAGCTTCCGTCGCCGGGCTGGTGGAGTCGGTCAAGGCCGGGCAGGCAGTCGATTTGACCGTGGTTCACTGGGATGGGCTGCTGAACCTGGTATTTCACGTGGACGCACTCAGCGTCCTTTTTGCTTTGATGGGGACAGGCCTGGGCGCCTTCGTGCTCCTCTACTCCATCGGCTACATGGCCCACGACAAGGCTGCCACCCGTTTCTACGCCTCCATGCTGGTCTTCATCGCCGGCTTTGTCGGCCTGGTCTACAGTGCTAATCTCTTTGTTTTCTATCTCTGCTGGGAACTGGTTGGCTTGTGCTCCTTCAGCCTGGTGGGTTTCTGGTACACCAACCGCGAGGCCGTAGCCGGCGCGCGCAAGGTGCTGCTGATGACCCACATTGCGGGCTACGGCCTGCTGGCGGCGATTCTCGTGGTTTACCACCGCACTGGCAGCGCTCTGTGGACCGATCCCAAGGTGGCTCAGGCATTTACCGGCGGAATCTTTGTGTTGATGCTGGTGGCGCTGGTGGCCAAATCCGTGCAGTTCCCGTTGCACACCTGGATTCCCGAGGCCATGGCCGCGCCCACCCCGGTAAGCGCCCTGCTGCACGCGGCCTGTTACGTGAAGGCTGGCGTTTATCTCGCCGCTCGCATGCACAGCTTTGGCGCATGGCCGCATGCCGGAGGCATCGCCTGGGGGAATCAATCCCTGATGTGGATAGGCACCGTCACCATGGCCGTCGGCGTGATGTACGCCATGGTGCAGACCGATCTGAAGCGCATGCTGGCCTACTCCACGGTGAGCCAGATCGGCTACATGATGTTGGGCATCGGCATCGGCACCCCGTTGGCCATTGTTGCCGGCCTACTGCACTGCCTCAATCACGGATTCTTCAAGGCCGGTTTGTTTTTGACCGCCGGCTCGGTGCAGCACGCCACGGGCACGCGCGACATGAACCAGCTCGGTGGTTTGGCGCAGAAGATGCCCAAGACGACTCTCTCCTGGTTGATCGGCGTGGGCAGCATGATGGGCATTCCGCTGATGAGCGGCTTCGCCAGCAAGTGGATGCTCTACGCCGCGGCATTGCAGGCCGGATGGGCGGTTCCAGCCATGGTTGCCTGGGCGGCCAGCCTGGGCACGGTCTTTTTCGGCGCCAAGGCCACCAGCGCTGTCTTCCTCGGTCCGCTGACCAAGGCGACCAAGGACGCGCACGAATCTCCGCCGACCATGGTCTGGGGCATGGGATTCCTGGCCGCGGGCAGCGTCATTCTGGGCATCGCGCCGCAGTTGGCGGTTAACTATCTGCTCAATCCGATTCTGTTGGCGCTGCAACTCAGCCCAGTGCAGGTGACGTGGTTTGGCTTGTCGGTGGGCGCGGGTAGCTTCTCGACCATGGGCGGTCTGGTGCTGGCTGTGGTTTCGCTGGTACTCGGCGGACTGATCTATGCGATTGCTTACGTGTCGCGTCAGCCCAAGGTTGACGGCGCGGCTCTGGCCGGCGGAGGTGTTTTTACCGGCGGAGAGCCGTTGTCGGATCAGGGAAGGCTCACGGCCGGAGATTTTTCCTCAATCTTCCTGCAAAACTGGCACGAGTTTTTCCGCTGGTCCAATGTGGACGCCGTCTATCTGGGCGTATGGCACGGCTTGCAGGCTCTCTCGCGCTGGCTAGGCATCGTCGTCTCGTGGATGGAGCGGCACGCGTTGGCGCTCGTTATTGTTCTGGCAGCGGCAGTGCTGACGAGCGTTCGCTGGTTTACTACGGGAGCTAACCCCAACAAGAGCTTTGATATTGCTGGTACAGAGAATGCACCCGTGCTGGCTATATTCTGCGCAGTGGCCGGGGTTGCATTGATTCTGGCCACTCTTGCCCACGCGAAATGGCTCCGACTCGCTCCATTGATGGTTCTGGCAGGCACGGCTACCATTGCAGGTTTGATTGTTCCAGATCATTGGCTGCGGCTTGGTCTATTGGAACTCGGTGCATTCGTTAGTGTGGCGCTAGTTTGGCAAAATGCAAAAACAAGGGCCGCAAAGCTGACTTATCTGGTTGCAGTTTTCGTCTCGGCATTGTCTCTAGTGGCCAGCGAATTGGTGCATGACCAGGCACGCCTGGATCATGGTCTTGATGGATGGGCATGGGCGCTGCTCCTCACCAGCGCCTGCGTCAAACTAGCAGCGGTACCACTCTCCTTCTGGCTGCTGAGTCTGGCTGACGAAATTCCAGCCCTGGTTCTCGGCCTAATTATCGCGGTCGTCGATATGGCTGCCTTCGGTGAGTTCTGGATCTCTGTATACACAATCCCTGACTGGTCTTTCGCTCCTCACTTTGCCTTGGTATATATAGCCGCGGCTACATCATTCCTCGCCGCTCTATTAATGCTCACACAACGCAGCCTAAAAAGGTTGCTGGTTCTATCGACTATCGAGGACGTTGGCTTTCTGCTGTTGGCGGTCTTCTCCATGAATCACGACCTAGGCATCAGGGGGGGACTCATTGCGGCCTATACCCACGCCTTAGCCAAGTCTCTGCTCTTCATCTGCCTTAGCGGCCCCGAGGCAGACGGCGCGCTGGACGGCGAGCACACGGGCCTCATCAACCGCTACCCGGTCGCGGCTTTTGGCTTCCTCTTCGGAATGTTGGCCATGGTGGGCGTGCCGCCGACCCTCGGTTACATCGGACGCTGGAGACTCTACGAAACGGCATTGCAGATTGGATGGCCGCTGGCGGCTGTTTTCATTCTCTCGTCGATCTTCGCGCTGATCGCTTACACATTGGCTTTAACCCGCGTCTGGTGGGGTCCTGAGCATGAACCGCATCCGCACCCATCACCGCCGCATCTAATAAGAGAGCCATTCCTATTGCAGGCCGTCATCGTTGCGCTCGTGGTGCTGATCTTGGCTGGCGGCATCTGGCCTGATTCGATACAAATGCTGCTTGGAGGGAGACCATGAAGCTCTGGAGTAAAATGATGTGCTATTGCCGGCGCCACAGCCCATGGCTCTTTCACATGAACTCGGGCAGTTGCAACGGTTGCGACATTGAGATTGTGGCTGCTCTCTCGCCACGTTACGACGCCGAGCAGTTGGGCGTGCGCCTGGAAGGCTCGCCGCGCCACGCTGACATTCTCTGCGTCACCGGCCCGGTCACACACAACGCGGTGAATGCCATCAAGACGGTCTACGGACAGGTCTACGGTCCTAAGGCTGTGGTGGCTATCGGGTCGTGTCCGGCGACGACCAATGTCTTCATCGACAGCCGCACATTGGCAGGGCCGCTTCACCTGCATATTCCAGTGGATGTTTTTGTCCCCGGATGCCCGCCGCGCCCCGACGCCATTATCCAGGGAGTCGCCAAGGCCGCGGAAATTCTAGCCGCGCGAGGCTCTAAGCCGCCTGCTGCGGCCGCCGAGCCCGAGATCGTGGGCGAGCCAGGAAATAATTGCGAAAGCTGCGCATGCAGTTCCACGGAGGTGCAGGCATGATGACGCCAGAGATGTGGAGCAGCCTGACCACTGCATTAGCCCGCCTGCTCATCTTTCCCGGCCTGCTCTTTGCCGTTCCCGCCGCGTGGTTTTTTCTTTGGGTAGAACGCAAGGCGGTGGCGCGAATGCAGGGCCGCATCGGTCCTCCATTCATGCAGCCGTTTTTCGACTTCATCAAGCTGCTGGGCAAAGACACGCCTCAGCGAACGGGCGTGGGCGGCCTTCTGATGATGGCCTGGCCGTTGATTGCGGTTTCGGCGGCGGCAGGCGCGGTGGGCCTGTTGCCGGTGCTTCCCGCTTCGGGAGGCTTTCAGGGCGATTTGATTCTTCTGCTCGCGCTGCTCGAACTTCCCTCCATGTGCATCATCGCGGCGGGCTTCTCGTCGCGCTCCATATTCGGCGAGATAGGCTCGGCGCGCGAGGCTGTTCTCAGCGTCAGCTACAACGTCGTCTTCCTGCTGGCCATCATCTCCATCGCCGCCTCGCAACACACCTTCAGCCTCTCGGCGCTGGCGCAACTTCCCGCTTCGCCGCTGCATTGGCTGGGCATTGCGGCGATTCTGGTTTGCCTGCCCGCCAAACTGCATCTCAATCCCTTCTCGCTGCCCAACGCGGAGCAGGAGATCTACTCCGGTCCCATGGTTGAGTACGCCGGCCCCGAGCTGGCCATGTGGGAGCTTTCGCATGGGTTGGAATGGGTTGCGGCAACCGGGCTGGTGGCCACGCTGATTGCTCCGCACGTCACTCTCTGGTGGCTCGCCGCTTTCATCTTCGTCGCGCTCTCTTTTGCCATCGTGCTGCTCCTGTCGGTGGTTGCGGCGGCCACGGCGCGCTTGCAGATCGATACAACGGTGCGCTTTTACTGGCAATGCACCATTATCTTCGCGGTGCTGGCCGTTGCCTCCGCGCTTTTCATGAGGTATAAAGCATGAATATTTTGACCATGCTGTGGAAGAACCTGTGGGGCGGCTCGCGGACGCTGCTCTTTCCCGCGCGCCCCCAGGTGAACGAGCACTACCGGGGATTGGTGCGCTTCGATCCAACGCTTTGCTCCGGTTGCGCGATTTGCAGAATGCGCTGCACCGCCCGCGCCATCGAGTTCAGGGCCGGCAAGGGAGAGTTTACCTGGAGTTACGATCCCGGCCATTGCACCTTCTGCGGGCGCTGCGTTGAAGGCTGCAAGGAACACGCGCTGAGCCAGGACTCGGAGTGCCCGCCGATCTACCTGACTCCCGGCGAGTTGAAAAAATCCTACACTGTTGCCCGCAAGCAGACCGTCAAGCCGGCCGTGGTTCCCGCGGCTGTTACAGCGGAACCGGCACCAAGCCCCGCCAATGGAGGCACACAATGACTCCGCTCGAAAGCATGCCTCAACAATTGGGAACCACGGAAACCTGGGTTGATAAAGGCGGCGTGCATTGGCTCGCGCTGGACGCGGCGAAACTGCGCGAACTTGCCAAGGTGATGAACGAAATTCACGCGCGCTTTATCACCATCACCGCCTATCAGCTTCCCAAGGATGAGGGATTTCGCCTGGAATATCACTGGGACCTCAACGGCCAGTTACTGGGCTTCTCCTTTCAACTTGCCGGCAAATCCATCGAAAGCATCTTTGATCTCACGGAGGCTGCCGACTGGATTGAGCGCGAGATTCACGAAGAATATGGCATCGACTTCACGGGACGCGAATACGAACCCCTGCTTCTGCGCCAGGGCGAGACGATAGGCGTGAACCTGCGCGACGCCGTGGCCGCAGTCAAGGAGAAAATATGAGTTACAAGATCCCCATGGGCCCGTATCACCCGGCTCTGGAAGAACCCTACAAGCTGGACATGATCTGCGAAGGCGAGACGGTTCTTGACGCCAAGCTGCATATCGGATTCAACTTTCGCGGCATCGAACACCTGGCCGAGACGCGCAACCATATTCAAGCCATCGCGCTGATGGAGCGGGTCTGCGGCATCTGCTCGTTCATCCACACGCTCACCTTTTGCCGGGCGATGGAAGGGCTGACCGATCAGACGCCGCCGCCGCGCGCGCAATATATTCGCGTCATCATGGCGGAGCTGGAGCGGCTGCACTCGCACGTGCTTTGGGCCGGCATCGCGGCCAAGCTCATGGGCTTCAAAACCATGTTCATGACCTGTTTCGAGATTCGCGAGAAGGTGATGGACATTCTCGCCGCCATCAGCGGCAACCGCGTCAACTATTCGATGAACCGTATCGGCGGAGTCAATCGCGACATCACCGACCCGCAATCGATTCTCAAGATGGTCGAGGCGCTGGAGCTGGAGATGGCGCATACCGTCATTCCCATCTTCACCACCAGCAGGACGGCGCGTTCGCGCTGCGCGGGCATCGGCGTGCTGACCATGGAGCAGGCGGTCTCTCTCGCTGTTGTCGGTCCGGTGGCGCGCGCCTCGGGCTTGCCTCAGGACCTGCGGAAGGATGCTCCTTACGCTGCCTATCCCGAGATGGAGTTCGATGTTCCCGTGCAGCCCGACGGCGATGTGCGCGCAAGACTGCTGGTGCGCGCGCTCGAAATCATGGAAAGCTGCAAGATTCTTCGCCAGGCGCTGGCCAAGCTGCCGCCCGGCGAGTTTAACACCGGCGAGGACAAGTTCAACTTCATCACCGGAACCTCAACGGCGCGCGTCGAGGCGCCGCGCGGAGAGGTCATGTACTCGGTCTCCTGGAAAGAAGGTTCGCGGAATCCCGCCCGCGTCCATGTGCGCACGCCGACCTTTGCCGTGATGCCGGCGATTCGCTGGATGGTGAAGGGCGCGCGTCTGGCCGACACGCCGCTGATACAGGCGTCTATCGATCCTTGCTACTCCTGCACTGACAGGTAATGCAATAAGCCGGAGCGTTCTGCTCCGGCTTGCATCTTTCACTTTCTTGGAAGAACAGCAAACTCTCAGAATCCTGCCCAGCGGAGATATGCGGCGAGCATTTGCTGTCCCCACAAGCTGCTAATAATGCCGCCAATGCAGAGGAATGTGCCCAGCGGCAACTTACTCATCGCCCAGCTTTCTGAGTCTCGCCGCGCGGACGGGATCAGCAGCAGAACAACCGCAACCAACGCTCCAAGCCAAGTTCCCAGAATGAACGAAAGCAGTGCGCCCGGTAGGCCAAGCCATGCGGCCAGCATCGCCATCAGCTTGGCGTCGCCCAGACCGATGCCCTCGCGGCGGCGAATCAGCCAGTAGACCCAACGGAGGAGAAGGATGAGAGCGGCGGCGGCGACGATGCCGAGTAGTCTAATGCCAGCAACTTGGACATCTTCCCAGAGCGTGTCATGGTCATTTAATGCCCATCCTACCTGTATTCCCTGGAGAAACCACCAGGCGAATCCCAGTGCGATGGATGGCAGTGTCACTGCATCGGGAAGCCAAAGGTGTTCGGCATCAAGGACGGCAAGTCCCACTAAAACCCATATCAGATACATCATTCCGGCGGCAAATTCGAGCGGAAAGAAAGCGTTATAAGAACGCCACGCGACATACGCCCACAACACACCCACCACCAACTCCACCAGCGGATAGCGCCAGCCGATCCATGCGCGGCAGGTGCGGCAGCGGCCACGCAGGGCGAGCCAACTGACCAGCGGCACGTTCTCCCACCAGGCGAGGGTGCGGTTGCACTGGCGGCAATGAGAGCGAGGCCGGACGATGCTCTCGCCCGCGGGCCAGCGGCTCAGGCAGACGTTGAGAAAGCTGCCGAAGGCGAGGCCCAACAGCCCAGCAAAGATCGTTCCCAGAATGCGAATCATGTCGAAGTTGAGTATACGGCTTTGCGTCGACGGCACATCGAGATTTGTGGTTTCCCACCCATGCGCCAAAAATAAGGCGCATGGATGGGGCACGGAGCATTTGTGGCGCTCAGGGTTGTCCAGAATGATAGGCGAAGATGGGCACCCGCTCGAAGTAGACTGAAGGTGCATGGACCCTTCACTTGACAGCAGTAACGCACAGTCTTCTACGCCGCTCACCGCAACCGATCCGGAACGCGCGGCGGAATTGTTCCAGCAGTCGGTGGCCATCATGGCGCGGCTGCGGGCTCCCGGCGGCTGCCCATGGGACCGCGAGCAGTCCTTCGATTCCATTCGCAAATACACGCTGGAGGAGACCTATGAGGTCTTCGACGCCATTGAGCGGTGCGACTGGCCTCATCTGGCCGAAGAACTTGGCGACCTGCTTTTGCAAGTCCTGTTTTATGCAGAGATGGCGGCCAACGACTGCCACTTCACGATTGCCGATGTGCTCGACCACCTGAATCGAAAACTCATTCGCCGCCATCCTCACGTTTTTGGCGAGGAAGCTTCGCGGCAGGCGGGCAACCGCGCCAACGTCGATGCCGCTGTGGAAGGCTCTTCGTCCGCAGTGCTGCGCAACTGGGAAGAGATCAAAGCAGCGGAAGCATTGCACGCAGCAGCCGCGGCATTGCATGCGGCAGCCGCGCCTTCGGCGCAAAGACCTCAAGAGTCGAGATTGGACTCAGTGCAGCGGGCGATGCCGGCGCTGGCCGAGGCTGCCAAGCTGGGCGCCAAGGCGCGCAAGTCCGGCTTCGACTGGCCGGAGTGGCGCGATCTGCTGCCCAAGCTGGCCGAGGAGACAGCTGAACTGGAGGCCGAGGCCGCGTCGAACGATCCAGCGCGCAAGCCGGCGGTCGAGGCGGAGCTGGGCGACCTGCTGTTTACCGTGGTCAACCTGGGCCGCCACCTGGGCGTAGATGCTGAGATGGCGCTGCGCGGCTGCAACCTGCGTTTTCGCGAACGGTTTCGCGCCATGGAACAGGCCTCCCAGCGGCCGCTCGAAGAGCTTTCCGCAGCCGAGCTTGAGGAGCTGTGGGAGCAAGCCAAAAGGAAGCTGCAGCGGTGAGTTAGACAGTTTCTGCAATGACAACGAAGGTCGCTCGTTGGGGACCCCGGACCTGGGGCAACCGGCAAATGCCAACTTTTTCGGCAGGAACGTTTTTTTCTTCTTGCACTTTACCTCAGGAGCAGTACAATTTTCTCGAACCGGCACCGAAAAGGAGATCGCGGTTGACGGGTCATTCCCAGGCTCCGTTTCTTTGCAGGTTTAGCATTACCACGCATTCTTCATCGCTCAGCAAGTGGCGCTTCCGCGCCCAAAAAGGAGAATCCAGATGAAGCAAGCATCGTTTCGGGCGCAATCTCTCTTTATCCTCCTCCTAATTGGGATTTCGACTTTATGGGGTCAGCAACCGCCCCACGCCGCGACCTCCAGTCATTTGATGGCTCGTATCGATCCGGCGGAATCGGAGGTTGAATCCGGCGGCGGCGTCAAAATGATGGCGATCGTCTCTGGCGGCACGCCACCATACAGCTACGAATGGCGCAACGGCGAACAGTTGAGTCCAGTCACCACCGCCGGCATCTCCTGGTCAAACCTCAACCGGCTGGGTGACCGGGATATCCGCTTGATTGTGAGCGATGCAGCGGGAACCACTGTTGAGACTCACGCCGCGATTCATGTTCATGCTGCCCGGACGTATGCCCCAATCGCAATTCCGCCGCAGGTTGAGTAACCGCTCGGCGACGTCAACGCGCCCTCTACAGAGACGCAGGCCACGCCACCGGCCGCCTCACAGGAACTCCAGACAAACCGGCCGGGGGGCAATTACAGATCCTTTGATCTGGCCACGGCTGATCCCGCGCTGTGCCAGCAGCAGTGTCTCAATGAGAGCATATGCGTAGCACGGACCTACGTGAATTTAGTGTTCGGATCTGTCTTTTTGCACGGACCTCAGGATGAGGAGGGCGATGAGATTCCAGAAGAGGATTGCGACGACGACGTAGAACAAGATTGCGGAAAGCTGTTCCTGATTTTTGGCGACGAGATAACCGCGGCTGGCGACGATGTCCGCGTACGACTTGCCGCAACCCTGATAAGAGACGGAAAGAAACCCCAGCAGGGCGGGGAAGATCAATCCGCAGGGAAAGAGGCGCTTCAGGATGGAGGGAAGATTCTTGCGCGAGGCGGCATCGGCCACGCCGGCGAAGGGCCGCCGCAGATAGAGATACACTAAGAGCCCCGCCGCGACAGATAGGACCGCGCAGACGAAGTAGGACACGATCAGATATTGCTCATTTGTCAACTTTGACCTTCAGCGTGGCAACCAGAATGGTGATAAGAACCAGGTAAACGGAAACAAAGATGACCAGATTCTGAAGGGATGAAGAGAGGCCCGCGGCGCCCTTCCAAATGTATTCCATGAAGCGCGATTCCGGCTTCAGATCAAAGGCGATTCCAATGGCGCCCGATAGAGCCGCAAGATACAGAAGGAGAAGGAAGGAGCGCAGATAGAAGGTGACGCCGGATTGCAGCTTGAGGGTGCGGTGCAGCAAATCGGAGAGACTGTCGCGCAGAAGAAGAAAGAGGATCGTGGGAACGGCCACCGCGAGCGCCAGCAAGATCAGAAAAGCGATTACATTCGGGATCATATTCGTGCTCACCTTTTCCAGCCGGGAAAAACCTATTTTCGGCTCGGAAACAGTATACGCTCCTGGTTGCGATGGCCGGGCCGATCAGTGCAGCATGTTAACCCCCGTTTTGCGGGGTTAGAGAGTTAGCAAGTTAGCGGATTACTGCGACAGGTCGCTTGTGGTTGCCCGGCGCTACGGCCTTTGAAGGCGTCTGCCCCACCGCAGATGGTCAGCAGCGAACAATCCTGGGCGAAACGATGCCTTTGGTGGCGTTGCGAGTGTCCACTACCAGTTGCGACTGCTCAACGATGGCCTTGAAGTCGTAGGCGGAGTGGTCGGTAACGATGACCACGGCGTCGTATTGGCCAAGATTGTCGAGCGGGGTGTTGGTCATGTTGAGGGCGTAGTGGCGGCCCTGGCCTACGGTGGGAAAGAAGGGGTCGTTGTATGCCACCGCAGCGCCCTTTTCACGCAGCAGCTCGAGGATGGTCAGCGAGGGCGACTCGCGCAGGTCGTCGATGTCGCGCTTGTAGGCCACGCCCAGCACCAGAATCTTCGCTCCCTTGATGGATTTACGATGCTCGTTGAGGGCGGCGGCGATTTGCTCGATCACAAAGTAGGGCATATTGGTGTTAATCTCGCCGGCCAGCTCGATGAAGCGGGTTTGGAAGTCAAACTGCCGGGCCTTCCAGGAGAGATAAAAGGGGTCGATGGGAATGCAATGGCCGCCGAGGCCAGGGCCGGGATAGAAGGCCTGGAAACCGAAGGGCTTGGTTTTGGCCGCGTCGATCACCTCGTGAATGTCGATGCCCATCCTCATCGTGAGCTGCTTGAGTTCGTTGACCAGGGCGATGTTGACGCAGCGATAAATGTTTTCCAGCAGCTTGGTCATCTCCGCAACCGCGGTGCTGCTGACAGGCACCACGCGGCGGAAGATTGTGCCGTAGAGGGTCGAAGCCAGCTGGGTGGCCGCTGGGCCGCATCCACCGACGACCTTGGGGATGTCGTGGCGCTCCACGTCTGTATTGCCGGGATCTTCGCGCTCGGGCGAAAAGGCCACATGGACACCGGAATCGCTGAGCGACCGCGCAACCTTCAGGCCGCTGGGGTTGCCGGCTTCCAGCAGGGGCACAACAACTTCCTCGGTGGTGCCGGGATATGTGGTGCTTTCCAACACAATGAGCTGGCCTTCATGCAGCCAGGGAGCGAGCGAGGCGACTGTCCCGGTTACGAAGCTCAGATCGGGCTCGTGGTACTTGTTGAGCGGGGTGGGGACGCAGATGATCATCGCGTCCATCCGGGCGGCCTCGGAATAGTCCGTAGTAGCGCGGAATCCTGCCTTTTGCGCCTGCTGAATCTCGCTGGGTGTAATGCGCATGATGTAGGATTTGCCGGCGTTGAGCGTATCCACCCTGCTCTGCACGACATCGAAGCCTGTCACCTTGAATTTCTGGCCGCTGAAGAGCAGCGCCAGCGGCAGGCCCACGTATCCCATCCCCACGATGCCGATGCGGGCTTCCCGGGAGTCAATATTTTGAATGAGGCGGGCCAGCCGGCCCTCGAACTCTGTAGTCATGTACTTGATTGTAGAGCCAGAAACTGACCCCTGCCACCATTTACGGATTGCGTACCAGCAGCACGTCCGGAAAGTAGTATTCTCTCTAAAGTGGGTTGCGGAGAGGATGTCCACCGCAATCAGACTCATTTTTGGGGAATTTTCTTGCCTACTTATCTCGTGACCGGAGCCGCGGGCTTTATCGGCCGCTCGATTGCCGCGGCTTTGCTGGCCCGCGGCGAGAGCGTCCGCGGCATCGACAGCTTTATCACCGGCAAGCGCTCCAACCTGGTTGGGCTGGAAGCTATGGAGCTCATCGAAGGCGATCTGACTGATCCGGCAGCCTGCGCAAAGGCCTGCGCCGGGGTGGAGATCGTTTTCCACGAGGCGGCGCTGGCCTCGGTGCCGCGCTCGGTGATCGACCCGGCGGCCACTAACCGGAACTGCCTGGAAGCTACCTTGAATTTGTTAATTGCCGCCCGTGACGCCAAGGTGCGGCGGGTAATTTACGCCGGTTCGTCCTCGGTCTACGGTGACACGCCGACCCTGCCCAAACACGAACAAATGCTGCCCAACCCCATCTCCCCCTACGCCGCTGCCAAGCTGGCCGGCGAGTTTTATATGAGCGCCTTTACCCGCGTTTATGGGCTGGAGACGGTAACGCTGCGCTACTTCAACGTTTTCGGGCCTTGGCAGGATCCAGGCTCGCATTACTCCGGCGTGCTGGCCATCTTCTGCCGCCGCATGCTTGCCGGGGAGCAGCCCACCATCTATGGCGACGGCCAACAGAGCCGCGACTTTACCTACATTGACAATGTGGTTCTCGGTAATCTGCTGGCCGCGGCCGCCCCATCGGAAAAAGTCTCGGGCCGGGTGATGAACCTGGCCGCCGGCAACAGCATCACGCTGAATGATGCTTTCGCGATTCTTCGGGAACTGACCGGCTATAGCGGCCAACCGGCCTACGCCGCGCCACGCGCCGGCGATATCCGCGACTCGCTGGCCGATATTCATCTGGCCGGGGAACTGCTGGGCTACGCGCCCACTGTCGATTTCCGCGAAGGCCTGCGCCGCACCGTCGCATGGTACCGGGACGGCGGCGATGCAGTGAAAAACAGCAAATCCTGATCACATTCTTGCCGACAAGCTTTGATAGGAAGGACGAGTCGAGGTATGCCCTGGGTGTGGTTGCTTAAGAACTTTTAATGCTCTCACAGACAACGCCGGGGGTCTCAAACTGCATGCTCGGCGTGACTTTTGGCAGCAGGTATCAGTTTTCTTATGAATTGTATAAATCGTCTCCATTCATATTACTTCAGGACGAAAAACCAGCTCGTTTATTAAGATACTTTTTCTTTTTTGCGCCGATGACCATATAGAGAGAAAAAGTCAATGAAATACAGCACAATATATCTGTGGTTCGCTGTGATGCTTCAAATAATAGTCGTTGCTGGTTGTCAATTGAATTCCAGTATTACGTCGCCTGACGCAGCCAAATCGCCGCAGACAAAAACTGCCTCTGCAGTGAGATTGTCGACAAGCAGTTTGACCTTTGCGAGTACTCCAGTGAATACGGCATCGGCAACGCAGGCCATCACCCTCACCAGCACCGGCAACGAAGCCCTAAGCCTGAGCGGCACAGGGAACACCCCGGTAGTGAACCTGTCGTCTCCGGCCAGCTTAACCTTTGAGAGCACCCCAGTGGGCACGACAACGGAGGCGCAAACCGTCACGCTTTACAACCCTGGAGACGGAGCGTTTATCCTGTCCGGCACGGGATTGGGCATATCGATTAGCGGCGTCAACGCCAGCTCCTACTCGCAGACCAACACGTGCAGCATGAGCGTGCCATCGGGTGGCAGTTGCGCGATTATGGTGACCTTCAGTCCGGCTACTTCCGGGACGTTGAATGCGACGGTGAGCATTGCCGGTGATCTGGACAAAACACCGCAAACGGTGCCTTTAATCGGCACGGGGATCGCGGCGGCAGGGAGTCCGGCGAATGGATCAGGAAATGTGTATTATGTCGATAACACCATCCCTGATATCAATGTCGCCTCTGCAACGCCCGACTGCACGACTTACAACCCAACAACCTTTGTTTGTGGCACGGGATCGGCAATGGCATTCGCAACCGTCGCCGATATTAGTTCCAAAGCATTTAATCCAGGCGATACGATTCTCTTCAGGCGTGGCGAAGTATGGCGGGAACAATTGATGGACATACAGGGCGGTCATATGTCCAATGGTTCGGTTGGCGAGCCGATAACCTATAGCGCGTTCGGAGATGCAGCATCCCCTCTTCCGGTCATCAGCGGGGCAAATCTATTTTCTGATTGGCTGCCGGAACAAGTAGCGGCAGGTGCTGCCGCAGCAACCGTTTACTGTGCTCCATATACAGTAACTCCATCGACCGATGGCAACTATGAATCCGGGAATTATGCGACTATTCCAAGCCAGGTATTTGAGGACGGTAAAAGGCTTACGCAAAATACCACGAGTGTCAACTCACTTGCGGTTGGCCAATGGTATCTTGATACGGCGAACAGCGTAATATGGGCACGACTGACTGGTGACGACAACCCAAGAGGACACACCATAGAAGCAAGCCAGCGGGATTATGCCATTGAGTTGTATCAGGACATTTCTTATATCACAATCTGCAATCTGCAAACTGAAGATACGAATTTTACCGGCATAGATCTGGGAGCAGGTGGTGATAATAATATCGTCATTTCCGGAGTGATTTCGATCAACAATTACGTTATGGGCATTCATATTGTTTATTCCGCGAACGATACGATAAAATCTTCAGCGGTTGCATATAATGGTGGTGAGGGAATCAATATCTTCCAATCGCCGAGTATTCTAATCGACGGGAATACGATTCACAACAACGGACAACTTAGCACCGTTCCAACCTACGATCAGGCGTCTGCTCTTAATGGGGGCGGCCCTTTGACAACAAACATCATTGTGCAAAACAACCTTATATATTCGAATGGCGTAGCGGGAGGAGTCGCGGGTCTGCGTGGCATGGATTTTGACACCATCGGAGAAGGGGCTATTATTCGATACAATAAGATATATTCCAATACCGGGGACGGAATTGAGCTGGACGCGGATAGTGGAGAATCGGTTTATGGCAATGTTATATATGGAAATGGAGCCAGTGGCATCAGGGCTTTCGCCGATTCGCAACCGACACCCATGACGGACATGAAAATATATAACAATACCGTATTTGGCAATTACGGTGTCGGCATTGAGCTTTTCGGACCTACTATGAGCACTGCTATTGCAAACGGGTGCGTGAATAATTCCGTAATCAACAATATCGCCGTGAACACGATTAACGGCCCGAATTTATTCGCTGGCGGCGGTTGTGATAACAACGGAGGGCTTGGTTCCGGAAATGTCTATAATTTTAATGACTTCGGAGCCGCATCATCCAACTTTATTGAGTGGGGCATTCTGCCAACCGGACCAGGGTATCCAATGTATGAATCGACATATGAGGCATGGGAGTCCGCGCCGGGGAATTGCGGCGGAACTGGATGCTCCCATTCCGTGGAGTCTGAGCCTCTCTTAACCAGTGCCTCAACGTATAATTTCACTCTTTCCCAGTACTCTCCCGCCATCGGCGCAGGCTTGAATCTTGGGCTAATGTATCAATATGAAATCAACCCCGCCTCCGCCTGGCCGGCCAATATAATTCTTAACAGCCAGAATAGCACTGGCGGTGGATGGACCATCGGCGCCTATACATTCACCTACCATCCGTTGTAAACACGATTCCGCAGTCTAGTGGCCTTCATTTCGTATATCTTCATACAACTGGCGGCGGCGAGGCGTGAAAACCCGGCAATCTGGCAATTTTTCCCCGCTGGAAGTTCACCGGTAAGGGAATCTATTGACGGAATGATTTCAATCAGGCACACTGTCGAAGATTACATTTGCAGCATTGTTTCGTTTTAAATCCCAGGTTTGCCTCTGTCTAACGAATGTTGGGATGGAGGTTCCCTGTCTGTGCCGGAAGTATACGACGTTCCGATTGATTCGCCTAGCGATTCCGATCTAAGGCCCAATCACAGGCCCAATAAGGGGCCTCGTGCGCGGCCCGGCCACGGCGGGCGCAACTCCACACAAAGCCTGCGCGAGCTTTGGGAGGTGCTGGTTCGCCGCCGCAGGCTGGTTGGCTGTGGAGTGGGGGGATTGCTGCTGGCCTGCCTGCTCTATTGCCTCATCGCCCCCAATCAATACGAGGCCAGCGCCAAGGTGGCGTTGCGCAGCGCGCCGGCTTCCACACTGGGCCTGGAGGCGCAGGAGCCGTTTGTGGCCGCTTCCATTCTCTCCGCGCCGGTGCAGCAGGAGACCCTGGCCAACGTCTTCCGCAGCGACCAATTGGCCTGGAGGGTGATTACCGGCCTCAAACTCTACGAGGAGTCGGGGTTCATGGGCAGACATGCCGGCAAGTTTCCGGATTTTCACGCCGATGCGCCGTCCGTCGCTGCCCAGGAATGGCTGCTGGCGCACTTCCAGCAGCGGCTCCGCGTGCAGACTTTACCGCGCACGCTGCTGATTGAGATTCGCTTCCGGTCGAGGGATGCGGCCCTGTCAGCCAGAGTGGTGAATGGCCTGATTCGCACCTATGGCGAGCAGGAGACCGAGGCGCGAGTGCAGGCCACGGCTCAAGCCACGACCTGGTTGGAGAGCCAGCTTAAGGAGTTGAAGGCCAGGGTCGATCAGGATCAGCAGCGGCTGGCGGCCTTCCAGCATGAGCATGGCCTGCTGACCACACCCGAGATGTTGGACAGCGGCAAAGCGGGCGAGACCGAGCACACCCCGGCGATGCTGGAGATCGATGAGCTGGGCCGCCAGTTGGTGGCCGCGTCTACGGATCGTATTTTGCGCGAGGCTGAGTATCGCGCCGCGCAGCAAGGCGACCCGGAGCTGGTTATCGCCTCTGACCCACACTTGCAGGCGGAGAGCGGCAACTTTGCCACCGCCTTATTGCAGCAGATTCACGCCCGCAGAAGCGAACTGGAACAGGAGCAAGCCCAGCTCAGCATCGAGCACGGCCCCAACTATCCACGCGCGGTGGAGATTCGCGGACTGTTGCAGAATCTGGACGAGCAGAAAAAAGTCGAGGACGCCAAGCTGGTGGAGCGCTTCCGCAGCGCGTGGCAGACGGCATCGGACCGCGAGCGGCTTGTCCGCGGAAATCTAGAGGAGCTGACCGCGGAAGGCATGAAGGCCAATGAAGCGTCCATTCAGTACGCGGTCATGAGCGAGGAGGCAAGAGCCAATCATGAGTTGTATGTGCGGGTGGTCGCGAAGGTGGAGGAAGCAGGGCTTGCCGCGGGCGTTGGGAACTCCAATATCACGGTGGTGGACGCTGCCCGCCAGCCGGCCAAGCCGGTGGCGCCCGATCTTCCGCTTTACATGCTCATCACGCTCTTTATCAGCCTTTGGCTGGCGATTGGGGGCGCGTTCCTGATGGAGTCAATTCGTCCTTCCTCTCATTCGTCACCTAAGTCATCCGCGGGCCGCGCCATACTGGCGCTGCTGGTGGCCGTCCTGGCCGGCGCGGCGATTCATGCCCAGGCGCCCACACCCACCACATCCGGCATGCCCTCGGGAGTGGTGCGGCTGCCTGAAGCGCGGGATAATCGAAATCTGCCCAATCCCAAGGAGGCGCCGACAACCTGGGACAACCCCGGCCAGGCCAGTGTGCCGCCTGTGGCCGGCACGCAGCCGGCCACTCCCATGCCCGCGCCCATCGCTCCCGGCGATGTTCTGGATGTGAGCGAGGTTCACACCCCGGAGTTTCATACCACGGTGCGCGTCTCCCCTTCGGGCACGGTGATGCTGCCCATGGTGCATGAGGTGCAGATTGGCGGGATGGACGAGCAGGCTGCCGCGCATGCTATTGAGGCGGCGCTAACGGCACAGGGGTTTCTGCTGCATCCGCTGGTCTCCGTGCTGGTGACCTCCTACGTTGGGCAGGACGTGAGCGTGCTGGGCGAGGTGGTGCGTCCCGGCGTTTATCCCTATACGCTGCACCACCGGCTGCTGGACCTGATCTCGGCGGCCTCCGGACTGGCGCCGAGCGCGGGGCGGCTGGTAAACATCTTCCACCGCGACGACGCCAAGACGCCGCATCCGGTGGTGCTGGACCCCAGCGGCACCGACACCTTCGCCGAGCATAACCCGGATCTTGCTCCCGGCGACACGGTGCAGGTGAGCCGCGCGGGGCTGGTGTACGTGGTGGGCGATGTGCAGCGTCCGGGCGGGTTTCCCGTCGATCCGGCGCAAGGGCTGACCGTGGTGCAGGCACTCTCTCTGGCCTGGGGCCCGTCGCAGAACGCCGCCATGGGCAAGGCCATCCTCATCCGCGAGCAAAAGGGCGGGCGCACGCTCACCAGCCTCAATCTGAAACGCATGTTGCACGGCCAGGAGCCGGACCAGCCGGTCCGCGACCGCGACATTCTCTACGTGCCCGACTCGGCAGCCAGAAATCTTTGGAACCGGACCGTGGAATCAGCCATTCAATCGGCGATCGGCGTGACGATCTACTCCGCGCTGGTCTATTCGCAGAGGTACTGAGGGCCTATGCGCCGCATCGCCTGGGTTCTGTTGCTGGTCTTCGCCTTCGCGATTCCCTGGGAGTACTCCCTGGAGTTGGGCGAACCGCTGGGCAACATTGCCCGGTTGGTGGGCGTGCTGCTGCTGCTGGTGGCGATTCCGGCGGTTCTGCAGGCCGGCCGCATACGAACTCCCGGCCCGATGCAGTGGCTGGTGCTGGCTCTCTATCTATGGTTCTGCTGCACCTACTTCTGGACAATCGAGCCGCTGGTTACACTGGCCAGAATGCGCGGCTATTTCCAGGAGATGATGATGGTGTGGCTGGTGTGGGAGTTTGCCGAGAGCGCCGGCGATCTGCGCGCGCTGTTGCGAGCCTATATTGCCGGCTCCTGGGTGCTGGCCGCGCTAACACTGTCCAACTATGTTTCCACGGATGCCATGGCCAACCAGCAGGTCCGCTTTGCCGCCACGGGACAGGACCCCAACGATGTAGCCCGTTTTCTCAACATGGCATTGCCGCTGGCGGCGTTGCTGGTTAATAGCGAGCGGAAGTGGCCATGGCGGTTGCTGGCGGCGGGCTACTTTCCGCTGGGGCTGGTCGCGGTGTTGCTCACCGCCTCTCGCGGAGGGTTTCTGGAGGTCATGGTGGCGCTGGCAGGCAGCGGAATTCTGCTGGGATACGGACATCCAAAGAGGGTTTGGGCCGGGGTCCTGGCCCTGCCGCCGCTGGCCGCGTTGCTGTGGTGGATTGTTCCCCGGGGAAGCCTGGAGCGGCTGGCCACCATCAATGAGCAGCTTCAGGGTGGCGGACTGAACCTGCGGTGGAACATCTGGACAGCCGGCTTACATGCTTTTGTCCGGGCGCCGGTCTTAGGCACGGGGGCAGGCTCGTTTGTTTCGGCGGCCGGCCTGTCGCCCATCGACACGGCACACAACACGGCACTTTCGATTGCCGTTGGCGGAGGACTGGTAGCGCTGTTTCTGGCTGTAGCCATTGTTGCCGTCGCAATCTGGTCGCTCATCCAAACGAAGGGGCCGCTTCGCTGGGCAATGGCTCTGACGCTTGTGATCTGGGGCATCACCTCGATGGTGGCTACCGTGGAGGAGAACCGCACCACCTGGCTGCTGCTGGCGATGATTGCGCTGGCCGGAAGGTTGGAGTTGGAGGAGCCGGAGGGGGTGGAGGAGTGCTTTTCGACCGCCGTGCCGCGCCGTAAGTTAATATCGGCCTCCGCGTCAACCCTGTAGATTGGCGAGTAATTCGACCAGAATGTTTCCCATCCCCCAACTCGCGCGGCTCTTTCACGGCGGCAGCGTCAACCGGCGCATCTTCCGCGCGGCGGCGTCGGTTACCGCGGCGGGGATTCTGGTAAAAATTGTCGCCACCTTCAAGGAGTTCACCGTTGCCGGGGTCTATGGCCGCACGGACGCCATGGACGCATTCCTGGCGGCCTTTCTGATTCCCAACTTGCTCATCAATTTGATCTCGGAGTCGATGAACCAGGCGCTGGTGCCCACGCTGATCCGGGTGCGGGAGCGGGAGGGCCAGGAACGAGCGCAGCAGCTGCTTTCCAGCTCGATGCTGTGGGTCTGCGTGCTGCTGACCGCGGCGATGGCCGTGATGGCTCTGACCGCACGCGGCTTTTTTCCGCTGATTGCCTCGCATTTTCCGCCGGAGAAGCTGGCGCTCGCCATACGGCTTTTCTACGCGCTGCTGCCGGTGGTGCTGATTACCGGCATCGCCACGAACTGCACCGCTGTCCTGAATACCTTTGACCGCTTTGCCTGGCCCGCGCTGGCGCCGGTGGCGACGCCGCTCCTCATCATCGTGGGAGCGCTCACGCTGAGCGGCCGCTTCGGAATCTGGGCGATGGTTTACGCGACCTTGGCCGGAGCGCTGGTTCACGCGGGAGCTGTGGCGTGGATGATGGACGCGCGCGGCTACCGCTTTCGCCTCTGGTGGCACGGAGCGACCGAAGCCATGCGGGAGGTGGCGCGGCAGTATGGCCCCGTGCTGCTTAGCGGCGTGGTGGCCTCCGGCGGGTTGCTGGTGGATCAATCGATGGCCGCCATGCTGCCGGCCGGAAGTGTCTCCGCGCTGGCATACGCCAACCGCTTCGTGAGCGTGGTGATTACCCTGCTGGCGGGGGCGGTCTCCTCAGCCGTAACGCCGCACTTCTCGCGCATGATTGCCCACCGGGAGTGGGCCGGATGCCGGCAGACGCTGCGCACCTGGGTGCGGCTCACGGCGCTGGTCTCCACGCCCATCGCGCTGGCGCTGATTGCCGGCTCGCACTGGCTGATTCGCGTCGCCTTCCAGCATGGCGTCTTCGGGCCAAGCGACACGGCGCTGGTTACACCTGTACTGGCCATGTACGCCATTCAGATTCCTTTTTTTGTCTCCAGCCGCGTTTTTTACCGTTTCCTGGTTGCCATGCGCCGCTCCGACCTGATTTTCTATTGTGGCGCTCTGAACCTGGCGCTTGATGTAATACTGAATCTGGTCCTCATGCGCTGGTACGGCGTGGCCGGGATCGCGCTGGCCACTTCGCTGTGGACCGTGAGCACGTTTGTATTTCTATGGTATTGGACTCGGAAGCTCCTCCCTGAAGAGTCTCAAGAACGGGCGTGAAGTTAAAGCCGGATCAACGACGGAAGCCGGCAAATCATTGCCGATGAGGCGAAAATTCTCGATGAGGGCAAGAGCATGATACCCAGGCCGGCGCAATATCTTCTGCGCTTCGACGATCTTTGTCCCACCATAGAGCATGAACGTTGGCTGCGTTACCTGCCGATGATTGAGGAGTTCAGGCTGCGGCCGATTCTCGCCGTGATTCCCGACAACCATGATCATAGTCTGAATCTTTCACCGCCGGACCCCATGTTTTGGCCGCTGATGCGGGCCATGGAGGCAGAAGGAGCGACCATTGCCCTGCATGGTTATAGCCATATCTGCAGCAGCACGGCCGCGAATATCCTGAGGCTTCATCACCACACTGAATTTGCCGGTGTGCCGGAAGAAACGCAGCGGCAATGGATTCGCGAGGGGCTGAAAGTTCTGCGCGGCCAGGGGCTGACCCCCAGGATCTTTGTCGCACCACGTCACGGTTTTGATCACGCCACACTTCGCGCGCTCCGCAAGGAGGGAATTCCGCTGCTCTCGGACGGCTTTGCCCGTGTTCCATTCAATCGCGACGGCATCACCTGGATTCCGCAGCAACTTTGGAGGCCGGTGGAAAAATCCGGCGGGATATGGACCATTTGCATCCATAGCAACTATACTCATGCCGCGCAGGTGGACGAGCTTCGTGTTTTTCTCCGCCAGCATGCCGCGCAGTTCACCTCACTGGATCGCGTGCTGGCCGAGTATCCACCCGGCAGTTTGGGCCCGATTGAACAGCTCCATGAAACTTGGGCGCTTTGGCGAGCGCAGGCCCGCCGAGCCAGGAGACGGCGGAAGCTCCGTCCACGGTAGCGAGATCAGAATTAGCTTTTTCTGTCCTTTATCAATGTCAGGTCAATCAGAGTTTCATAGGCGTGGATAGCGCGGTTCATCTGATAGGCTTCAACAAATGTATGGGCAAAACGCTCCTCCGGCCTCAGAGAATGTAGTGCGTCGACGAGGGAAGCGGCCAGCGCCTCTTCGGAGAGTGTGGAAGCCAGCCACACACCGGGCTGATCGCGCAGCAACTCCGCGACGCCTCCGGCGGCAGGCAAGGCCACAATGGGGAGACCCGCGGCAGCCGCCTCCAGAAGGGCATTGGGCAGGCCTTCATGCCGGGAGGAGAGCACAAAGAGCGTTGCCGAATGAAAGAGCGTCCAGGGCCGGTCGATATAGCCTGCAAAGCGCACGGCCTCGTCGAGACCCAACGACTGACATTCGACCTTCAGTGCTGCTTCTTCCTGTCCTTCGCCGGCAATCAGAAGACTGACCTCCGGAAACTCTCTCCGGACTGAGACCAAGGCACGCAGCAGCAGATCGAAGCCTTTTTCTCTTGCCAGTCTTCCCACGGCGAGCAGATGCGGGCCGGGGCTGGTTTGCGGAGACGGATTGAGGCCGATGGAAGCGCGAATTTCCTCCACATCCACCGGGTTGGGAAGCACCGCCAGCAATTTCTCTGGAACTCCCAGCTCCCGGGCCATATCCTCGGCCATCGATTGCGTCTGGCAGATCACCTGTTCCGCGCGCCGGTAGAGCAGCTGGTAAAGCATGCGGGTGAACCATGGCACTCCACCAAAGGCCAGGATGGCGGAAATGGTGCCGTTCTGTCGCACCAGAACGCGCGTTTTGCGCGGGAAGAAGGGGCGCAGCAGCAGCACGAGAAAGTTCAGGTGCGCCATTCCGGAGAGAATCAGATCAGGCTTGAGCCTGCGCACCAGACGGAGCAGCCGGAAAGCTCCGGCGCGCACTCTGCGAGCGCCCAGAGCGTGGACGTGGACCGAGGCCGGAAAATCCTCGTTAGTTTGTGCCTGCGTAATCAACCCCAGATGCAGTTCGTACTTTTCCTCGGAGAGGCTTCGCGCGAGGAGCGCTGTCACGCGCTCCGCTCCGCCGCCGCCAAGATGCGGTATCAGCAACAGAACCCTGGGGCGTGAAATCGCAGGCATGAGGTTATCCTCGAAATCTCAAAGAATGTAGAGCAAGTAAAGATATTAATCTGAGCAAATGCGCACTTATCCTGAAAAATATGCTTCTTGAAATCTCAAAGAAAATATAGCAAGCGAAGTTATTAATCTGAGCAAATGCGCACTTTTCCATAAAAATATAATTCTTGAAATCGAAGAAAAAATAGAGCAAGCGAATTGAATTGTCTGAGCAAATGCGCTCTTTCACAGAATAATAAACTTCTTGACAAATTAAACTCTATTAATGTTTCCTGTGAATGCACACCTGCTTAATTCCGAAGGAGACATTTCGACGTCTCCTTCGCGTTGTCTCTGGAAGAGCGGCTGAGGCGGTGAACGGGAGTAGAGGCGCCAGATCCGGCGATTGCCGGACAGGGAGTTCCACAATTGATCCCGAGACTGTCAGCGTTCTTCAAATTGCCACGAAAACTGCATTTGCTTATCTCCAGCGGGAGACCGCCTTATGGCCTCTTCTGCGTTGTTACGAGGAGAGCGGCTTAGACGGATTTTGGGAGTGGACGTGCCGGGGCATGGAATCGCACGGTAGAGCGTTCTGCAAGCATGAGCTCCTGAATTCGTCGAGCACCTTTCCTACCGCGTATCTGATGCTTTTTTGGAGCGCGAAGGCCCATTTTTGGGAAGTGGCTCGTGTTCAAACGCAGCGGAGAAATTGCAGATTCGTTTTTTTTGCCCGTATTTTTCAGCGTAAGCAAACGCTTTTCACAGGTATCCACCCGCCTGGCGGCGCCGTCCCTCACCTCGCAACGCCCCCATATCGTTGTCGGCATCACCAACCCGCAGACCTGTCTGGTTCTTGGCGGACGCTTGCGCACGCTGCGCGAAGCGGGATTCCGGGTCACGCTGGTTTCAAATCCGGGTGAGCTGCTCACCATCACTGCGAAACAGGAAGGGGTGGAGTCGATTGCGATTCCCATGCAGCGGGAGATGGCGCCGGCCGCTGACCTGCTGTCGCTGCTGCGCCTGTGCCGGCTGCTCTGGCGGCTGAAGCCCGACATGACGGAATTCAGCACGCCCAAGGCCGGGTTACTGGGCTCGGTGGCCGCCATGCTCTGCGGCGTGCCGTCGCGGGTCTATCTTCTGCGCGGGCTCAAGCTGGAGACCTCGACCGGAGTCAAGCGCCGCATCCTGCTGGCCGCCGAGCGTGTAGCTTCGGCCTGTTCTCATGCCGTACTGTGCAACAGCGAGAGCCTGCGCAATCAGGCGCTGGCCCTGCGCGTGGCGCCGGCGCGCAAACTGCGCCTGCTGGGGGGCGGCAGCAGCAACGGCGTCGATGTGGAGCGCTTCTCACCGGGTCCGGGCATCCTGCGCGCCCGGCTCGGTCTTCCCCTATATGCGCCTGTGGTCGGCTTTGTGGGCCGATTGACTCGCGACAAGGGACTGCCGGAGCTGGTCGAAGCATTCGACACCATTCTGGCTGTCATGCCGAAGGCTCATCTACTCCTGGTGGGCTGGTTTGACGCTGCGGAGGATGCGCTCGACCGCACTCTGCGTTCCCGCATCGAAAGCCACCCGCACATTCACCTGACCGGTTACATTGCCGATACGGCGCCCTACTACCGCGCCATGGATGTGATGGTCCTGCCCACCTGGCGGGAGGGTTTTCCAAATGTCGTTTTGGAGGCCGCGGCCAGCGGGATTCCCGTTGTGACCACCTTATGCACCGGCTCGCGCGACGCTGTGGTGCCGGAGGTGACAGGGCTGCTGGTTCCTCCCGGCTACCCGGTCGCCATCAGCGAGGCTGTGCTGCAGTTGCTGCGCAATCCAGCGCGCTGCTTCCGTATGGGCAAGGCAGCGCGCGCCTGGGTACTGGAGAACTATGTGAGGGGCAGCGTTCTGGGACTGACTGTGCTTTGCTATAAAAGCCTGCTCGAGCGGAATCGGTCCGTCGACACAGGAAGAGTACCGGTCCCTGTGGGAACCGTGTAATGTTCGAATTAAATCCGAAGTTTCAAGGCTGCGATTGCGGCCCGGCGGGGTTTACGGTCAAGATGGTCTCGGTCGGAGGCGCTTCGAGCGTATGCGCGCCGGATTCGGCCGCTTGCAACACGCCGTTGGGTACAATGCCCAAAACCAGCGTAGCCAGAACTGCCATCGCCAGGGCTGCGATGACGGTAGCGCCCATTTGCGGCGATGCCTGCTGTGGGGCGCACTTTGCATCGGGATCCGGACGCTGAGCAGTAACCAGCGCCAGGCGCAGATAGTACGCGGCGGCCAGTCCGGAGTTCAGCAGGCCGATGATGGCCAGCCAGATAGCTCCGCCACCCACCGCGGCTGCAAAGGAATAGAACTTGCCAAAGAATCCGCCGGTGAAGGGAATGCCGATCAGCGAAACCAGGAAGAAGATCAACAAACTGCCCAGCAGCGGCGAGCGGTAGATGAGCCCGCGATAATCGCTGATCAGCGGCAGCTTCTCGTCGTAGCCGCTGACCAGCGCAACCACGGCAAAGATGCCCACGTTCATGGCCGCGTAGGCCGCGATGTAGAAGCTGGCGGCGGCAATGCCGCTCGTGCCGAGTCCCGCGAAGGCGGCCAGAAGGTAGCCGGCATGGGCGATGGCGGAGTAGGCCAACATGCGCTTCACATTTTGCTGGCGCAACGCGGCCAGGTTGCCCACCGTCATGGAAAGCACGGCCACCACCCACAGCAGCGGCTGCCAGACGGGGCGCAGCGTGGGCAGCATCTCGTAGACCACCCTGAGCAGCAGCGCGAAGGCCGCGGCCTTGGGCGCGGTGGACATCAGCGCCACCACCGGCGTGGGCGAGCCTTCGTAGACGTCCGGCGTCCATACGTGGAAGGGCGCGGCGGAGACCTTGAAGAGGATTCCCACCAGCATCAACCCCAGGCCTGCCAGGATGAACGAATGATTTTGCGCGGCGGGTACAAGGCGGGCGATCTCGTAGATCTGCGTGGTGCCGGTGGCGCCGAAGATCATGGCAATGCCGTAGAGCAGGAAGGCGGTGGCAAAGGAGCCGAGCAGAAAGTACTTGATGGCCGCCTCCGGTCCGCGGGCGGTGTGCTTGCGATAGCCGGCCAGAATGTAGGTGGCGATGGAGGAGATTTCCAGCGCGATGAAGACCAGCAGCAGTTCAACCGCGCCGGTGAGCAGGCACATGCCCACCGCGCCGAAGACGATGAGCGCATAGAATTCGCCCTGGTGATGGCTTTTTTCGGGCAGGGTATCGAGCGAGAGCAGCAGCGCAACCAAAACAATTCCGCAGATGAGCACGTGGAAGAAAACGGTGAAGGCGCTGGTCTCGATTGTGCCGGAGAATCCGGTTCCTTCCGGCAGAGAAATCTGGAAGAGGCTGGACCACAGGGCGAACATAGTGCCCACCGCGGCAACCACGCCCAGATAGCGGCGCGGGAATGGGGGTGGTAGGGAAGCGTCGAGCAGCATTACGGCCACGCCGGTCAGCGTGAGGACGACTTCGGGAAGGATGCGGAAGATGTCGGAAACTGGATTCACCGCTGGTCCTCCCCTGGAGATGAAATGGACTGCGCTTGCGCAGGCGGAGAATGAATGCCGGTTGCGATGGCCGGCAACCAGAGCATCGGCGCAACACCCATGACCAGCATGAGCACGGACAGCGGCCACAGAACGGCCAGTTGTCCCGCACTCAGGTCTTCAGGCGGCTTTGACGAGGCCAGCGCGCTCTCCGGTCCGAAGAAGAGCCGCTGCACTAGCCACAGCATGTAGGCAGCGCTCAAAATCACGCCCAGTGAGGCGGCGATGGCCCATCCACGGCTCACGCCGGTGAAGGTGCCGAGGAGAATCAGAAACTCGCCAACAAAGCTGCCCAGCATGGGCAGGCCGATCATGGCCAGCGAGGCGATGACGAAAAATGTTGCCGTGCGGGGGAGCTTGGCGGCCAGGCCGCCGTAGGCGTTGATCTGGCTGGTCGCGTAGCGGTCGTAGAGAACGCCCAGCAGCAGGAAGAGTGCGCCGTCCACCACACCGTGATTGAGCATCTGATAAACCGCGCCCTCCCAGCCAGTGAGCGTGAGGCCGTAGATGCCCAGGGTGATGAGGCTCAAGTGGCTCAGCGCGGCATAGGCCATCAGCCGCCAGAAGTCACGTTGCACTAATGCGAGACAAGCTCCGTAAAGAATGCCCACGACCGCGAGGCCAACCAGCAGCGGAGCAATGGCCCGCGCCTGCGCGGGGAAGAGGCCTATGTGGAAGCGCAGCATGGAGTAGAGGCCGAGCTTGCCGGCGACGACCATGGCCAGGGCGACGGGCGCTTCGCTGAAGGTGTCGGCGAGCCAGCCGTGCAGCGGAAAGACCGGAACCTTGACAGCAAAGGCGAAGAGGAAGGCGAGTGCCGCCCAGTACAATGCGCCGGCGGGAAAGTTTCCGTGGGCGATGAGAATTTGCAGCGTGGTGAAGTCAAAGCTGCCGGTCTGTGTGTAGAGCCAGAGAATCGCAACCAGTAACGGCGCGGAGGGAATGAAGGTGAAGAGGAAAAACTTCAGCGCGGCTTTGGGTCCGTCCTTGCGGCCGTACATCGCGATCAGAATGGCCATGGGGACCAGTGAGAGCTCCCAGAAGCCGTAATAGACCATCAGATCCAGCGAGAGAAAGACGCCCAGCATGGCCGTCTGCTGCATAAGGAAGAGCGCGAAGAAAAGCTTGCGCCGCTCTCGTATGGCGTTCCAACTGGCGACGACGCCGACCGGAGCGAGCAAACCGACGAGCACCACCAGCCACAGGCTTAAGCCGTCAACGCCCAGGTGATAGAAGATCGCCGGCCTCTCAATCCACAGGCGGTTGATCTCAAACTGGAAGCCAGGCTGCATTTTGTCGAAGTGAGCGGGCAGATGCAGCGTGAGGCCGAAGGTAGCGAGCGTGGTGGCGAGCGCGATCCAGTTGGGCAGCTTGAAGCGGTCGGGGACGAGCGCCACCAACACCGCCCCGGCCAGCGGGGCCAAGAGGATGAGTGTGAGAATCGAGTTGTTGATCGCTGTCATTCTCTAATGCCCCGCCATGCCAATGTGAATTGCCGGAAGATTGGCCAGCACCGTTGCCCACGGAACCAGCAGGAAAAGTAGCACCGCCGCCGCGCCCGCGGCCAGCCACGCCGCATAGGAGCGCAGATTGCCCGATTGCCAGCGCTGCAGAATCGCTCCCGCAAAGGTGGCGATGCCGCCGATCAGCCAGGCCGCGCCGCCCAGAATGCCGATGTCCACCACCCACTCCAGGAAGAATTTCGAAATGCCGAGCAGAGGCTTGACGACCACTGCGCCGTAGAACTCGTCGACATAATATTTGTTGGCTAATAGCCGATAACCGGCGGGTATGGCCGCGGCGTAATGAGTCGGACGCTCAGGCTTGCGCCGGTAGAACTTGTCGGCGATCAGCCAGCCTTCCAGAGCTACAAGAACGGCCACGATGCTGAGGATGATTTCCAGGCGTGTGCTGCCGGTCTCGCTGGGCATCGTGCCGGCGGAGGGTGCGAGGAAGGCGCCGAAACGCTCCATGCCGATCCAGCCGCCGCAGACCGAGAGAGCGGCGAGAATCACCAGCGGGCCGCGCATCGACCATGGGCTCTCATGCGCGTGGACGTTCTCGTTGCGCGACTCACCCATAAACGTCAGATACCACAGCCGGAACATGTAGAAAGCCGTCAGCAGCGCCGTCAATAAGCCGACAAACCAGAGAATCTTGCCATTGGTTCCATGCAAAAAGGCCGCATAGAGGATGGCGTCCTTGGAAAAGAACCCTGCGAAGGGCCATATTCCGGCGATGGCCAGAACGCCCACGGTTGTAACGGCGAAGGTGACCGGAAGTTTCGTGCGGAGGCCGCCCATCCTGCGCAGGTCCTGCTCGCCGCCGATGGCGTGAATCACCGAGCCTGCCGCGAGGAAGAGCAGCGCCTTGAAAAAAGCGTGGGTCATCAGGTGAAAGATCGCAGCGGAATATGCCGCCACGCCGCAGCCCAGGAACATATAGCCAAGCTGTGAAATCGTCGAGTAAGCCAGCACGCGCTTGATGTCATTTTGAACAAGAGCAATGGTCGCAGCAAAGATAGCCGTGGTGGCGCCGACCGTGGCAACCACGCCGAGCGCAAAGGGCGAGTGGTCGAACAAAATGTGCGTGCGGGCGACCATGTAGACGCCCGCCGTGACCATGGTGGCCGCGTGGATGAGCGCGGAGACCGGCGTGGGGCCTTCCATCGCGTCGGGCAGCCAGACGTAAAGCGGCAACTGCGCGCTCTTGCCCGCCGCGCCCAGCATCAGGCAGAGCGTGATAATGGTGAGCACGCCGCCCTGCCAAGCAGGATTCGCGTTGAGTTGCGCGCCGATTTCGCTGAAGGTGAGCGTGCCGAAGTTGGCCACCAGCAGAAACATTCCTATCAGGAAGCCGAAGTCGCCAATGCGGTTGACGATGAAGGCCTTTTTGCCCGCGTCAGACGCGGATTTTTTCTGGAACCAGAAGCCGATGAGCAGATACGAGGCCAGACCCACGCCCTCCCAACCGATGAACATCACCAGCGCGTTGCCGGCCAGCACTAATACCGTCATGAAAAACAAGAAAAGGTTCAGGTACGAGAAGTACCGCGCATAGCCTTCGTCGTCGCCCATGTAGCCGACGGAGTAGACGTGAATCAGGAAGCCGACGCCGGTTACAACGAGCAACATGACCAGCGAAAGCTGATCGAGAACGAAGCTGAAGTCGATGTGCAGCAAGCCGGCGCTGATCCAGGGCAGCGGGCAGGTTTCAACGTTGGGCAGATAGAACGAGCCCGCGGGATAAGTGCAGCCCTTACAAACGGTAATGCCCGGATGCGATGACGCTACAGCGGCAGCGTTCAACACGATCATTAACGAAGCCAGAGGGGCGAGCAGCGCAATCGTAGTAATACACCATTTAGGCAAACCGCGGCCCAGGATTCCATTGATGAGGAATCCGGCGAAGGGCAGGAGCGGAATCAGCCAGAGATGGAGGTCTGCGGTCATAGTTTCATCCGGTCGATGCGGTCGACGGCCAAGGTTGCGCGCGCGCGGAAGATGGCGATGATGATGGCCAGTCCCACGGCAGCCTCCGCCGCGGCCACCATCATCACAAAGAAGACGAAGATCTGGCCCTTCACCGCGTGCCACTGGTGGGCGAAGGTGACAAACGAAAGATTCACGCCGTTGAGCATCAGCTCAATGGACATGAAGACGGTAATCAGGTTGCGTTTAATGAGAAAGCCAACGACACCGAGCGAAAACAAGACGGCGCTCAATAAAAGATACCAACTCAGCGGGACTTCCTGCGCGAAGAAGGAATTCATTTGCCCATCCCTTCCGCGCTGCCTTGCGAGTCTTCATTGCCTTCGCTGTGACGAGCCAGCGCGACCGCGCCCAGAATGGCGATGAGAATCAGCACCGAGGTGACCTCGAAGGGCAGCAGCAATTTGGTGAAGAGCACAGCGCTCAATTCTTCCGTGGAGGTGATGCCGTCACTAAGCCTGGCCACGCCCAGCCCTTGTGCGTGCAGAAACACGGTGGCGATCACGGCCAGAATTACGACGACAGCGGGAAAGCCAATTGAGCGCGCTACGCGGCTGCCCAGCGTGCGCTCTTCGCGCCCGGCGTTGAGCAGCATGACGACGAAGGTGAAGAGCACCATGATGGCGCCGGCGTAGACGATGACCTGCGCGGCGGCCAAAAACTCCGCGCCCAGCAGCAGGTAGAGCACTGACAGCGAGGTCATCACCACAATCAGCGACAAAGCGCTGTCGATGGGATGGCTCTGGAGGAGGAGGTTAATCGCTCCAGCCAGGCAGAGTGCGGCAAAGACGAGAAACAGAATCAGGTGCATCGCACACTCCGGGGATTTCTCCCCGATTGAAAATCAGCGATAGGCCAACCAAAGGCTTGTCGCCACAATGTTCAGAATGGCCAGCGGCATCAGCCAGCGCCATCCGAAGTTCATCAACTGGTCATAGCGGAAGCGCGGCAACGTTCCCCGCACCCAGACGTATAAAAAGAGAAAGCAGAAGACTTTTAGCACAAACCAAAAGAGGGGCATCAGCGCGCGGACCAGAATGTTTTGCGAGGTCCCGAACAAATTGCCGAAAGGATTCGTCCAGCCGCCCAGAAAAAGCAGAGTGGCTACGCAGCCCACGTTGATCATGTTGCCATATTCGGCCATGAAAAACATGGCAAACTTCATGGAGCTGTACTCGGTGTGATAGCCGCCGGTCAGTTCGCTTTCCGCCTCGGGCAGATCGAAGGGGGAACGATTGGTCTCCGCGAAGGCGGCCATCAAATAGATGAAGAATGCAAAAAACTGGAAGCCGCCAAAAATATTCCAGGAAAAAATGCCGTTGGTCCCCTGCTGCTCCACAATCAGGCGCAAGTTCAAAGTTCCGGCGCGCAGCACAACGCCCACCAGCGAGAGGCCCAGAGCCAGCTCGTAGCTGACCAACTGCGCCGAGGAGCGCAGCGCACCCAGCAGCGAGTACTTGTTGTTGGACGACCAGCCGGCCAGCGCAATGCCGTAGACTCCGATGGAGGTGACGCCCAGAATCACCAGCAGGCCAACGTTGACATCGGCGATCTGAAAAAGTGGCGGGCTGCCGAAAACAGAAACAGGTTCGCCGAAGGGGACAACTGCGATGGAGATCAACGCGCAACCCAGCGCGATGATGGGAGCGAGCAGATAGAGTGGCCGGTAGACGCCGGTGGGAATGATGTCCTCTTTGAGAAACGATTTTGCGCCGTCCACCAGCGGCTGCAAGAGGCCAAAGTGCCCCACGCGGCTCGGTCCCCAACGATTCTGGATGCGCCCCACGAGCTTGCGCTCGAGCAGCACGGTGTAGGCGATGCCCAGCAGCATCACCACCGTCACCACGGCTACCTTGAGCACGCTCCACAAAATAAATTGCAACATCGTCACTGGTGGTTAGCCTCTTCTTAGTCGTAAAAAAACTTACTTCGTTCGAATCTTGACCAACTGTGCCGCCTGATGCCGTGCAAGTTCCTGGAGCGCCTCGCTGTGCTGCGAGAGCGTTCCAGAGGTAAACAATCCATCGTGAGCGGGTGTGAACTGGCCCCGCGTGGTTATCGCCGAGATCGGCCCGGAGCTCGTCTCGGTATGCACATCGTTGCCGCACAGCAGATTCATGCGGTCCACGGCGTAGCCGGGAACCAGACGGGAAATCTCATCCTGCACCGCCAGCGGATCGAAGGGACTCAGCTTTGGCTCCAGATTGTTTGCCTGGAGCCACACCGCATGCATGTCCGCCTCGCCGGCCTGTGCGCCGCGCGATTGGCCGAGATCGGCGGTGACGCTGCTCTTGCCGAAAGGTACAAGTGTCTTCACGTCAACGCCCATCGCCCCGGCCAGGCGAACAAGAATTTCGAACTCCGGCTTGACTCCTGCTCGGTCGGCGGCCTTGCGCATCAATTGCACGTCGCCGAAGGTGTTGGTCACCGTGCCGGATTTTTCATATAGGCTAGCGGCGGGCAACACCACATCGGCCAGCGCAGCGGTCTCGGTGAGGAAGATATCCGCGACGATAACGAAAGTCTTCTTCAATGCGTCCGGTTTTATGCCGAGCTTTGAGACCGGGTCGGCGCCAACCACCAGCAATGCGCCCAGTTCGCCTTTGGCTGTCGTATCGAAGATTTCGGGAAGCGTCTTGCCGGATGTTGTGGGCAGGCCAGCGTACTCGGCAAAGGCTTCAGGTGCTGTGACCGGCACGTAGCCGGGAAGCAGGTCGGGCAGAAGCCCCATATCCGCCGCGCCGCGCGAGTTTGCATAGCCGCCCAAATATGCGAAGCGGACAGATCCGGAATTTGGGCCGCGCTTGAGTCCCCAGGCAATAAGCTCCGTGACTTGAGAGCCGCTATACTCGGAGCCGAAAACCACCAGCAGCAATTCCTCGGCCAGCACAGCCTCGCGGAAGTCTGCGTCCTTGAGAATCGCGTTGCTGCCGCCGAGGTAGGCGGCCAGTGCAGCATAGCCGTCGGCGGGAAGGCGCAGCGTCGCCTTGGCCATGCGCTCCAGCTTGATGGCCTTGGTGTTGGCGATGTAAAGACGCGCGTGATTAAGCCGCACATTGGTGCGCAGATTCCAGGCCAGCAGCGGATGTTCCTCGGTCGGATTGCCGCCGATGAGCAGAATCGCTGGCGCGGTGGCCGTCTCGCGCAGGCTTGCGGCTTTGCCCTTATGTCCGGCCATGGCGTGCGCAAAAGCCGCATAATCCGCGGTCCGCTCGTGGTCGATGTTGTTGGTCTGAAGAACCGTCCGCGCCAACTTCTGCAGCAAATAATTCTCTTCGTTGGTGGTGCGGTTGGAGCCGACGACGCCGATGGCCGCGCCTCCCTTGCTGTCGCGAATCCTCTTGAGTTTGCCGCCCGCCAAACGCAGCGCATGCTCCCAGCTGACCGGCTCCAGCTTGCCTTCGCTGTTGCGAGCCAGCGGCTTTGTCAGGCGCTCGGGACTATCGACAAAATCGAAGCCAAATCGCCCCTTGGCGCAGAGAAAGTCGCCGTTGATGCCGCTCTTGTCGCGGTTGCTGGCGCGGACTATTTCAGCGCCGTCCTTCGTTTGCC
>Ga0326727_10003519_pt1 | contig 49783 bp, 40 predicted proteins | sample MB2enrmetagenome_FD_207643 | JGI IMG/M metagenome (GOLD analysis project Ga0326727, IMG submission 207643) | Lab enriched peat soil microbial communities from McLean, Ithaca, NY, United States - MB29MY | ecosystem: Environmental > Terrestrial > Soil > Wetlands > Peat | place: USA: New York... | reverse complement strand
ATCTCACTAGGGTCAGTGACGACGAAGGTGCTTCTTGTTTGTTGGCTCACACCCCAAGCCTGAAGTGCCTTCGTCGCGTTCTGGGTGATCCCTCACCCGACAGCTCCCCGCTCAAATCCGAAGAGCCGAATTAACACAGGACCCAGCTCCGGGGGAGAGACTCGAACTCTCAACCACACGATTAACAGTCGCGTGCTCTGCCGATTGAGCTACCCCGGATCAGAGCGCAGACTAGCCGGGCTGGCGGTCGCGCTGGCAATCCTTGGACGTGCGATGTAAGAAAGGCGGATGCGATTCAGGACCGGGTTCGTCGTGGGGTGCGCAACCTGCCTCTACCTGACCCACAAGGTTCGCCAGCTCCAAGGGCCGCTCGGGAGGCGTAGCCCGCTCAAGGCATCCAGCTCCCAGTGGCTCGGCCAGAGCGGCCCGGGCCCGGTCTCGGCCGATCTGAGGGCCGAGAAGGTGCTTGCGCTGGGCGACTTGGCTCGGGAAAGAGCGAGAGACCTGTTGCGGGGCCCGGTGGGCAACATTGCCCGGGAACGGGTCATCGCCCTGTTCGAGGACGCCGTCGCCGCTCAACGCGCGCAACCGTCCCGAAGGACCAGAGCAAGCTAGAGCTGACCCGGCTGGCCGAGCGGGGCCGGGCCCGGCAGTCGGCTTCAGTCACCTTCCACGTAGTCGCGCAGCGGGCGGGAGACCATCGGCTGGCGCAACTTGGCGAGCGTCTTCATCTCGATCTGACGGATGCGCTCCCGGGTGACCCCGAAGATCTGGCCCACCTCCTCGAGGGTGCGGATCCGGCCGTCGTCCAGTCCGAAGCGCAGCCTCACCACCTCTTGCTCACGCTCGGTCAACTCGCTGAGGGCTCGCTTCACGGCCTCGTTGAGCAGCATCCGCGTGGCTGCGTCGACCGGCACCTCGGCGGTGTGGTCCTCGATGAGGTCCGAGAGGCTGAAGTCCTCCTCCTCGCTGATGGGCTGTTCCAGGGAGATGGTGTCCTGGCTGATCCGTTGCAGCTCACGCACGCGTTCGACCGGGAATTGAGTTCGAGCGGAGATCTCCTCGACCGTTGGCTCGCGGCCCAGTTCGAGGGCCAGCTGATGCTGGGTGCGCACGATCTTGTTGATCGTCTCGACCATGTGGACGGGAATCCGGATCGTACGGGCTTGGTCCGCTACCGCCCTCGTGATGGCCTGGCGGATCCACCAGGTGGCGTAAGTGGAGAACTTGAAGCCGCGGCGGTAGTCGAATTTCTCGACGGCACGCATGAGTCCGAGATTGCCTTCCTGGATGAGATCCAAGAAGGCCATACCGCGATTGCGGTAACGCTTCGCGATGGAGACCACGAGCCTCAGGTTCGCCTCGATCAGGAGGTCCTTGGCTTCCGAGCCTTCGTGGACCGCCCGTTCGGCCACTCGGCGTTGCTCGAAGGGGACCTTGTCCAAGCTGCCCGCGGCCCGCCAAGCCTCCAGCTCGGCAGTCGCCTCCTGGCCGGCCTCGATCTTTCGCGCGCACAGGACCTCGAGCTCCGGCGACAGTAGAGAGACGCGCCCGATCTCCTTCAGGTAGGCGCGGACCGGATCAGTCGCCTGCGCATCGCCGTTCCCGCCGCCGAACGGCGCCATCGAGACGAGGCGGGGGCGCGCCTTGGGGGCGGCGGCAGCGCGCTGGCTCGGGTCCGCGGGCGGTGGTCCCTCGACTGCGACGTCTTCGAGGTCCGCGAAGAGCGGTTTGGCCAGCTCAGGCTCGGCTGCATCGGCGGCGGCTTCGGTCGCGACGCTGTCATCGGGGAACCCTGTGACGCTGGACGTGGGTGCCTGCTCTGTCGTGCCGGTCATCTCGCCTCCAGATCGCGCTGCAACAGCCACCCTACCAATCGATTCGCAGCCTCACTGACGGCCGGTGGGATATGGTCGGCCGCTCCCGGTTCTTGCAGGATCTCCAGCTCGGACTTCAACCAGCTGATGGCACCTGCGGCAGCGGTGAGCCGGGCCGCGTCACCCTCGGCCTCGGCCTGGCGGGCGTCGGCCTCGATCTCGCCGAGCGAGACCTGGGCAGCGGCCCGTGCCAGGGCGATGACCGTCTGGTCTGGGTCCGCTTCGGGCTCTGTCACCGCCAGGCGTCGCAACAGCTCCGCGGCCTCGTCATCGGCGCTCTCGATCGCCTCGTGCAGGCTGGCCGAGCCCAGGAGAGCCCTGAACGCGGCCCGTTGCAGAGGATCGGCGAACAACGCCTCGTGCAATCGGCCCGCCATGGCGCGTGGCTCGCGAACAGCGAGCACGAGCGCGTCCCGACCGGCGCGCTCGCCGGGGGCAGCCGGTCCCGAGCGCCGGCGGGCGTTGGGGCCGCGTCCGGTCGTTCCCGGTCCCTCGCCGGGCCGGTCCAAGCTCGCCTCCTCGTCCGGCTCCCACGGCGGTGCCTCGTCCGACGGTCGGGGCGGGCCGCCTGCTCCAGTCCTGCCCGGCTCGCCGGGAGGGTTGCGATCCGAGGCTGCGTTGGCTTGCACGAGGGCCTCCAGCCGTGGCCGCAGCCGTTGCGGGTCGAGCCTCGTCCGATCCGAGACGGTGACGAGGAATTGATCGCGCACGAGCTCGTTCGGGTGCTCGGCGACCACGGCGAGAGCGGTCTCGGCCGCCCGGGCCCGCCCTTCGCCGGTCCTGAGCTCGCTGGAGGCCAGCGCCCGATCAACCCTGAAGGAGAGAAACGTCTTCGCGTTCTCCACCGCCTCTTTCAAGGCCTGCGGCTCACGCATCGCCAGGTCCGCCGGATCGCTGCCCGAGGGGAGGGCGGCGACGGCCACTTCCACCTCGTGACGTTTCTCCCACTCGTAGAAGCGGGCGGCGGCGGACTGGCCGGCCGCGTCGGCGTCAAAGGCGAGGACGACGCGCTTCGCGAAGCGCCCGAGAAGGCGGAAATGCTCCTCGGTGAGCGAGGTCCCGCAAGTGGCGACCGCTCGCGGCAGCCCGGCGGCGAAAAAGCCGATGACGTCGGTGTAGCCCTCGCAGACGATCACTTCGCCTGCCTGGACGATGGCTTGTTTCGCCCAGTTGAGGCCGTACAGGGTGCGCCTTTTCGAGTAGATCGGTGTCTCGGGCGAGTTGCGGTACTTGGGTCCTGCTCCCTCGCCGGCACCGGGAAGGATCCTGCCACCGAGCCCGATCGCCTTGCCCGCCGGGTCGAAGATGGGGAAGACGACCCGGCCCCTGAAGGCGTCCCGCAACCCGTGCTCGCCCTCGTGGGCGAGCCCTGCCTTCACGAGCAGATCTCTCGACGCCCGGACCGCTCCCACCAGTGCCCGGCCGGTCTCGGGCGCCCAGCCGAGCCGGAAGCGGCGCACGGTCTCGCCCTCGTAGCCCCGCGAGCGCAAGTACTGCCGTGCGCGCTTCGCGTCGGGGCTGCTCAGCAGCTCCTCGTGATAGAAGGCGACCGCCTGCTCCATCACCCCGAGAAGGGCTTGTCGCCCCTCGCGGTCGGGCTGGTCCTTGCCGGGACTGTCCTCCCGGACGGTCATCCCGGCCCGTGCCGCAAGCCGCTGGACGGCCTCTACGAAATCGCAGCCTTCGATGTTGCGCACGAAAGTGATGGCGTCGCCGGAGGCCTGGCAGCCGAAGCAGTAGTACAGACCTTCTTCGGCGTTGACTGAGAAAGACGCCGTCTTCTCGGCATGAAACGGGCACAGCCCGACATAGCGACGTCCGATCCGCTTGAGCGGCGTGTACTCGCCGATAAGGCCGAGGATGTCGGTTGCGGCGCGGACCGCAGCCACGTCCTCGTCGGGAATCGCCATCGCTTGGACGGTATCGCGGCTCACGCGCGGCCGCGCCCTGCCGGGCCGCGTTTCGCTTGTGAGAGCAGGCCTGGTGCTACGCGGCGGCCTGTTTTGCCTTCTCGGCGTCGATCGCGAGGACGGCTTGGGCTGCTGCGAGCCTTGCGATCGGCACCCGGAAGGGCGAGCAGCTGACGTAGTCGAGGCCGGCCCTGGCGAAGAAGTTGATCGAGAAGGGGTCGCCGCCGTGCTCGCCGCAGACGCCGATCTTGAGGTCGGGGCGAGTGGCCCGCCCGCGCTCGACGGCGATGCGGACAAGCTCGCCCACGCCCTCGGTGTCGATGTTCTCGAACGGGTTCGCCTTCAGCAGGCCTTCGCTCAGATAGGCGTCCATCATCCTGCCCTCGACGTCGTCGCGGCTAAAGCCGAAGGTCATCTGGGTGAGGTCGTTCGTCCCGAAGGAGAAGAAGTCTGCCGCCTCGGCGATCTCGTTCGCGAGCAGTGCAGCCCGCGGCGTCTCGATCATCGTCCCGATGGCGATCTCCACCCGTTCCCCGGTCTCGGCCGCGCCGGTCCTGTCCGCGGCGGCCGCCTCCTGCAGGGCCTTGACGACCCAGGAGCGGGCCAGGGCCATCTCTTCGCGCGAGACCGTGAGCGGGATCATTATCTCGACGACCGGGTGGCCGCCCACCGCGGCGCGCTCGTAGGCGGCTTCCATGAGGGCACGCACCTGCATCCCGTAAAGACCGGGCTTCAAGACCCCGAGCCGAACGCCGCGCACCCCGATCATGGGGTTGGCCTCGTGCCAGGACTTGGCCGCGTCGAAGAGCTTCTTCTCCTCGTCGGTCAGGCCCTCGACCGCTTGTTTGACGACGAGCGACTCGATGTCGGGGAGGAACTCGTGCAACGGCGGGTCGAGCCCGCGCACGATGACGGGCAGGCCGTCCATGGCCTCGAGGATCCCGAGGAAGTCGGCCTTTTGTGCGGCTCTCAGCTCCTCGAGCGCCGCCGTCTCCTCCTCCTCGGTGGCGGCGAGGATCATCCGTCGCATGATGGGCAGGCGGTCGTCCCCGAAGAACATGTGCTCGGTCCGGGTTAAGCCGATGCCTTCGGCCCCGAGATGCCGGGCGTTGGCGGCGTCGGCTCCTGTGTCCGCGTTGGCGCGCACCCCGAGCCGGCCGGCGCGGACCTCGTCGGCCCAACCGAGCAGCTTGGTCAGCTCCGGGGGCGGCTCGGCGGCGATGAGCGGTACGGCTCCGGCGACGACGGTGCCTTCTGAGCCGTCGATGGAGATGATGTCGCCTTCCCGGATGACGGTGTCACCGGCCTGGAACAGCTTGTCAGCCGCGCTGATCCGCAAGGCCTCGGCCCCGACGACAGCCGGCTTGCCCCAGCCCCGGGCGACGACGGCGGCGTGGCTCACGAGGCCACCCCTGGCCGTCAAGATGCCCTCGGCGGCGAGCATGCCGTGCACGTCCTCAGGTGAGGTCTCGTTGCGAACGAGGATCACGTGCTCGCCTCTCAGGGCCGCCGCCGCGGCGTCGTCGGCGCTGAAGCAGGCGGCTCCGACAGCCGCCCCGGGCGAGGCGGCGAGCCCCTTGGCGATGACGGGCGCCGTGTGGTCGGCGAACTGCGGATGCAGGACAGCCTCGATGTTGTCGGGGGTGATCCTCTGCACCGCCTCGGGGTGGGTGAGGTGGATAGCCGGGTCGTCGACCATGTCGACCGCCATGCGGAGCGCGGCCCGGCCGGTACGCTTGCCGACCCTGGTCTGCAGCATCCAGAGCTTGCCCTGCTCGATGGTGAACTCGGTGTCACACATGTCCCGGTAATGCGCCTCGAGCCTGGCGAAGATGTCCATCAGCTGGTGGTAGATGGGGGGGAACTCGGTCTCGAGTGCGGACAGCGGTTCGGTGTTGCGGATGCCGGCGACGACGTCCTCGCCCTGGGCATTGACGAGGAAGTCGCCGTAGGCGCCCTTGGCCCCGGTGGCCGGGTCACGCGTGAAACCGACACCGGTGCCCGACTTGTTGTCGCGGTTGCCGAAGACCATCGCCTGCACATTCACCGCCGTGCCGAGGTCGTTCGGGATGTGCTCGCGCTGGCGATAGGCGACTGCTCTCGCCCGGTTCCACGAGGCGAACACGGCTTCGATGGCGCCACGGAGCTGGTCGACCGGGTCTTGCGGGAAGGGGTGTCCCGTCGCCTTCTCGACGACGCCCTTCAGCTCCTCGACGAGCGCCTGGAGGTCGGCGGCCGCCAGCTCGGCGTCTGAGGCGCCGGTGCGCTCCTTCAGGGCCTCGAGGGGCTCGTCCAGCTGCTCGCCGGGGACCCCCAGGACGATCCGGCCGTACATCTGCACGAAACGCCGGTACGAGTCGAACGCGAACCGCTCGTCACTGGTCTGCTTGGCGAGGCCCTCGACCGACCGGTCGTTGAGGCCGAGATTCAAGACCGTGTCCATCATGCCCGGCATCGAGAACTTGGCTCCCGAACGGACCGAAACGAGCAGGGGGTCGTCGGCGTCGCCGAGACGCCGTCCCATGCGCCCTTCGAGCCTTTTGAGGTGCTCGCTGATCTCACCGTCGAGCCCGTCGGGCCACCCCGCGGTCATGTACGCCCGGCAGGCGTCGGTCGAGATCGTGAAACCATGCGGAACCGGCAGGCCGAGCACCGAAGTCATCTCGGCCAAGTTGGCGCCCTTCCCACCGAGAAGATCCTTGAGCTCCATGGGGGGACGAGGGTGCTCATGGTCGAAGTCGTACACGTAGCCCATTAAGGCCTCCTGGAATTGTCGCGACAGACGGAGCCTAAACGCGACCTGGGTGGTGCCTGCAAGACGGGGGCTTTGGCGGGGATCTTGTCAGGGATCGGCGAAGGCTTGGCAAGGTGCCGGCGGGCGGCGCCTCAGAGGTCGAGCCGGCCGAGAAGATAGCTCACGACCTCGTCGATCGGAAGCCTCGTCTGCTCGGTCGAGTCACGCTCGCGCACGGTGACCTGTTGGTCCTCGAGGCTCTCGAAGTCGACGGTCACGCAATAGGGCGTGCCGATCTCGTCCTGGCGCCGGTAACGCCGGCCGATCGACTGGGTCTCGTCGTACTCGCACATGAGGCGGCGCTGGACCCGGTGCAGGACCTCTCGAGCCAGCGGGGAGAGGGTCTCCTTCTTCGAGAGCGGGAGCACCGCTACCTGGTACGGGGCGATACGGGGGTGCAGGCGGAGCACGACGCGCCGCTCGCCGCCGATCTCGTCCTCGTCGTAGGCGGCCAAGAGGAACGCCATCATCGCCCGGGTCGCACCGGCTGCCGGCTCGACGACGTGGGGGAGATACCGTTCCCCCGTCGCCTGGTCGAAATGCTCCAAAGAGGTGCCTGAGTGCTCCTGGTGCGCGCGCAGGTCGAAGTCGGTCCTGTTTGCGATGCCCTCGAGCTCGCCCCAGCCCCAGGGGAAGAGGAATTCGACGTCTGTCGTCCCCGAGGAGTAGTGCGAGAGCTCCTCGGGGTCGTGCGGCCGGAGGCGCAACTTCTCACTGGCGATCCCATAGCGCACGTACCAGGCGAGCCGTTCCTCGCACCAGTACTGCTGCCAGCGTGGGCTGTCCGCAGGAGGGACGAAGAACTCCAACTCCATCAGCTCGAATTCTCGTGTGCGGAAGACGAAGTTGCCGGGCGTGATCTCGTTCCTGAATGCTCGGCCGATCTGCGCGATCCCGAACGGTGGCTTGCGCCTCGTGGTGGTCTCGACGTTCAGGTAGTTCACGAACATGCCCTGAGCGGTCTCGGGCCTCAGGTAGGCGATCGAGGAGTCTTCTTCGACTGGGCCGACGAAGGTCTTGAACATGAGGTTGAACGGGCGGGCCTCGGTCAGATCGGCGGAACCACAGTTGGGGCAAGTGCCCTCGATCTGGTCGGCGCGCCAGCGTTCCTTGCAGGTGCGGCAATCGACGAGGGGGTCGGTGAAGGTCGCCAGGTGGCCCGACGCCTCCCAGACCTTGGGGTTGGTCAGGATCGCGGCGTCGATCGGCACGACGTCGTCCCGCTCTTGGATCATCGCCCGCCACCAGGCCTCGCGGATGTTGCGAAGCATCAGAGCCCCGAGCGGGCCGTAGTCGTAAGTCGAGCGGATGCCGCCGTAGATCTCGGCCGAAGGGAAGACGAAGCCACGCCGCTTGCACAAGTTAACGACGGCGTCGAACAGGCCGAGGTCGGCAGTGGGCTCAAGGGAGGTCGCCATGGCGGCAGGTTACCCGCAGGTGACAGGAGGCTTGTGCCCTTGGCGGGGAGGACTCAGTTACCGCTCGGAGACTCGGCTCTGGAATCTCGCAACCCGGCGGTCGTGATCTCGGCGCCGCGATGGGCCGAGCGCACCCTCCTGTCCAAGTGGTATTCCGTGGCGACCATAGCCAGATGCTCGGCTTCGGCCGTCGCTCGGCTCGACGGCAGCTCGAGCGCGGCGCGGAGACCGCCGTTGAGAACCTGCCTTATCAGGCTCACCGTTTCGGCTCCGACGGACTGGCCGCGACGGCAGGAACGGCACAGGAACCCGCCTTCGCCGGCGTCGAACGCCACCAGCTCGACCTCGTCTCCGCATCCAGCGCACTGCTCGAGCGACGGGCCGACGCCCTCCAGCGCGAGAAGCTTCCAGAGAAACGCACCCAGGAGCACCGCAGAAGGTCGTTCCTCCAAGGTCCGCAGCGCACCCACGAGCATGCGGAACAACTCCGCCATGGGCTGTCTCTCGAGCGCGACGTGATCTACGACCTCGAGCATCGTGAGTGCCACCGGAACCCGGTCGAGATCGCCACGTATGGCCTTGAAATGCTCGATGACCTCGACCTGGTTCACGACGTCGAGCTCGCGCCCGCGCCAGCACATCATGGTCACATGAGTCAGGGGTTCGAGCCGGCCGCCGAGGCTGCTCTTCGGCTTGCGGATCCCCTTGGCCACCGCCCGGACCTTGCCGTGCTCGGGAGTGGCGAAGGTCACGATGCGGTCGGCCTCCCCGAGTCGCAGCGTCCTCAGCACCACTCCCTCGTCGCGATAGGTGGCCATGTCGCAGTCAGGCCCTCATCCGCGTCCCGACCGAGATCAGCGCCACACCCACGACGATCACGACCAGCAGCGTGATTGCCGGCTCAAAGCCCTTGATCGCAAGGAGCACGACGAAGGCGAAGGCGAGGAAACCGAGAAACAGCCCCGAGAGGACCCCGATGTGGTCGCGGATGCGGAAAGGCTGGCGTGTCTCCTCGTTCACCGCTGCACCCCTCCGTAACGTCGGTCGCGGCGCTGGTACTCGCCGACGGCATCGAACAGGTTCTTCCGGCGGAAGTCCGGCCATAGGACGTCGGTGAAGACGAGCTCGGAGTAGGGCAGCTCCCAGAGCAGGAAGTTCGAGATGCGGAACTCGCCCGAGGTACGGATCACGACATCGGGATCGGGCATGTCAGGCCAATACAGCCGCGAGCGGAGGGCCCTCTCGTCGATCCTTTCTGGCGGAACACCATCGGTGACGAGCTGACGGACGGCGTCGATGATCTCCGCCCGTCCCCCGTAGTTGAAACAGATCGTGAGCGTCAGTCGCCTGTTGGCGGCAGTGAGGTCCATTGACTCGTCCATGTGCCGGATGAGCCGCCGCGGGACGCGCCAGTCCCTGCGACCGGCAAAACGGATGCGCACTCCCTTTGTGTTCAGGTCGTCACGATGGCGAGTGAGGATCCCCTCGTTGAAGTTCATCAGGTAGCGAACCTCATCTGGAGGACGGCGCCAGTTCTCCGTCGAGAACGCGAACATCGTCAGCCAGCCGAGCCCGAGGTCCAGCGCTCCCTCTACCGTGTCGAACATCGCCTCCTCGCCTGCGGCGTGGCCCTCGGTACGCGGCAGCCCGCGTTGGCGCGCCCAGCGACCGTTGCCGTCCATGACGCAGGCGACGTGCTTGGGGATCCGGGTCGGATCGATGTTCGCGACTGCCACCGCGCCGAAGTTACTCCGGACTCTCCGCGCAACTCTGCCCAGCTCGCCGGAAGTGGGCTCCCTGGTACCCCGAGGTGTGCGCGGCGGCTGCCAGGCGGCCCGACCGGCCTACTCCAACGGTCCGATCTCTTCCTCCACTGCCGCGACGAGCTCCCCGTCGCCGACGAGGGCAATCGTGGCGTCGACGTCGGGCTTCAGCGCTCGGTCGTGGAGCAGGGTGGGCACGACTTTGCGCAACGAGGCGATCGCCGCCCGGGTCGCCGCCCCGGCCAGGAGGGGGGCGCGAAGCTCGCAAGCCTGGGCGGCGGCGAGCACCTCCATCGCGATCACCGCCTCGGCGTCGCGGAGACATTCCCTGGCGTGTCGGGCGGCGGTCATGCCCATGCTGACGTGGTCCTCCTGGCCTGCCGAGGACGTGATCGAGTCCACCGCCGCCGGGTGCGCCAGGGTCTTCATCTCCGAGACAAGCGAGGCGGCCGTGTACTGACACACCATGAAGCCCGAGTTGACACCGGCCTCACCTACGAGGAAGGGGGGAAGACCGTTCGACGTCTTCGGGTCGAGAAGCCGAAAGAGCCTGCGTTCGGATATCGACGCCAGCCCGACGGTGGCCGCCGCGAGCGAGTCGCAGGCGAGGGCCACCGGCTGACCGTGGAAGTTCCCGCCGGAGAGGATCTCTCCGGTCTCGGGCAGCACGACCGGGTTGTCGGAGACCGAGGCCAGCTCTATCTTGAGCGTCTCGGTGCTGTGGCGGACGACATCGCGAAAGGCGCCGTGGACCTGAGGCGCGCAACGGATCGAATAGGCGTCCTGGACGATGTGGTCGCTCTTGCGGTGCGAGGAAAGTATCTCGCTGCCCGCCAGGAGCCGCACCAGGTTCCGGGCCGAGGCCAGCTGCCCCGGGTGCGGGCGCAGCCCCACGACACGGGCGTCGAAGGCTCGGTCGGTGCCCAAGATGGCCTCGATGGTGAGGGCAGCCGAGATGTCGGCGATCTTGGCGAGCCGGGCGGCCCGCCAGGCCGCCAGCACTCCGATGGCCGTCATGCCCTGTGTGCCGTTGATGAGGGCGAGCCCCTCCTTGGCCTCGAGCACGAGCGGCTCGAGGCCGCAGCGCCCCAAGGCGGCCATGGCGGGAAGTCGTTCGCCTTCGAAGTGGACCTCGCCTTCGCCGATGACAGGCAGCGCCAGATGGGCGAGGGGGGCGAGGTCGCCTGAAGCCCCGAGCGAGCCTTGCTCGGGCACGACGGGCAGGATGCCCCGCTCGAGCATCTCGACGAAACGAAGCACGACCGCGCGTCGGACCCCGGAATGGCCGAGGGCCAGGACATGGGCCCGTAGCGCCAACATGGCCCGTACCTCCTCGGGTGGCAGCTCGCTGCCGACGGCGACCGCATGTGACCGCAAGAGCCCGTGCTGGAGGGCCGCGGAGTGCTCAGGGGTGAGATGCACCTCCGCCAAGGCGCCGAACCCGGTCGTCACCCCGTAGACGACCGCTCCCGCCTTGAGAGCCGTGACCACGACCTGCCGTGAGGCCTCGACTCTCCGCAGGACGTCCTCGCTCAGCGAGGCCGGGGCGCCTCTTGCGATCTCCACGACGTCTTCGACGCGGAGTGGGCCGCCAAGTGCGATCGATGCAGGCGCAGTCACAGGCCGAGTATTGCAGCGGGCGCCCCCTTGCGGTCACTTCCCCGCCCCGGGCGCCGCCGGCGATCCCCGGCGGGTCACACATCGAACCTGAGCTGGCGCACCTCTCCCGATCTGCGCCCGCCGGTGGTGGCCGGGCCGGGAGGGCGTCTCTCCGGCCAGAGCTTGGCCTGCAGCCCCGAGGCTCTGGCGACGGGTTTCGTGACCGCAGCCCGGATCGAGGCCGCGGAGGCGACGACGGTGACTCGTTTCTTGGCGCGGGTGACAGCGGTGTAGAGCAGCTCCCGGGTGAGGATGGGCGAGGCCGGGGGAAGCGAGATGATCACGCGCTCGAACTCCGAGCCCTGGCTCTTGTGGATCGTCGTCGCCCACCAGGTCTCGATGGCCTCGAGCTGTGACAGAGCCAGGGTCCGCAGCGTGCCGTCCGCACGCCGGAGCGCAGCCGCAGGCCCGGCCGAACCGCTGATCTCGAGGCCGACGTCACCGTTGAAGACCTCGTTCAGATAGTCGTTGCGGGTGACGATGATCGGCCGGCCAAGGTAGTGGCGCCCACCGATGCCGGCGTCGGGGAAGCGGCCCTTGACCCGGGACTCGATGGTCGTGGTCCAGCCCGAGACGCCGAGTGGTCCGAACCGGGTGGCGCAGAGGACCTTCACCTCGGCCGCGAGCCGGAGGCCCTCTTCGCCCTGGCCGGAACGCGCCGCCCTCACCACCTCGGCCGCATTGTCAGCCACATCCTCGTGCAGCTGCGCGAGCAGAGCCGGATCGCCCTTCTCGGGATCGAGCCACTCGAGCTCGCCGGAGCGAGCGTTGGACATGATCTCCAGCGCGACCTCGGCCTTGCCCCCGCGTATTGCGTTGGCGAGCGCCGCTATCTCCGAGTCGGGAGCGAAACGGTGGTTCTCTGTCAGCACGACGATGTCGTCGGAAAGTGGCCCGACGGCCTCATCCGATGACATCGGGCCGACGATGTCACCGAGGACGGCCCCCGCCTCGACGCTCGCCAGTTGGAACGGGTCGCCGACGAGAACGAGGGTCGCGTCGGGGCGCACGGCGTCGAGGAGGCGGGCCATGAGGGGGAGCGACACCATCGAGGTCTCGTCGACGACGACGAGGTCGTGGGGGAGCCGGTTCCGGGAGTCGTAACGGGGGGATCCCCCAAAGGCCATGCCAAGCAGGCGGTGCAGTGTCTTCGCCTTGAGCGTGACAAGGGCCTGCGCCACAGCCTCGGGCAGCTCCGGGGCAGGGACGGCCTCGTGCACCACGGCTTCCATGCGGCTGGCCGCCTTTCCTGTCGGTGCCGCCAGGGCGACGTCGAGCTGCTGGCCACGCCCGAGCGCGATCTCATAGGCGGCACCGAGCAAGCGCGAGACGGTGCTCGTCTTGCCCGTGCCCGGCCCGCCCGCGATGACGGCGATCCGGTGGTTGAGAGCTGTGCGCGCCGCCTTCCGCTGGGCGTCATCCGCCGCCTCAAAGCGCTGCTGGAGGACCTGGTCGAGCTCGGGCGACGCAACGGCCAAGCCACCGTCGTACCTGGCGCGGCGCGACAGATCCTCCGCCACGCGCTCCTCGAAACGCCAGTAGCGCTCGAGATAGAGGCGCGTCCCGTCGAAGACAAGGGGGAGGATCACGTCGCCGGCCGGATCTGCGACCTTGCGCACGGCGGGGCTCTCGGCCAGGATCCTCGCCCAGCGCTCAGGCTCGGGCCAGGGCAGGGAGCCGATCCGATTGGTTTCGCCGTCCTCCACGACGACGGATCCGGCGACGCTCCCGATCACCACGCAGACGTGACCGAAACCGGGGGCTCTCGTCGCCAGAGCCGCGCCGAGCAGCACTTCGGGCTCCACCCCGGGGACTGTGCGGGCGATGAGGCGGGCGACGTGCACGGCGGCGGCGTCGAGCACTCCGGCCTCGACGAACGGCGCCAGCGTCCCGACCTCCTCGCCAAGGAGCGGGCCGAGGCCCCTCACGCCGCCACCTCGGCGCCGTCGAGCAGGTCGCTCAGCGAGGTGACGAGGGCGGCCGGGACGCGCCAGCTGAAGACGCCGTACGGGCTCCGCCCGCTAACCGGAGTCCCGTCGCCCGCCATGCCCCGCACGAACAGGTAGGCGACCCCGCCGAGGTGCCGGGCAGGGTCGTAGCCGGGTACACGCCAGCGCAAGTAGCGGTGCAGGGCGACCGAGTAGAGCAGAGCCTGCAGGGGGTAGTGGTGCTCCACCATGGCAGCCGGCAACCGGTCAGGGTGGTAGTCGATCTCCTGCGGCAAGCGGGTCGGCTCTGCGAGCACGTTGGTCTTGTAGTCGACGACGACAAAACGTGGCGGAAGATCGGCGTCCCGGCCATCTCGGACGCGCACGACCATGTCTATCGAGCCCGTGAGATGGCCCGCGAGCTCAACTGAGAACAGCCCGGAGGAGAAGCGCTCCGCCCAGGGCCGCAGGGGGTCGTCGGCGGGTACGTGGGCCAGCACGAGGTCGCCCAGGTCGCGTTCTGTAGCCCGACGGCCACTGCCGCCGAGACGGAGCTCGAAGCTCAGCTCGTCCAGACGTTCCCCGCGGGGGACGTCGCGCAGGCGCCGTTCGTCGAAGAGCGGCCCGAGCGGGGTGTCGATGACGGCGCGCAGGCCCGAGACGAGGATGGCCGGCTCCACGGGCCACGGGTTGAAGCGGAGCCGGTCCTGGATGTTGGCCAGCAGCTGCATGTCGAGGTCGGCCGCCGCGAAGTCGACGTTCTGGAGCACTTCGTGCACGAGGGTGCCGAACTGCACGCCGCCGGGGATCGCGCCAAGCGGCAGGTCCGAGGTGGCTGCCCCGCTGCCAGCCGAGACGAGGTCAGCGACCTCCGTCACCGCGACCGGCTCGTCGGACGCGCCCGAGTCGCCGAGGCTCTCGTCGCCGGGATCGAGCTCGACTGCCCGGGCGCGGGTGGCCATGGCGCTGAAGGACCATCTTCGCTCGGCCCGGTCGGGGACCCTGTGGAGCGTCGCGAGCTCCAGGTCGCTCGCAGCCGGGCGCGGGGCACGGTTCACCCACCGGGCAACGGGTCCGTCGGCCGCGCCTGTGACCGTCACCTCGACGGCATCGCCGGCGGGCGCGAGGGCGGTCTCGAGGGCGGCGGCGGCGTCATGGTCAGCCGGCAAGACAAACGCGTCGCCCGTGAACAGTCCCGCGTCTATCGCCCCCTGTCTTCTCGCGAACAGGATTCGGGCGAGCCCCGTGAGCTCGCTCCGGTGTCCCCGCGTCCACCACAGAAGCGTCTGGTGCTCGGCACGCGTGAGGGCCACGTAGAGCAGCCGGAGGCTCTCCCCGCGCGCCTCGGCGTCAGCGAGCGCCTTGTGGCCCGCCGCCTCGGAGGCCGTTTGCCATCCGCCGTTGGCGATGTCGAATGTCCGCCGCCCGGTCTCGGGGTCCTGGTACACGACCTCGTGGGTGGTGGCGTGGGCCATCCGCCACAGCGTCGGGACGCACACGACGGGGAACTCGAGGCCTTTGGCGACATAGACGGTCATGATCTGCACCGCCTCGGCCTCCGACTCGACCTGGCGCGCCGTGACGTCGTTCTCGGGGTCGTCGGGGACCTCGGCTTCGAACTTGTCCAAGAGGGTGAGCAGGCCGTCAGCAGTCGGCCTCCGACCGACCGTCGCCGCCTGCACCAACCCGGCGATGTGGTCCAGGTCGGTGAGGTTGCGCTCACCGTCGCACGAGGCCAGCACGCGAGCTGTGACACAGGTCTCGGACCACACCTGGGCGCAGAGCGCGACCGTGCCCTGGGCGGAGAGCGTCCTGGACCACTTGTCGAGCTGGCTCTGGACCTCGCTGATCGCCACGTCGTCGGCGGAATCGAGCCTCGGGACGGACCATCCGAAGAACCACGTGAGGGCTGCGGCCCGGGCCCGGGTGGGGTCGCTCGGCCGGGCGAGGGCGCTGAGCAGCCACCGCCACTGCGCGGCTGCCGGCGAGCGCAAGACAGAGTCGCTGCGAGTCGTCACGGCGGGGATCCCCCTTCGGCGCAGCGCCGTCTGCATGATCTCGGACTCGCTGTGCTGGCCGACGAGCACGGCGATGTCGCCCGGCCGAAGGCGGCGTCTCGGTTCGTCTCCCCGGGCCGGGAGCCACGCGGTGTCCAAGAGCTCGTGCACCTCGCAAGCAAGGTCACGGGCGATCGCTTCCTGGGCCAGGTCGACTTGGACCCGGCCCATGCCGGTGCGGGGCAGGTCTCCGCCGAGGGCGAGACGCACCTTGAGGGCGGGCAGCGCGGCGCCGTCGCCGGCCGAGACACGAAGGTCTTCGTTCTCCTCTGAGGCTCTGACAGGCACGAATTCGATCCTCGGATCCCCGAAGGTGGCGCCTGAGAAGACCCGTTCGAGTGCGGCGAGCAACGCCCCGTCCGAGCGCCAGTTCGTCCCGAGCGTCGACCGCTTCGTGCCCTCCGTGTGCGCGGCCTGCAGGTAGGTGTGGATATTCGCGCCCCGGAAGGCGTAGATCGCCTGCTTGGGGTCGGCGACGAGCAAGAGCGTGGTGTTGTCGCCGGGTATCCCGAACAGCCTGGAGAAGATGTCCCATTGCACCGGGTCGGTGTCCTGGAACTCGTCTATCAGGGCGACCTGGAAGCGCCGGCGCAAGATGGCGGCAGGCGCGTCGCTCTCAAGCGCGTCACGCAGCTGGGTCAAAAGGTCGTCGAAGGAGAGCGTGCCCGCCGCGCGACGCCGGCGGTGGACTCCGTCCACGACCCGGTCGACCAGAACTCGCAGTCGAGCGGCGGCGGGCTCGATGCCGGCCTGCCCGGCGTCAGGGACGACACGGATTCCCGGGTTGGCCAGCACCGTAGCCGCGACGTGTTGCAGCTGTTCCAAGGTTGGGAGCGGGTCTGGGAGCACCGCCCCGGCGAAGGACTCGGCTGCCAGCACGTCCGCGCACACCGAGCCGAGAAGCTCCTTTGTGTTGTCGAGCAACGCCGCGTCGAGATCGCCGGGAGCCGCTGAGCCCAGGGTGCGCAGCACCTGTTGAGCAAAACCGTGGATCGTCGTGATCGTGGCGGCGTCGAAGTCGGCGACGGCCTGCTCGAGGCGCTCGAGGCGGCGCGCACGGTCGGCGCTCGCCACGAGGGCCAAGAGGTCGTCGCTGATCGCCGTGCTGGAAGGACCACGCAGCGCGGCCACGGCCTCTGTGAGCCGGGAGCGCACACGATCGCGAAGCTCGGCCGCGGCCGCGCGAGTGAAGGTGACGATGAGGAGCTTCTCGACGCGCACGTCCTTCTCCGCCACGTACCGCACGACGAGGCCGGCCAGGGTGTAGGTCTTGCCGGTCCCGGCGCTCGCCTCGATCGCCACCCGCCCCTCGGGCAGTGGTCCGAGGGGCGAGAAGACCTCCGGTTGGCTCACGGGAGTTCCTCGGCGCTCGACTCGACGGCGTCCCAGAGGTAATCGGCGAAGCGCTCGGCTCTTCCGGCGGGCCTGCCGGGAGGGTCGTCTTCGCGCGCCCTTAGGGTGAGGAGCTCACTCAGCGACAGGTCTCCGAAAACAAGCCGGTTCGCCTCGTCCTTGCCCTCACCACCGCCGCTCCGCGCCTTCCAGTCATTCGGCCCCGCCTTGTGCTTGTGAAGCTTGTAGGAGAGCGTGGGGAAGAGGGGGATGGGCTCGAGCATCCCCCGCCGGTAGCAGTCGACGACGATCTCGAGCGCGTCGAGAGCCAGGAGGCGACGCGCGGCAGGGGTCTCGCCGCGGCCCACGAGCTGGATCGTGTCGTGCCCCCCGCTCGTCTCGGCGCTGCCCACGACGACGCTTCGCCAGTCGGTGGCGGGGTCTGTCGCGACGAGGGCCACGAGGTCGAGCCAAGCCGAGATGCGTCGCTTGGGGCCGAGCTTGCTGGAGGTCAGGAGAGCGGGCCCAGGACAGGGACCTTTGCAGCGACCCACGACAGTGTCGACTAGGCGTATGTCGCGGACCACGACGTCGACCGGGTGACGCTCGTCGCCCGTCGGGTCGACGCCGATCTCCGCTGCGCGGGCAAGCAGCCCGTCGACGGTCTCCTCGATCACGCGCAGCGCGAGCTCGCCAAGCCCGCCCGGGGGGAGCGTCCCGAGGGCGCGCTCGCGCCGTTGCCACTCGGAGGTGGAGTGCCCGGTGAGGCGCGCGGACAGGAGCCGGTCGGCGACGGCCCAGTGCTCGAGGGCGTCGAGCGAGGTGGCGAGATCGTCCGACAGGTCGCTCTCCTCGCCGAGGAGGCGGAGCTGCAGTCGCTGGCGCAGGAACGCCTTCACCGGGTGCCCGAAGAAGCTCTTCAGCTCGGTGAGGTCGATGGTCGTCTTCGCGTCGGGGGCCGGGGGAAGCGGCCTGGTGATGAACGGCGGGCGCGCGACGTCCTGTCTCCGGCGGGCCTTCGCCCCGTCCAACGCTCCCGGATCGAAGCTCCAGGGCCCCGTCACGCCGAGCGCGCCCGGCTCGAAGTTGCGCTCGTCGAACGGCTGGCACGGGTGGACGGTCTCGATGCGCGGCCGGTAGTCGCCCCGGCTCTGGGGCGACAGCATTGCCCTGATGGTGTCACGCAGCTCGGCGAGGACGGTCGTGTTCGGCACCTCCCGATTGGTGCGGATACTGCGGCCCGTCCTGGTGATGACGAGGTGATCGCCCGCAGCGAGTATGGCTTCGAGCAGCGCCTGGCGTACCTCCGAACGCGGGTCCCGGTCGCCGACGAGGGGGTCGAGGGCGGCGAGATCGTCGCCGTCGGCGGCGGTGGCACCTGTGGTGCCGGCATCGTCGAGGCCGAGAAGGCAGATGACCCGGAAAGGCAGCCAGCGCAGCGGCGTCAGCGAGCTGACCGTGATGCCGCCCCTGAAGAAGTCCGGGCGCGTCGGAGCGCCCTGGAGCCGGTCAGCGAGGAGGCGGCGGACATCTGCGATCGAGAGCTCGACCGTCGCCGGCTTGTCGCCCACGATCGCCCGGTCGCCGACCTCGGCGAGGACCCGCCGCAGCTGGTCGAGCTGCCAGCGCTGGGCATCCTCGACGTCGAAGAACTGCGTGATGGCCTCCGACAAAGCCTCGCACCAGGCAGCTGCAGGACGAGCCACCTTCATCTCCTCGGCGAAGCTCGCCAGGCGGGCAAGGAGGTCGGCGAGGTGGCCGGCGACGGCTATGTCGTCTCCTTCCACAGCGAGCGGAGCGATGTCGCCAGGGGCGAGGCCGATGTCGTCTTCGCTCACGGCGATTCCCATGAGCACCCGGTCGATCGCGGCGCACCACGAGTTGGCCGTGAACTGTGCGGGAAGGCCCCAGGGGGCGCGCTGGGGACCGTCGAGTCCCCAGCGCACATTCGCCTTTGTTACCCAGTCCGCGATCGTGCCGAGGGCCTGCTCGTCGAAATCGAAGCGCCTCCCCACGACCGGCAGCGAGACGAACTCGAGCACCTCGGAAACAGTGAACCTGCCCGAGCTCAGCGCGAGCAGCGAGTCGAGGGCGGCGAGGACCGGGTACGACTCTCGAAGGGAGCGGTCCGTGATGCGGTAGCGAAGGGGGGGCGGGGTCAGAGCCTTGCCCGGCGTATCGGCAGCCTGCAGGCCAGAAGCGTCGGTGCAGTCTCCCGCCGACGTCCCGAAGCCTGCTTCCACGAGAGGCGCGAACTGGTCGATGGCGGGGGAGAGGATGACGATGTCCTTCTCTTTCAGCGTCAGGTCGTCCTCGAGCAACTGAAGGATCGCGTCACGCAGCACTTGGACTTGACGGGCCTGCCCGTGGCACGAGTGCACCTGGATCGAGCGGTCGGCAGGGTCCAGCTCGAAGTCGCCGGCGGGGGCGGAACCGGAGCGCAGGTCGTGTTGCAGGCGGGAAAGCAAGGTCTTTGGCGCGACCCTCTCTGCCTCGTCAGCGGTTTCCACCGGCACCGGGGCAGGAAACCCGCGCTCCTCGGCCGCCGCCAGGAGCACGGTGCGCTCGCGGTAGGGGCGCCCCCATGAGCGCAGCAGCGGGTGGCGAACATGTCGCACCTCGGCGTCGGTGCCGTCCTCGGAGCGGAGCAAGACGAGCGGCAATGGCCGGGCGAGGGCTGCCTCCCGCACTCGGGACGTTGTGAGCGGTGACGGGTCCAGGAGAAAGAGGTGGAGCTCATGTCGCGCGGCGACCGCTTCGAGGAGCTCGATGAACGGCCTGCCGCTCGGGAGGGTCGTGACACCGAAGATGGCGAGCCGTCGGGGGAGCCCGAGGGGGAGTGCTCCTGAGCGGACCTCCTCGAGCAGGCTCGGCAGGCGCTCAGGCGGGCTGGGCTCCCCGATGCAGGCGCGTACGAGGCGCCACAGATGGGGCTGCCAGAGGTCGTGCTCGGCCAGGAGGCGACCTGTGCCGTCGATGTCACGGCCGGCCGCCCATTGCAGCACGAGCTCGGGCCGGCGGACGGCATAACGGTCGAAGAGGTCGGCAAGGCGCCGGGCCCGCCCGAACCAGGTGGCTCCCTCGGGGAGCACGGTGAGCGGGAAGAGGCGGTCGTCATCGCCCCGGGCGTGCAGTACCTCGAGCACCGCCCAGACGAGAGAGTCGACGTGCCACGGATCGACCTCCCCGGCGCGCCCGGCCTCGAGCACGACATGGCGCAGGCCGCCGGGAAAGCTGAATTCGATGTTTGCTGCCACACCATCACCGGCGCCGGGCCCGGAGGCACCCAGGAAACGGGCCAGCTCGAGTGCCAGCCAGCGGCGCATGGCCGCCGTCGGCACTGCGACCCACTCGGGCGCCATGGGGTCTTCGAGCGGCTCTCCCAGCAACTCGGCCAGCGCCGCCGCCAGCGGCCTGACCCGGCTGGCACTGCATAGGTGGAGCACGAGCGAACACTACCCAGAGGTTGTGACGGTCAGCGGGCACTGCGAAGCTACCTTGGAGCTGTGACGACATTAGCGACCGCTTCCGGCGCGTGATCAAGTACCTCGGCTCGAAACGTCGCCTCGTCCAAGCCATCTCCGCGCTCGCCTGCGGTTGCGGTGCCAGTACCGCCGCCGACATGTTCACGGGCACGACGCGCGTCGCCCAGGAGCTCAAGCGCCAGGGAGCCTTCGTCACGGCGGTCGACACGGCCACCTACTCAGAGGTGCTCGCCCAGTGCTACGTCAGCACCGACGCGACATCGGTGGACCAAGCCGAGCTCGCGGAGGCGATCGCCGAGCTCAACGCCCTGCCTGGTCGACGAGGCTATTTCACAGAGGTCTTCTGCGAGCGCTCCCGCTACTTGCAACCTGAGAACGGTGCCCGCGTCGATGCCATTCGTGAAGCGATCGAAGAGCGTCACCGGACAAGCCCGCTTTACCCGATACTGCTCACCAGCCTGCTCGAGGCGGCTGACCGCGTGGACTCCACGACGGGCTTGCAGATGGCCTACCTCAAGCAGTGGGCAGAGCGGTCTTTCCGTCCCCTCTCGCTCAGGGTCCCCGACCTCTTGGCCGGGCCCGGTCGCTCCATCCGCGCCGACGCCCGGCAGGCAGTCGCGTCGGTCGGCCCGGTTGACTTCGCCTATCTCGACCCTCCCTACAACCAGCACCGTTATTTCACCAACTATCACGTCTGGGAGACTCTGATCCGATGGGACGCGCCGGACCACTACGGGGTTGCCTGCAAGCGCGCCGACTCGAAGAACGCGGCCACGCGCAGCGAGTTCAACTCGAAGCTCACCATGCCCGCCGCTCTCGCCGAGATCGTCAAGAAACTCGAGGCGAGCGTCGTCGTCGTGTCGTGCAACGACGAGTCGTGGCTAGGCCGTGACGAGCTTGTCGAGATGTGCGCCGCTCGGGGACACGTCGAGCTGCTCGAGTTCGACTCGAAACGTTACGTCGGTGCCCAGATCGGCATTCATGACCTGTCCGGCCGCAAGGTCGGCCACGTCTCTCACTTGCGCAACGTCGAGCGGCTGGCGGTCTGCGGTCCTCGCGCGGAGGTGCTTAGCGCCATCGAGGCCTGCCGTCAGCAAGCCCTTCGCACCCCTGACGCGGCCTGGGGCCCACTGGTGCTGAGGTGAGGTGACGATGACGAGCTCGACCGTGGTGCTTGCCCTGGCCGTGTTCGGTGCCAGCGCGGTGGAGATGGTCGAGGCGTTGACGATCGTCACCGCGGCGGCCGTGACCCGGGGCTGGCGCTCGGCGATCGAGGGCAGCCTTGCCGCCGCCCTCGTGCTGGCGACGTTGGTCATCGCCGTCGGCGTCCCGCTCGCCCGGCTCGTCCCGATCGACATCTTGCGCGTGGTCATTGGCGCTCTTCTTCTCGTGCTCGGCCTCGACTGGCTGCGCAAAGCCGTGCTGCGGGCAAGCGGCCACAAGGAGCTGCACGACGAGGAGGCCATCTACGCACGCACCGTCGCGGAACTGTCCGGCGTGGCTCCGGACTCGAGCGGGGCCATCGTCCCGGGCGGCGCGGCGCAGGCGGGCGGGCAGGCCGGACCGTGGCGGCACGGGTCGCGTAATGCCACCGGCTTCACCGTTGCTTTCAAGGGAGTTTTCCTCGAGGGCATGGAGGTTGTGCTCATAGTGATCACGCTCGGGGCGAGCTCGGGTCATCTGGCGCTCGCCTCATGTACCGCAGCTGCCGCAGCGGTCATCGTCTCGATCGTCGGGTACCTCGTGGCGCGCCAGCTTTCCGAGGTGCCGGAGAATTGGATGAAGCTGGCCGTCGGGGTCATGCTCACGAGCTTCGGCGTCTTCTGGGTCGGTGAGGGAGCCGGGGTTCACTGGCCGGGAAGCGACCTCATGATCCTGGTGCTCGTGGCGGTGTTCGCTGTGGCCGCGGCGCTCCTGTCTCTTGCCATGCGCAGGATCGGTCCTGTCCGTCAAGCCGTGGCGCTACGAAGCGGGCCATTGCCATGACCGCTGTCGTCCGGGCACTGGGAGCTTTCGGGAGGTTCTGGAGGGACTTCCTGATCGGCGACGCGCCGGAGCTGTTCGTAGGGACGCTCGTCTTCGTCGGCGCCGCCTTCACCCTCCGTCACCACAGTGATCTGGCCGTCGTCGTTCTGCCGCTGGTCGTCATCGTGTTCCTCGGCGGCAGCATCTTGCGGGGTCGGGCGAAGGCCTGAGGCTGTGGCCGGGCGAGCGCGCTGGGTTCCGGTAGCGTCCGCATGTGACCGAGCCCAGAGTCGCCGAGCTGTTGCAGCGCGTCGTGGCGACGCTTCCGGCCGGTGAGCTTCGGGCCGGCCAGCTCGAGATGGCCGAGGCGGTCGCCGAGGCATTCGCCACCGGAGGCAATGTGGCCGTGGCCGCCGGCACGGGTACGGGCAAGTCGCTCGCGTATCTCGTTCCGGCTGTCCTCTCGTCCAAGCGCGTCGTCGTAGCCACTGCGACAAAGGCTCTGCAGGACCAACTCGCCAACAAGGACCTTCCGCTCGTGGCCCGAGGCCTCGACCGACCGGTGCGCTGGGCAGTGCTCAAAGGCCGCTCGAACTACCTCTGCCGGCAGCGCCTCTTGGAGCTCGAGCGCCTCGGCGACCAGCAGCGTCTGGATGCGCCCTTTGACGCCGAGCTGCTGGAGGGGGACCAGTCCGTCGGGCCGAGCGGCTCCGGGCCGGCCGATGCCGTGGGTGCACGAAGGCCGAGCGGCTCAGGGGGAGCGGTCACTGCCCGGCGTGTTGGCGAAGAGGTCCGGCGTCTTGTGGCATGGGCAGGATCGACCACCAGCGGTGACCGGGCCGAGCTCGATTTCGAGCCCTCGAGCGCCGCCTGGTCGAGCCTGAGCGTCACCGCCGACGAATGCCCGGGTTCCCGTCGTTGCCCGTCCGGCGGCGAGTGCTTCGCCGAGGCGGCTCGTGCGCGGGCGGCCGCAGCGGACGTGGTCATCGTCAACCTTCACCTTTTCGGGGCGGATCTGCGCTGTGGCGGAGAGGTGCTTCCCGAGCACGAGGCGCTCGTCATCGACGAGGCCCACGAGCTCGAGGACATCCTGGCCGCCTGCCTCGGTGTGGAGGTTGGCCCGGGCCGCCTGCGTGCGCTCGCGTCGACGGCGCGCGCCGCCCTCATCGCAGCGGGCCGGCGCGCCCAGCGGGGCGAGGACACCGACCAGGCGCGGGCGGTCGAGGCGGTCTTGGCCGCGGCGACCGGTTTCGAGGAGCTGCTTTACGGTGGCGAGGACCGCCGTTTGCCTCCGGGCCTCGGGGGCGCGATCGCCGAACAGGTGACCCTCGTGGTCGAACGGCTCGATCGGTTGGGGGTCGAGCTGCGCCGTGGCGCGGACGCTTCCGGCGGCACTCGCGCCCTACGGCAAGGCGCCGAGGGCGCAGGGCCGAGCGGTGGCGACGCCGACCAGCGGTGTCTCCGGGCCCTGCTGGGCGTCGACCGCTGTCGTGAGGAGCTGGCCGCTTGCCTTGCCGCGGGCGGCGACGAGGTTGTCTGGGTGAGCAGTGGGCCCCGACCGGCATTGCGTTCGGCGCCTTTAGACGTGAGCGAGACGATGTCCGCCCAGGTGTTCTCGACGATGCCGGTCGTCATGACGAGCGCGACGTTGCCGCGCGGGCTCGCCGCACGGATAGGCGCGCCGAGCGAGACCACAGAAGAGCTCGACGTCGGCAGCCCGTTCGCCTACAAGGAGCACGGGCTGCTGTATTGCGCGGCTTCGCTCCCTGACCGCCGCCGGCCCGAAGCCGAGGTGGCGATCCACGAGGAGATCGAGGCGCTTGTGCTGGCAGCGGGCGGTCGGACCCTCGCCTTGTTCACCAGTCGCCGAGCCATGGCTGACGCCGCCGAGGTGCTTGCCGGCAGACTCCCGTGGCCCGTGCTCGTGCAGGGAGAGCTTCCGAAGGCGGCGCTCTTGGAAGCGCTCAGCTCGCAGTCGGCCGCCTGTCTGTTCGCGACGATGAGCTTCTGGCAGGGCGTCGACGTCCCGGGCCCGGCGCTCACCCTCGTGGTCATTGACCGGATCCCGTTTCCTCGGCCTGATGATCCACTGATGGCTGCCCGTCGGGACGCGGCCGGGAGAGCGGGGTTTCAGACCGTCGACCTCCCGCGGGCCGCGACGCTTCTCGCTCAGGGCGCCGGCCGTCTCATCAGGACGGCCACGGACAGGGGAGTGGTCGCGGTGCTCGATCCGCGCCTTGTGACCGCCTCCTACGGCCCGGTGCTCGTCAAGGCTCTGCCGCCGATGCGACGGACCAAGGACCGGGCCGAAGCCGAAGCCTTCCTTCGCGGCATTCACGCCGAGGCCACGAGCACGCTCTCGCCGTCCTGAGGGCGACGGTGCCGTGAGGTCAGGCCTCCGTTGCGCTTTGGGGGAGATACCGGGCGGCCCCCTAGACTCGTATCGACTATGGAGCCCTCGAGCGAACAACGCCAAGAGCAGAGCCAAGACTCCGGGGACTCCCCTTCGTCCTTGCCGCCCAAGGCCTCGTCGAAGTTGGCGAGCTCGATTGTCTGCGGCGGCTGCGGCACCGTCGTCGCGGACTCGGAGCCCTATCCGTTCCGTTGCCCGCGCGCCGGTGATGGCGGCGACCACGTCCTGCGTCGTGTGCTCGACGTCAGCCGACTGAGATTCCCGCGCGAGGACTCCGAGCCCAACCCGTTCGTCCGCTGGCGGGGCCTGTTCCACGCTTACCATCTCGCCACCGCGCACGGCATGGGCGACCAGGCCTTTGTCGAGCTCGTGCGCGATCTCGACAAGGAAGTGGCGAAGGTGGACGGCCACGGCTTCGTGGTGACGCCGTTCGAGGTCGCTCCGGCGTTGTCCGGCCGTCTCGAGACGGGCGCTTCGATCTGGGTGAAGAACGAGACGGGCAACGTCGCCGGCTCGCACAAAGCCCGCCATCTTTTCGGGCTCCTTGTCCATCTCGAGGTGGTTCGCCGGCTGGGCATGACCGAAGGCCCGCCTCCCCCGCTCGCTATCGCCAGCTGTGGCAACGCAGCCCTCGCAGCGGCGGTCGTCGCCGCCGCCGGGCGTAGGCGCCTGCTCGTGTTCGTCCCCACCGAGGCCGATCCGGCCGTGATCGACAGGCTGCGGGCGCTTGGGGCCGAGATCACGGTGTGCGAGCGAGAGGAGGGCGTCGCCGGGGACCCGACCTATCACCGCCTCCAGGCGGCGATAGCCGATGGCGCTTTGCCATTCACGTGCCAGGGAAACGAGAACGGGCTCGCCATCGAGGGCGGCGAGACTCTCGGCTACGAGATGGCCGCGACCCTCGCAGGAAAAGGCCGCCTCGACCACGTCGTGATCCAGGTCGGCGGCGGGGCGCTCGGGAGCGCCGTGGCAGAAGGCTTGTCCGAGTCGGCGGCTTTCGGTGTGCTGCCAGGCGTGCCTCGCGTGCACACGGTTCAGACGGCCGGAGCCTGGCCGCTCGCCCGGGCCCTCGAGAAGGTTCAGGCACGCCTGGCGGCCAACCCGGGACGCGAGGAGATCGAGGCGGTGGTGCACTACGCCACCGCCCACCGGTCCGAGTTCATGTGGCCCTGGGAGACGGTGCCCCACAGCCTGGCGCACGGCATCCTCGACGACGAGACCTACGACTGGGTGGCGCTCGTCGAGGCCATGCTCTTGACGGGCGGACAGGCGCTGGTCGTGAACGAGGACGAGATAGCCCAGGCCAACGCGCTGGGCGTCGAGGCCACCGGCATCGAGGCGGACGCGACGGGCACGGCAGGTCTGGCCGGACTGGCCCAGCTCTGCCGGCGAGGGCTGATCGGCCCGGACGAGCGCGCTGCCGTGCTGTTCACTGGAGCTCGTCGCTAGGGCGAGCCGGAGCTCAGTAACCGAGGCGCTCGATGATCTCCGGGTGGCGCTGCCAGCCCTTTTCGACCTTCACGAACAGCTCGAGGTAGGCGCCCGGCTCGAGCTGCTGGCGCACGGCCGTGCCTGCCGCTTTCAACACCCGTCCCCGTTTCCCGATGACGATTCCCTTCTGCGACTCGCGCTCGACGAGGATCTCGCAACGGATCCGCGGCCATTCCCATTCGGTCACCCGGCACGCGATCGAGTGCGGGAGCTCCTCCTCGGCGTGCTTGAGCAGCTGCTCGCGAACGAGCTCGGCGACATAGAAAGCTTCGGGGACGTCGCTCACCATGCCCATGGGGAAATAGCGCGGGCCCTCAGGCATGCGTGCGGCCAGGTGCTCGACGAGCGACGGCACTCCCTCGCCCGTCCTCGCCGAGATGGGGAAGTACTCGGCGTCGACGAGGCCGAGCTCGGTGGCGGCGAAGGCCAGGTGCTGGAGCACCTTGGGGCCGTCAACGCGATCGATCTTGTTGAGTGCGATCACCGTGTCCGGACGCAGGCGCTCGGCGATGTAGCGATCGCCGGGCCCGATGGCGGCATCGGCCTCCAGCAGCAGGACGCAGCAGTCGACATCCTCGAAGGTCGAGGCCGCTGTCTCGTTGAGGCGGTTGCCGAGGGCCGTGCGCGGCCGGTGCAGCCCGGGGGTGTCTGTGAAGACGATCTGGCCGTTAGGCAGGTCGAGGACGCCCCGGATGCGTGTTCGCGTCGTGTTGGGAGTCGCAGAGGTGATGGCGACCTTCCTGCCGAGAATCTGGTTGAGCAGCGTCGACTTGCCGACGTTGGGCCTGCCGACGAGAGCGACGAAGCCAGACCGGAACGCGGGCTCTGCGTTCTCGTCCTCGGGACCGTGGTGCGGGGCCGCCCCGGGCGCGCTCATCGCTGCCTGCCGCTCATCGGCGGCTCTGGTCCTCGATCGGCGCCGTTCTGTCGTCGTGCTCCGATGGCTCAGGAGGGGCCTCCCGGTCGCTGCGGGCTCCCCGGTCGCTCCGCGCGCCTCGGTCAGCGCGCTCGCCCGAGCGTTCCTCTCGTTCGGAGCTGCGTTGCGCACGCTCGGCCAGCCACTCCTCGTCGGGGTTCCTCGGCCCGGCGTGCAGCGGAGGGCCCTGGAGCCGGCGGATCCGGACACTGCCGATGCGGCGGCCCTGCATCTTCTCGGCGACGAGGAGATGGCCGTCCACTTCGATCGACTCGCCTTCCGAGGGGACGTGCCCCATGACTGCCAGCACGAGGCCACCGATCGTGTCCCAGTCCCCGGTAGGGAGCTCAGCACCGAGGAACTCGTTCACCTCGTCCACCGGCATCTTGCTCGAGACCCGGAACTGGCCGCCGCCGAGGGGCACGATCAAAGGCTCGTCGACGTCGAACTCGTCCGAGATCTCGCCGACGAGCTCCTCGATGAGGTCCTCGAGCGTCACCACGCCGGCGGTGCCTCCGTACTCATCGATGACGACGGCGAGATGGAACTGGCCCGCTTGCATCTCACGCATGAGCGGGGCGACCCGTTTCGTCTCGGGGACGTAGTTCGCCGGCCGGCACACCTCGCTCACTGGAAAATGCTCCTTGCCGCTGCGCGCCGCACGGATGAGGTCCTTGGTGAAGGCGATGCCGACGACGTCGTCGAGGCTCTGGTTGAACACCGGGATACGGCTGTAGCCGGCCTCTATGGCTCGCTCGAGCGCGGCTCCGGTCTCGACCGTCTCCTTCACGGCGAGGACGTCAGGTCGCGGCACCATCACCTCTCTGACGATCGTGTCCCCGAAGTCGATGATCGAGTGGATGAGCACCCGCTCGTCGCCTTCGATGGCTTCGTCCAGAGCGGCGACGTCGGCGAAGGCGAGCAGCTCGGACTCGGTGACGTCCGACTCGGGCTTGGTGCTGCGCTCGCCTGGCGTGATGAGGCGGGCGAGGCCGATCAGGGCACTAGAAACCATACGCGTCGGGGGGAACCTGACGAGGTTGGTCACGAGCGGCGCCGCCAAGAGTGCCGCGCGGTCCGAGTGGCGCACGGCCCACTGCTTGGGCACCGCCTCGGAGAACACGAAGATCACGACGACCTCAAAGGCGGTCGCGACGGCGACACCGATCGGGCCGAACACCTGCGCCGCTATGACACCGACCAGCGTGGCGGCCACGAGCTGGCACAAGAGCACGAGGAGGAGGATCGGTGCCAGGAAGGCCTCGGGGTCCTCGACGAGCCGGCGCAGCGATCGTGCCCCCCGTTGGCCGGAGTCCTCCAGAGCCTTGGCGCGAGCCCGGGAGGTCCGGGTGAGGCCGGTCTCGGCGAGGGAAAGGACCCCTGAGCACGCGATCAGGATGAAGACCACCGCCAGGAGGGCACCGTCGGCGCCGGTGAAGCTGCGCGTCGACGCGAGGATCATGGGCATCGTCGCCAGCATCAGGGGCGCCGAGGCGACGATCACGGGCTTGCGCCCTCCCCACGGTGGTGGGTGGCGAGCAGTTGCTGCTCGAGAGCCTCCATCGCCACCGCTTCGCCCTCCTCCTCGTGGTCCATGCCGAGCAGGTGCAAGATCCCGTGCACCAGCAAGAGGGCTAGCTCATCGTCGTAGGTCCCTGCATGCTGGGGCGCCTGGCGCCAGGCCACAGCGGGACATATGACGACATCGCCGATGAGAAGCGGCATGTCCTCGAGCTCGACCGGCCCGCGGCCGGGGCCGCTCACCTCCGGGTCGGGGACATGGCCCGGCCCGATGAGCTCGTCCTCGATGGGGAAGGAGAGCACGTCGGTGCCTTCTTTGCGCCCGAGGAACCGCTCGTTCAAGGCGGCGATGGCACTCTCGTCCACGAACATGAGGGAGAGCTCGGCCCCATCGCTGATGCCCCGGTCGTCGAGCACCCGCTCGGCAAGGGCAACCCAGCGGTTGAGGTCGACAGGCCGCTCGGACTGCTCGTCGGCGGCGAAGACCTGGGCGCTCACCGCAGCGGCCGTGCAGGCGGAGCTGGGTGGGCTGCCAGCGGCACGCTCTCACGGCTTCCGTTGCCGGCCTCTGGGGTCGGCACGTCCCTGGCGCTCGTCTCCGACACGGCGGTGCGGCCCGCACCGGCACCGATGCTGCGAGCTTGGGCAGAGCGGTCGTAGGCGGTGACGATCTCGCGCACGATGCGGTGGCGGACGACGTCAGCCTGGCCGAGCCAGACGAAGGAGATCCCTTCGATCTCGCCGAGCAGTTCCTCGAGGTCGAGCAGCCCCGAGCGGCCACCTGTGACGTCTATCTGGGTGACGTCACCGGTCACGACAACCTTGGTGCCGAAGCCGATCCGGGTCAGGAACATCTTCATCTGTTCCGGCGTCGTGTTCTGAGCCTCGTCGAGGATGACGAAGCTGCCGTTCAAGGTGCGGCCCCGCATGAACGCGAGCGGGGCGACTTCGATGGCTCCCCGCTCGAGCAGGCGCTGCGTGCCCTCCGGCTCGAGCATGTCGTACAAGGCGTCGTAGAGGGGGCGCAGGTACGGATCGACCTTGGCCATGAGATCGCCCGGCAGGAAACCGAGCCTCTCCCCGGCCTCGACCGCGGGCCGCGTCAAGATGATGCGCGCCACCTCTTTTGTCTGGAGGGCCTGCACCGCAAGAGCGACAGCGAGGTAGGACTTGCCTGTGCCGGCGGGGCCGATCCCGAAGGTGATCGTGTTGGCGGCGATGGCATCGACGTAGCGCTTTTGGCCGGCTGTCTTCGGGTGCACCTTGCGGCCCCGTGCGGACCGGCCGGCCTCGGCGTTCAGTATCTCCGAGGGCCGGACGTCGTCCTTGACCATCTCGATCGTGTGCCCGACGTTGGTCGGATCGAGCCAGTGGCCTTGTTCGAGCAGGGAAACGAGCTCCTCGAACAGGCGGCCCACGCGCTCAGCTTCAGGGCCCTCGACGGTGATCTCGTTGCCTCTCACGTGGATACGCGTGTCGTCGAAGGCCTGTTCGACGGTACGCAACAACTCGTCACGTTGGCCCAGTAGGCCCACCATGAGGTGGTTCCCGGGGACGAGGATCTTGACCTGGGTGGATGACACTTGGCTCTCGCAGGAAGGGTACCAGGCACCTTGGTGCCGACCGGCCACGGGTCCGGCCTGCCTACCTTGCGACCTGAGCACCGGGCCCTGAGCAGGTCCTCATCGCGGATGTGGCGCCCATCTCAGCCCGGGGGCCAGCCGAGGCGGCGGCCTCCGAGGACGTGCAGGTGCAGATGGGCGACGCTGTTGCCCGAGTCCGGGCCGACGTTGAACACGAGGCGAGAACCGCGCTCTTCAAGGCCGTCCCCGGCGGCGACGCGACGGGCGACGTCGAACATCTCGATGAGGAGATCCCCATGGTCGGCGGGGATGTGCGCGGCGTCGACGATGTGCTCTCTCGGAATGACAAGGACGTGGGTGGGCGCCACGGGGCGCAGGTCCCGGAACGCATAGACGAGATCGGTCGAGGCCACCTCGGTCGAGGGGAGCTCACCTGCGGCGATGGCGCAGAAGAGGCAGTCAGGCACGAGCAGAGCGTAACGGCGGGGTGCTAGGTGTCGGTTGTCTCAGGCGGTCCGGACCGGGGGGCTGAGCCGGCAGGCGACCTCGTTTGCCAGCAGGCGCCCGCGGCGGGTGAGCACTGCGCGGCCGCCATCGCGTGCCACGAGGCCAGCCAGCGCCTCGTCGTCGGGCAGCGCATCGGTCTCGACGCCCTCGCGGGTGCGAATGGCAAGCTCGAGCGCTTCGAGCACGCGCTGATCGGGCTTCAGGCGCTCCTCGCCGGCGACCGCCGGGCGATGAGAGGCGATCGCCGCCATGTAGCGCTCCGGGGTCCGGACGTTCCAGAACCGGCGACCGTCGAGATGGCTGTGGGCGGCGCAGCCGACACCCAGGTACTCACCCTGGAGCCAGTAGTTCAGGTTGTGGCGGCACTCGTGGCCTGGCCGCGACCAGTTGGATATCTCGTACCAGGGCAGGCCGGCAGCCTCGAGCACTTCGTCGGCAACCTCGTAGCGCCGGGCCTGCACGTCGTCGTCGGGGTGCCGGGCCAGGTCGCGCCACAGCGGCGTGCCGGGCTCCGCCTGCAGCGCGTAGGCGCTCACGTGCGAGGGCGGGGGATCGAGGCCGAGCACTCCCTCAAGCGTGGCCGCCCAGTCGTCGTCGGTTTCGCCTTTGGCGCCGTAGATGAGATCGACGCTGAACGAGTCGAAGCCGACCTCGCCGATGCTCGCAGCGGCCAAAGGCACCGCCTCCGGGCGATGCCTGCGGCCGAGGCTGGCAAGAACATGGGAGGCGAGCGACTGCACTCCGAGCGAGATGCGGTTCACGCCCGCCTCGGCGTAGGTGCGAAGGAGGCCGGCGGTGACGTCCTCGGGATTGCACTCGACGGTCACTTCGGCTCCCTCCAGGCGCCAGATGCCGCCGAGCAGCCGGGCGAGCTCGCCTGCTTCGAGTCGGGAGGGGGTTCCGCCCCCGAAGAAGACCGTGGCCGCGGCTCCGAGACCCTCGGCGTAGGCACTTTCGAGCTGCATCAGGCAGGCGTCGACATAGGCCGAGGACAGATGGTCGATGCCCGTCCAGGTGGCAAAGGCGCAGTAGTCGCAGCGACGCGCGCAGAACGGCACGTGGACATATATGCCGAGCCCGTGCCCGGCAGCCGCGTCGGGCGGCTCATCCACGAAGGACGCCGAGCTCCTCCAGGCGTTTGAGGAGGGTCGTCAGGCTCTGGCCGAGCATGGAGGCCATCACCCGCAGGTCCTCGGACCGGATCGTCAAGACCTCGCCGTTGAAATCCTGGCGCTGCACCTGCACCGAGGCGAGGAAGCGCCGGAGCAGCTCGCGTTCGGGACCTTGCACCTCCGAGAGGCGGACGAGGTCGACGACGACCTTGAAGGGCTTGCCTTCGGGATCCGGGCGCTCGCCATTCGTGTGGAACGCCTGGCCGGCCCGCGGCGCGGGGGGCTCGCTCCCGTCGGGCGGGAGCAACTGGTCCACGGGAACTCGGTACAGCCGGGCCAAGCGTTGCAGGCGTGGCACCGAGATAGTGCGTTCGCCTCGCTCGTAAGCACCGAGCACCGAGGCCTTGAACTCCAGCCTGGAGGCCTTTTCGACAGCTTGGAGGGAGAGTCGTTTCTGGCGTCTGACAGCGCGCAGCCGAGCACCCACGGCGACCGCGTACTCGGGATCGTCGCCCTCGACAGTTTGGCTTGGTGTCATTCGGGTCACTCTCCGCTCGGTGTCACCGCGCTCTTGCGCTCAGACACCGCCAACCCGACTTGGGTTATCGCTAGGGGCCGTGCCAGAACGCCGGGCCTTCGCCGGCAACCGCCGGACCAGGGCCCACCACTCAAGTTTGGCTCTTAACGGCTGCATCCTGCAAGGACGGCCGGTCGCGAAGCGCCGAGGGCGCCCGTGCAAGGCCACCGTCGGGTAGTCGGCGGCTCTTACGGCAGTGGTGCCACGGCCATGCTCCGCAGCGCGGTGAGCAGGGTACCTGCCACCAGCGCAGCGGTCTCGACCCGCAAGATGCCGTCCCCGAGCGCCACCTTGTCGTCGACGAGCGCGAGCTCTCGTGGCGTCCAGCCACCTTCCGGGCCGACGAGCACGACCGGGGTCGCGAGCGAGACCGGACCGCCACCGGGCTCCGCCAGCGCGACGCCCCCGACGGGTGAGCGGGCGAGGATCGCGTCGACGCTTTGGCTGCTGCCGATGCGGGGGAGCAAGGGGCGCCGCGACTGCATCGCCGCTTCCCGGACGATCCTGCTCAGCCGCGCCACGCGCCGCGTCGTGCCCTCCCGGTCCGGACGGACGACCGTCCGGTCGGCCACAAGAGGCGTCAGGAGGTCCACTCCCAGCTCGGCCAGCTTGGCGACTGCCCACTCGGTCCGCTCTGCTTTGGCCCACGAGAAACCGATCTCGAGCACGGGCAACGGGCGCTCCATCTGCTGGACGGGACCGACAGCCTCCAGTCCGAAGCCGCCGTCGGCGTCGCTGCGCCCAGCCGCTTTGTAACGGGGGGCACTCGGCGCGGTGAAGGCGCAGGTCCTCCACGAGCCCGCACCGTCGGCGGCCACGACCGCTTCGCCCGGCTTGAGGCGCAGGACTTCACCGAGGTGGTGAGCGTCGTCAGCGCAAAGGCCGGGGGAGCCGAGATCCTCGACGAAGACCAGTGCCGCGGCGGCTCGGAGCTCCGCGTCCGGGGCGCGGGCGGTCACGCTCAGCCGAAAGCGGAGCGGAGCCGGGACAAGAGGCCGGGTTCGGCCGGTTGCACCTGCTCACCGCGAAGGGCAGCGAGCTTGCGCAGGAGCTCGTCCTCTTCTTTCGACAGCTTCACGGGCGTGTCGACGAACACATTGACGAGAAGATCGCCCCGCCTGCCGCCGCGAAGGCGCGGGACACCGTGGCCGGCGATCTTGAGGACACGACCGGTCTGCACGCCTGCCGGGACCGGCAATAGGTAGGGCCCGTCGAGAGTGTCCAGCTCGACCTCTGTGCCGAGCGCGGCCTGGGCAACCGACAGGTGCAGCGTCGTGACGAGATCGGTGCCCGACCGCTCGAAACGGCTGTCCGCCTCGACGCGCAGGTGCACGTACAGGTCCCCCGGGGTCCCGCCCCGGAGCGCCGCGGCTCCAGCGCCGACGATGCGCAAGGTGGCGCCGTCGTCGACACCGGGGGGTATCTCGACGGTGAGCGTCCGGTCCTCGAGTCGCCTGCCCTCGCCACGGCAGCCGGGGCATGGGGAGCTGACGACCTTCCCCAGCCCGCTGCAGCGCCCGCACTGGGTCGCCGTCATCATCTGGCCCAGGATCGATTGGCGCACCCGCTGGATCTGGCCCGAGCCACGGCAGTCAGGACAGGTGGTGGCGCTGGTCCCTTCCCGGGCACCGCTGCCACCGCAGGTCGCGCACGTCACCGGTACCTTGAGGGTCACGTCGTGGCGGGTGCCGAACACCGCCTCGGCGAGCCCGATCTGGAGCACGATCTCGGCATCGGCGCCCTGACGGCGCGCCCCACGTGGACCATTTGTCGCGAAGCCCTGATTGAAAAAAGCATCGAAGAGGTCCCCTAAGCCGCCGGCGAAACCGAACGCTTCACCACCGGCCGCGGCGCCGGCGCCCGTGCCTCTTACGGCGTCGGGGCCGAAAAGGTCATAACGCCGCCGCCGCTCAGGATCGCGCAGGGTCTCGTAGGCGACGGTGACCTGCTTGAAGCGGGCCTCGGACTCGGCGTCGCCAGGATTCGCGTCCGGGTGCAGCTCGCGGGCAAGCCGCCGGTAGGCCCGCTTGAGCTCGTCCTCGGAGGCCGAGCGCGGGACGCCTAGCAACTCGTAGAAGTCCTGAGTTATCGCCACGGTTAGTCCCCGCGTAGCTCTCGAGAGAGCCGCTGGCCGACGACCGCGACCGCGGCAAGGGCGTGCTCGTAGTCCATCCGGGTCGGCCCGAGGACGCCGATGGTCCCGAGCGCCACGCCTTCGGACTCGTAAGGGGCCACGACGAGCGAGCACTCGGCGAGAGACTCGATGGCGGAGTGCTCCGAGCCGATCGACACGGACTCTCCCTGGGCGAGCACGTCGCGCAGCAGGGTCACCACGACATAGGACTGCTCGAGGATCCCGAGGACGGCCCGCACCTGCTCGATGGCGTCGAAACGCTCGGCCATGAACGCCGCGCCGCCGACGAAGACCTGGTCGGTGCTCTCAACCGCCCTACCGTCCTCCAGGGCGCTGACGCAGACCCGCACAAGCTCGTCGACCTCGGCGTCACCAGTCGGCCTGTCGGGAGGCACAAGCCACAGCGAGCTGCCCGAGAGGCGTTGCTGCAAGGCGGTGCTCGCCGATGACAGCACGACGTCGGGGATGTCCTCGTCAATGCCGATGGTGCGCTTTTCCACGACGCCGTTCGACAGCACCGCCACCGCCATGGCCGTGTGCGCCGAGAGCCTGGCGATGAGGGCCGAGCGGACCACGAGCGCCTCGTGAGCCGGGCTGACGACGACGGCCGCACAGTCGGTCAGCTGGGCCAGCAGCCTGGAGGTGTCCTGGAGCACCCGCTCCAGCTCGCCGTGGGCCTTGGAGAAGAAGACCCGCACCTGCTCGTGCTCGGCCTCTGCGAGCGGATGGGGGCTGCCGAGGTGATCGACGAAGAACCGGTAGCCCTTGTCCGTCGGGATGCGTCCCGCGCTCGTGTGCGGGTGGGTCAGGTACCCCTCCCGTTCCAGCGCCGCCATGTCGGCGCGGATGGTCGCCGGCGAGAACTCTATGACGGCATCGCGCGCGACCTGCGAGGACCCCACCGGTTGCGCCGTCTCGACGTAGCCGGTCACGACGGACTTCAAGATCGCCGCCTTGCGCTCGTCGAGCTGGTCGTAGTCGTTCCGGGTGGGCATCTCACATTCCTCACTCGAGATTCTACTTGGGGTACCTGGCGGCACGGCAACGGTGTTTCGCGTGGCCGGCGGGACGCGGGCGCGTTCTCTCAGCGCGTGGCGGGCGGCGCCCGGGCCGATCGTCATTCCTCCAGGGTCAGCGCGCTGATGAACGCCTCTTGCGGGATCTCGACGCGCCCGATCGACTTCATCCTCTTCTTGCCCTCTTTCTGTTTCTCCAAGAGCTTGCGCTTGCGGGTTATGTCGCCGCCGTAGCACTTGGCGAGAACGTCCTTTCGTTTTGCCTTGACGGTTTCGCGGGCGACGATCCGGCCCCCGATCGCGGCTTGGATCGGTACGTCGAAAAGCTGACGAGGAATGAGCTCACGCAGCTTGGCGGTCATCTTGCGCCCGTAGTCGTCTGCCTTCGAGCGGTGCACGATGGTCGAGAAGGCGTCGACGTGCTGGCCGGCGAGGAGAACGTCGACCTTGACGAGGTTGTCGGTCTGAAGCCCGGCCGGCTCGTAGTCGAGGCTCGCGTAGCCTTTCGTCCGGCTCTTCAGCACGTCGAAGAAGTCGAGCACGACCTCGGCGAGAGGCAGCTCGTATATGAGCTCGACACGGTCGGGTGACAGGTACTGCATCTCTTCCATGCGGCCTCGGCGCGTCTGGCAGAGGTCCATGATCGTCCCGGTGTACTCGGCCGGGGTGATGATCGTGAGCTTCAGCAGCGGCTCGTCGATGTGGTCGATGAACTGCGGCTCGGGCATGTCAGAGGGATTGTCGATGGGCAGGGTCTCGCCGTTGGTCAGATGTGCGATGTACTCGACCGACGGAGCCGTGGCGATCAGAGACAGACCGAACTCGCGCTCGAGCCGCTCACGGACGATGTCCATGTGCAACAAGCCGAGGAACCCGCAGCGAAAACCGAAACCGAGCGCAGTGCTCGTCTCGGGTTCGTAGGTCACGCTGGCGTCGTTGAGCTTGAGCTTCTCGAGAGCGTCGCGCAGGTCGGGGAACTCGTCGCCGTCGATCGGGTAAAGGCCACAGAACACCATCGGCTTCGGGTTCTCGTAGCCCTCGAGCGGCTTTGAGGCCGGGCGTGAGGCCTCGGTGACGGTCTCACCGACGCGGGCTTCGCGGACGTCCTTGATGCCTGCGATGAGGTAGCCGACCTCGCCGGGACCGAGCTCGTCGACCGGCACGGGCGCCGGCGTGCGGATGCCCACCTCTTCGACCTCGTGGGTGGCGCCCGTCTGCAAGAAGCGCAGCCTGGCTCCCGAGCGCATCGTGCCGTCCACGACACGCACCGCGCTCACGACCCCCCGGTACTGGTCGTAGTAGGAGTCGAACAGCAACGCCCGGAGCCGGTCGTCTGGATCACCCTCGGGCGGCGGGATCCGGCGGACGACCTCGTCGAGCAGCTCGGGGACGCCGGCACCCGTCTTGGCCGAGATGCGCAGGATCTGGTCGCCGGGAAGTCCCAGCACGCGCTCGATCTCCTCGGCGTAGCGGTCCGGATCGGCGGCGGGCAGGTCGATCTTGTTGAGGGCAGCCACTATCTCGAGGTCATGCTCGAGCGCGAGGTAGCAGTTGGCGAGCGTCTGGGCCTCGATGCCCTGCGAGGCGTCGACGAGGAGCACCGCCCCCTCACAGGCGGCAAGGCTTCGCGAGACCTCGTAGCCGAAGTCCACGTGGCCGGGGGTGTCGATGAGCTGGAGCACGTTGTCCCGCCAGTGGACGCGCACGTTCTGTGCCTTGATGGTGATGCCGCGCTCGCGTTCGAGCTCCATCGAGTCGAGATACTGAGCCCGCATGTCGCGGGGGTCGACCGCGTAGGTCAGCTCCAAGATGCGGTCCGACAGGGTCGACTTCCCGTGGTCGACATGACTGATGATGGAGAAATTGCGAATGACCTCGGGGGCTACCACGTGTCCATCGTGCCATCTCGACTTGGTGTGCCGTCCCCACCGGGTTGCTGGTACTCTCGTTGGTCCCGGAGGCTTGGAGCCTCAGCCCGTACGCGTCGAGGACGAATGGCCAATATCAAGAGTCAGATCAAGCGAAACCGTCAGAACGAGCGTCGCCGCCTTTCCAACAAGGCAGTTCGCTCGGAGCTGAAGACGCGCACGAAGAACGCTCTTCTTGCCGCCGAGTCGGGCGCGGAGGACTCGGCCGAGCGCCTGCGCCAGGCTGTAAAGCGCATCGACAAGGCGGCGGCCAAGGGCGTCATCCACGCCAACCAGGCATCACGACGCAAGTCCCGCCTCGTTCGACGTATCGCCTTGATCACAGCCGAGGCGGGCAAGGAGAGCTGAGCCCGAAGGCTCACTCTGAGGTGTCCCGGTTCTAGGGGACTGGGTCTAGGTACTGGTTCTTGGCGCCTCGCGGCGCCCGTCTGCTACCCGACGAGCGGCAGCTTCAGCGGCGGCCTTCCTCCGAGCAGGGCCGCGCTTATGGCCGGGTCGTTGCCCGACATCCCGAGCTCCCAGACCCCGACGCCGGCACATCCGAACTGGGAGGCGAGGGCGGACTTGAGGGCTATGGAGACCGGATCGTCGAACCAGGTCTGGTGCCACCTGCCGCCCCTGCGGAACAAGGTGTAGGGCGTCTCGGTAATGGGGTCCCATACGGGATGGCGACCGGCAGCCACGATCTCGGCGTAGGCGACCGCGACCGGGTTCCCTGTCGTCGGGGCGCCGTCGAGCTTGCTCGCGGACGGGAAGTCGTAGCCGTACAAGGGAATGCCGAGCACGATCCGGCGCGCCGGCACCACTGACGCGTACTCGGCGAGGGCCATGGCGTCATTCAAAGGAGCGTTCGTGAGCGGCGCCGTGGCGGAAGCGACCCCCGGGTCCTGCATCTCGTAGGCCATGACGAACAGGTCGTCGACGTAGCGCACGAGGGCCTTGACGTCGAAGAAGCCAAGAGGGTCGAAAGCCGAGCTCGGGTACGTGTTCAACATGACCGACCAGCTGGGGCCGAGCAACTTCAACGTCTGCGAGAACGACGCCACGAACCGGACGAACCCCGCTCGCTCCTGGGTGCTGTCGCCTTCGATGTCGAGGTCGACACCGTCGAGATCTCCCGCCGACAGCACTGCGGCGACCTGCCCGGCCAGCCGACGGCCGGCGGTGGCGGGATGGGCGGTGAGCGAGCGGATGACAGATACGCTTTCCGAGAAGACCGTGAGCAGCACCCGATCGCCCGCCGCGTGAGCCTGACCGACGTCGAAGGCGAGCGCAGCGCTGGAGAGGGTGGACCAGCCCTGGCCGCTGTGGGCAATCGAGCCCCCGGCGACGAGAGACACCGACCAGTAGGCAAGCGTCGTCAGGTCCCCGTAGTCCGGCGTGAAGCCGCCGACCTCCCAGTACGGCAGGAAGCCGACGACCTGGTGGGCGGGCAACGGTCTTGGGAAGGCTCCGGCCGGGAGCGTTGGCGCAGACCTGCCTGGCACCTTGGGCAGGCGCACCGCCACGGCCGCCTCGGCCTTGGCGACTGCGGCTTGCTCGCGAGGGACGAGGAGCTGGGCGGGGCTCGGCGCCTGGGTCGTGCTCGGGGCGAAGCCCGAGGCGGTGCAGGCAGCGCAGCTGAGCGCGCCGAGGACGATCGCCGACACGACGAGGGTAAGGCGGGCGGCGGTCCGGTGCCGCACTGAGGCCATGACGGGCCGAGCGTAGTTGCCGCCCGATCTCGCGCGGCGTAGCCCGGGCTCGGCACCGGCTTGGCGTGTTTGGACGGGAGAATGCTCCTACGCTCTTTGGGATGGTCTTCGTTGAGGTCTTCCGCTTGATCGTCGCCGTCTGCGGCGCGCTGGTCGGCCTGGCGATCGGAAACCACTTCGGCCACACGGCGGCATGGCGCTCCGCCGGAGCGGCGATCGGCGTCCTGGTCGGCTACGTCGTCGGCGGTGTCTTCGGTCGGCTGACCGACGGGGGCGTGCGCAGGGCGACCCGGTCGCTTCGCGACGTTCCGGCCCCCGAGCTGTTGGCGGGGATGTTGCTCGCCAGCATCAGCTGTCTTATCGGGGTCGTCGTTTGCATCCCTTTGTTCGTCTTCGTCCGAGAGGACTTCGACTTCCTCATCGCTGCGGCCGTGGCGTGGGTCCTCGGCGCCCTCGGCCTGAGGTTGGGCATGAGCAAGGGTCGCCAGCTCGCCGACGCCCTCGGGGTCACGCGACGCCTCGTGCCGATCCGCCAGGACATTGCCGAGGGCGGCGACCTTTTGGACACCTCCGCCGTCATGGACAGGTCGTTTCTCGTCATGGGCCGGCTCGGCCTGTTGGGGCCCGAGCTGCTGATCCCCGAGCCGGTGGCCGACGAGCTTGCAACACTGGCCGAAGGGCCCGACCCTGTGGCTTCGCGCCGTGCCCGGCGCGGTCTCGAGGCGATCGACGAGCTGAAGAGCCTTGGGGCGAAGGTCACCTTCGTGCAAGGTGACGTCCCCGGGGCAGACTCGATCGAAGAGAAGGTGGCCGTGCTGGCGGACCGCCTTGACGCTCGGGTCGTCACGTGCTCGGCCGAGCTGGCCAGGCGGCGGGAGGAGGCAGGGGCGCGCGTGCTCGACCTTCGTCGTCTGGCGAGCGACCTTTCCCCGGATCACGTTCCGGGTGAGCACCTGAAAGTGGACCTGGTCAGGCCCGGTCGCCAGCCGCAGCAGGCGGTCGGTTTCCTGCCTGCTGGCGACATGGTCGTGGTCAACGACGCCGAGGAGCTGGTCGGTCAAACCGACGTGGAGATCGTCGTGCTCTCGACGAGGCCGACGAACCAGGGCCTGCTCGTCTTCGGCCGCGTCGCCGACGAGGCCCGGCCGGCGCGCCGCTGAGTACTAGCCGACCTGGAACCCGTTCGCTCCCAACAAGGGCACGAAACGGGCCCCGCACAGCACCCGCAGCTCTACCAGGTCGTCGTCGCGTTTCTCGAAGACTTTCACGAGGTCGCCGTCCCCGTTCCCGACGGGCATGACGAGCCTGCCTCCGGGGGCGAGCTGGGAGGCGAGGGGTGCCGGCACGCCGAGGAAGGCTGCCGCCACCACGACGCCGTCAAAAGGAGCACGCTCGGCCAGGCCGAGCGTGCCGTCTCCGACGACGACCTCGGCATTGACGACACCTTCCGCACTGAGATTGCGCCGGGCTGCCTGTGCGAGCTCCCCGATGCGCTCGACGCTGAATACATAGCGGACGAGCCGGGAGACTAGGGCCGTCTGATAGCCCCATCCCGTACCGATCTCGAGGACGGTGTCGTCGGGCTCGAGGTCCAGCGCGTCGAGCATCAGAGCGATCAGAGACGGCTGTGAGGTCGTCTGGGCCCGACCGATCGGGATCGCGCAGTCGTAGCCGACCTCGTCGCGTAGTTCCTCGGGCACGAACGAGGCGCGCCGGACGGTGCGCACCGCCTCGAGCACCCGGGGATCGGTGACGCCTTGGGCTCGAGCCGCGCGAACGAGTGCCTCCGCATTCGCCCGGTCGATCGACCGCTCGCGATCTGCTCGGTCCTCAGCTCGATCCCCGTTCACTTCCACAGCTTCATTTGAGCAGGAAGGCGGACCTTATGCTGGGCTCAGGCGCGACGCGCCGGGGTCGGGGACGGAGGCGGCTAGTCAGAACGGCTACGGAGCGGGCGCATCGCCACCTCGACGCGGGCGAGCTCGTCGAGCATCGCTCCGGCCGCCTGGACCATCGTCTCGTTGGCCTGGACGTGCCCGTCCTCGATGAACTGGGTGAAGAAGGGAAGCGACACGGCCTCGTTGACCGGCATCATGTTGAGGGAGGTGACGACCTGTTTCAGCTGCTGCACAGAGCGAGTGCCGGCCGCCACGCCGCCGTAGGAGACGAACCCGACCGGCTTGTGCCGCCACTCGTGGTGCAGGTAGTCGATGGCGTTCTTGAGCGGGGCGGGATAGCCGTAGTTGTACTCGGGGGTCACGAAGACGAAGGCGTCGGACTCCTCGACGATCGAGCTCCACGCGAAGGTGTGCGGCTGGGTGTACTCGCGAAAGCGCGGATGCTTGGGCTCGTCGAGCATCGGCAGGTTCAGCTCGGCCAGGTCGACGACTCTGACGTCGAAGGCGCCGTGGGCCCGGGCCCGGGCGACGAACCATTCTGCGACGGGCAGCCCGGCCCTGCCCGGGCGCGTCGAGGCGATGATGACCGTTAGTTGGGACATGGCAACAGAACTGACGATAGCGACTGGCTCGGATGATCAGAGCGCCTTGACGGCGGCGACGACTTTCGTCAAAGAGTCCTTGGCGTCACCGAACAGCAGGGTCGTCTTCGGATCGAAGAGGAGCTCGTTGTCGATCCCTGCGAAGCCCGGGCGCATCGAGCGCTTCATGAACACGATGTTGCGGGCCTCTTCGACCTCGAGGATCGGCATGCCGTAGATGGGGCTCTTCGGGTCGTTCTTGGCCGCCGGGTTGACGACGTCGTTCGCGCCCACCACGAGCGCCACGTCGGCAGATTCGAACTCCGGGTTCGCCTCGTCCATCTCCTTCAACTGATCGTAGGGAACGTTGGCCTCCGCGAGCAGGACGTTCATGTGCCCCGGCATGCGACCGGCCACCGGGTGGATGGCGTAGATGACCTCCACGCCGCGTTGCTCGAGGAGGTCGGCCAGTTCCTTGAGGGTGAACTGGGCCTGGGCGACGGCGAGCCCGTAGCCGGGGACCATGATCACCTTGTTCGCATAGGCGAGCAGGATGGCGACGTCTTCCGGGCTGGCGGAGCGGACGGCGCGGGTCGTATCGCCCTCGGCGCCACCGGTCGCAGTGATGACCGAACCGAAGGCGCTGAAGAGGATGTTGGGGAGTGAGCGTCCCATCGCCCGGCTCATCATCTGGGTGAGGAGCGTGCCTGAGGCGCCGACGAGGGTGCCGGCGACGACGAGCACGACCGAGTGCAGCACGAAGCCGCTCGCCGCGACGGCGAGGCCCGTGAACGAGTTCAGAAGCGAGATGAGGACGGGCACGTCCGCCCCGCCGACTGGCAGGACGAAGGCGATGCCGAAGATCAGGGCAAGGCCGACCACGACCGCAATCAGCCAGTGAACTGGGTGGACGCAAATGGCGATCCCGAGACCGATGATGGCGGCGCCGACGATGCCGTTCCAGACCTGCTGGCCAGGGTAGGTGATGGCCCTGCCGGTTATGAGCTCTTGGAGCTTGGCGAAGGCGATGGCGCTGCCTGAGAACGAGACGCAGCCGATGACCACGCCGAGGAGGACCTCGATGTCCTGGTAGACCGCGAGCGAGCCGGAGGAGGACCTGAGGAACGTGGCGAGGGAGATCAACGCTGCCGCACCGCCGCCGACGCCGTTGAAGGCCGCGACCATCTGCGGCATCGCCGTCATCTTGACCAGGCGTGCCGCGGGCACCGCCACGGCCGTGCCGATCACCATTGCTGCGGCGATGAGCCCGAAGTGGGTCAGCCCCTGGGTCGCGAAGGTGAACCCGACGGCGAGCGCCATGCCGGCGGCACCGAGGAGATTGCCGTAGCGGGCCGTCTTCGGCGACGTCAGGCCCTTCAGCGCCAGGATGAAGCAGATCGCCGCGACCAGATCAGCGAGCCGGATGCCCGTTCCGAGGCTCACTTCGGGCCTCCATCGGTCGAAGGCCCGGACACACTCGATTCAGCCGGCACCTTGGCTGGCTTGCGGACCTTGAACATCTCGAGCATCCGGTCGGTCACGACGAAGCCACCGACGACGTTCAAGGTGGCCAGCACCACGGCGATGAACCCGAGCGTCAGCTGCAGGGTGCCGCTCGCCGTGCCGAGGATGAGAATCGCGCCGACGAGCACGACACCGTGGATGGCGTTGGTGCCGGACATCAACGGCGTGTGCAGCGTGCTCGGTACCTTGGCGATCACTTCGAAGCCGACGAAGGCCGAGAGCACGAACACGGTGAGGAGCGAGATGATGTCCCCGCCGGCTACGTTCGAGGTGGCCTGCACCGCGGCGATCATTGTGTCCCTCCTTCGAGCAGGTCGCGGGTGGGCCCGTGGCGGACCTCACCCGCATGGGTGACGCACGTGCCGGCGACGATCTCGTCGTCGAAGTTCGGCGCGAAGGCTCCGTCCTTGACGATGAGCGTCATGAACTGGGCAACGTTGCGCGAGTAGAGAAAGCTCGCATGCAGGGGCATCGAGCTCGGGAGGTTCTTCGCCCCGATGATGGAGATGCCGCCGACCTCGAGCGTCTCGCCGGGGCGGCTGAGCTCGCAGTTGCCGCCCGTCTCGGCGGCGAGGTCGACGATCACGCTGCCGGGGGTCATCTGGTGCACCATGTCCGCGGTCACCAGCACGGGCGCTTTGCGTCCCGGGACGGCGGCGGTGGTGATCACGACGTCGGCAGCCGCGACCTCCTTGGCCATGAGCTCGCGCTGGTGGCGCAGGAAGTCCTCCGACTGCTCCTTGGCATAGCCGCCTTCGCCCTCCTGGGACTCGAGATCGAGCTCGACGAAAGTGGCGCCGAGGCTCTTCACCTCTTGGCCAGCCGCCGGCCGGACGTCGTACGCGCGGACCATTGCACCCAGGCGGCGTGCCGTCGCGATCGCCTGCAGCCCGGCTACGCCGGCCCCGAGCACGAACACCTTGGCGGGGGGCACCGTGCCGGCTGCGGTCATGTACAGGGGGAAGAACTTCGGGAGCTTCTCGGCCGCGAGCAGCACGGTGCGATAGCCGGAAACCAGCGCCTGGGACGAGAGCACGTCCATGGACTGGGCCCGGCTGATTCGGGGCAGCAGGTCCAGGCTGAACGCCGAGATCCGGCGGTTCACGAACGCGCGGATGAGATCCAGGTCCGCGGCGGGCTGGAGGTAGCTTACGACGCCGGAGCCTTCGCTCATGAGGCCGACCTCTTCCAGCGTCGGCGGTTGCACCTTACAGAGGAAGCCCGACGTGCCGAATAGCGTCGCCGCGTCCAGCAGCGTGACTCCCGCCGCGGCGTAAGCCTCGTCGGGAAACCAGGCTGCGGCCCCGGCGCCGGCTTGCATCGCGACCTCCGCACCCAGGGCGGTCATCCTGGGCACGACGCTCGGGACGAGCGCGACCCGGCGCTCGCCGGGCGTCGTCTCGCTCGGTATCCCCAATCGCATGAGTTTCGGTCTAGCAAACCTGGACCGTGCACGTCTAAACTGGTTTTTCGGCTTGTGGCAGGCGGCCCGCAAGCAAGTTCACCTCCCATGCCCAGCACGGACCTCGTCCCCGGTGTCGTCGAGATCGACACCCTGCTCGGAGGCTGGCAGCGGCTCAGCGCCGGCTACCTGATCGAGGGCCCGCGGCCGGTCCTTGTCGAGACGGGCAGCCAGAGCTCGGTCGAGGTCCTGCTCGCATCTTTGGCCGAGCTTGGCGTGGATGCCGGGGACCTTGCCGGGGTAGTGGTCACCCATATTCACCTTGACCACGCGGGCGGCGTCGGTGACGTTGCCCGTGCCTTTCCCCAAGCCAAGGTGTACGTGCACGAGAACGGGGCCAGACATCTTGTCGACCCGGCCCGGCTCGTGCGCTCGGCGGCCACGACGTACGGACCACTTCTCGACTCGCTCTTCGGTCGGCTGAGCCCGACGCCGAGCGAGCGGGTGAACGTCTTGCGACACGGCGAGGAGATCGACATCGGTGGCGGGAGGAGCTTGCGCGCCGTCGACTCTCCTGGCCATGCCAAGCACCACCTCGCCCTCATGGACTCCGAGAGTGGCCTGCTCTTCGCTGGGGATGCCGTTGGCGTGCGCTTGCCCGACGGCGGTGTGCTGCGCCCGGCCACACCTCCGCCCGACTTCGATCTCGACGCAGCGCTGTCATCGCTGCGGAGGTTCGCCGACGCACGGCCGAGCGGGATCGCGCTCGCCCATTACGGGCTCGTTCCTTGCGAACCTCAAGAGCTGCTCGCAGAGGCGGAGGCGGCGCTACTGGCATGGGCCGGGGAGGCCGAGCGAGCATGGCGCGCGGGTGAGGACATGGCAGCGGCCCTCGCGCTGCGTTTTGCTCAGGACACAGACGGCCTGGCACCGGAGCGACGTCGCGCGGTCGAGACGCTGGGCGGCGTCCACTCCAACGCGGCCGGCCTGCGCCGCTGGTTCGAACGGGAGGTCAGCACCCCTGACGTCTGAGTGCCCTAACGAGGAGGACCCGCTTGGGCCGCGAGACGGCGGACCTCCCGGGCTACGTTGACTCGAGTGAGAGAGGTTCTGTTCCCGAACCAGCTCGGCGGTCGCCGGCCCACTCGCAACCCTGGGCCTGACAACTTCTTCCTCTGTGTCTTGAACGAGTGCCCGCCCGAGGAGCACGCGGCAAGGTCATGGAGGGCGTCAGGTCCTGCCCGAAGCGGGCGATCTCGGTCGTCGAGGACTGAGCCGCGTGGCTGCGGCGACAGATAATCTCGCTCGATGACAAGCGACCTGGCTGCACGACGAGCCCGGCCGGTCCGCGTCCGTATCGCGCCCTCACCGACCGGCTACTTCCACGTGGGGGGCGCTCGCACAGCGCTCTACAACTGGTGCTTCGCGAGGCGTCACGGCGGAGCATTCATCCTGCGGATCGAGGACACCGACGCGGAGCGCAACAAGGAAGAGTGGGTCGACGGGATCGGTTCCGCCCTGGCCTGGCTGGGGATCGACTGGGACGAGGGCCCCTACCGTCAATCGCAGCGCAGGGACCATTACGAGGCGGCGCTCGACGATCTCTGGTCGAACGGGTACCTGTACGCCTGCGACTGCACGCGCGAGATGGTGCTCGAGCGGACGGCGTCCAACGCGACTCCGGGGTACGACGGTTTTTGTCGCGACCGGGGACTGGAGCGCCGGCTCGGGCGTGCCCTGCGCTTCAGGGTTCCTCGTGAGGGCGTGACCGTCGTCGAGGACATCGTCCGTGGAGAGGTGCGATTCGCGAACGCGACCATCGACGACTTCGTCGTCGCGAAGTCGAACGGGGACCCGCTCTTCGTCCTCGCCGGCGTCGTCGACGATCGGGAGATGCGCATCAGCCACGTCATCCGGGCGGAGGAGCACCTTCCGACGACGCCCAAGGCGGTGCTCCTGTGGGAGGCGCTCGGGACCGCGGAGCTCCCCCTGCCCGCCTATGCCCACCTGCCGGTCCTCGTGAACGAGAAGCGGCAGAAGATATCCAAGCGGCGCGACCGCGTCGCCATCGAGGACTACCGCGCGCAGGGCTTCCTGCCCGAGGCGATGGTGAACTACCTCGCCCTGCTCGGCTGGAGCCCAGGGGACGGGCGCGAGTTCTTCAGCCTCGAGGAGCTCGTGGCCGAATTCGACCTCGCCAATGTCAACCATTCACCGGCGTTTTTCGACCAGCAGAAGCTCCTGCACTTCAACGGCGTGTACCTGCGCGGCCTGGTTGTTGAGGACTTCGTCGACCGCTGCCGCCGGTGGGCGGCAGAAGACGCGCCCATGCCAGTGGCGGCCGATTTCTGGTCGCCAGAGTTCGTGAGACTTGCCCCGCTCGTCAAGGAGCGGGCGGCCACGTTGTCGGAAGCGGCCGCCCTCGTCGAGTTCCTCTTCGTGCCCGGCTTCGCGGTCGAGGACGTGTCGTTCGAGAAGGCGATCGCCAGGGACCCGGACGCGGGGTCGATCCTCGTGGAGGCCCGCGAAAGGCTGGAACGCTGCGTTTTCGAGGCTGCGTCGCTCAGGGCCGAGATCTCAGCGCTCGGCGAGGAACGGGGCCGCAAGCTCGGCAAGGTGCAGGCCCCGATCCGGGTGGCTGCGCTTGGGCGCAGCGTGGGACTGCCGTTGTTCGAGTCGCTCGAGGTACTTGGCCGCGCCCGCACGCTCGAACGACTTGACGCCGCCATCGCGCGACTGGATGGCTCGAGGGCCGGAGCGTCGCGGCCAATGCCGCCGGGCACCTAGGACGCTCCTCCACGAAGGGCAGGCCGGGGACGGTACTTGGCCGGGCGGGCCAAAAGGGCCGCGCCTGTTACGATGACGCCGCCCCATTCGGGGGTGGTGTAATCGGCAACACGGCAGGTTCTGGCCCTGTAATTGGGGGTTCGAGTCCTCCCCCCCGAGCGTTCGAGCGGCCGTAAGGCCGCTCGTTGCGCGACACAGGCGTCGTGGCCTCGACGGCGAGGTCGGCCGCCCGGCCTTGAGGCGCGGACCGGCTCCCCGGAACCGGTTGGCGATCCGTTGATCACCGAGCGTCCCGGGTCGCCCGGTCGGGAGACGGCCCCAGGTCCAGCAAGCAAGCTCGAAGGCGCCGCCGGCGGAGCCGGCCTGTGCTCGCCACAGGTTTCCCTCGGCAGATAAGCGACTCCCCGCTCGGCACCCAGCTTGGGCCCGATCGGCCGGCCGGCCAGCCAGCGCGACGGCGGCCGGCGACTAACATGAACACGCTTCGCTGGCCCACGTGCCAGCCGGAGCCCTGCAACGTGAGGCAATCTTCGGGAACAACCTCGCGTGACGCATGGCCCCATCGTCTAGAGGCCTAGGACACCACCCTCTCAAGGTGGAGACACGGGTTCGAATCCCGTTGGGGCTGCCAAGGAGACTTGCCCATCAGAGCAGTTCAGATCTTATTTTCGGGTTGCCGCCTCGTTACCTTTCAGTACCGGAAGCGCCCCCTTTGGCCGATGCTTAATGCACGGATAGTGCACGAGACGGCCATGCCTGAACCATTACTTGCACGTCATCGTCTTCATGTGTCGCTTCCTCTCGGTTGAACAGGCCGCTGCTGAGACGGCCCGAAACATGCATGGCCCGGCTAGGTACGCCTGCCGTTACCAGGCGGCGCCGGCCGGCTGCCTGGTCGTGGCGTTGAGCCGGTTGAACAGATTGGTTGTTGCGACCCATAGCACCAGGCCGGCCATCTGCTTCTCGTCGAAGTGTTTCGCCGCCTCGTCCCACACCTGGTCGGGAACCGGGTCGGGCCGGTCGGCCAGGCGGGTCATGGACTCGGCCAGGGCCAGGGCCGCCCTCTGGGCGTCGGTGAAGAGGTCCGTCTCGCGCCAGGCCGCGACGGCGAAAAGCCGTTCGTCGCTCTCGCCCGCCTTTTTGGCGCTGATGGCGCCGCTGTAGACACAGGGGCTGCACCCGTTGATCTGGCTGGCCCGCAAGTGGGCGAGCTCCATGGTGGAGCTGGGTACTCCGGCGTGGTGCGCTGCCTCGATGATGGTCTGGATACCTTTCATCGAGTCGGGGAGGACTTGGGCTGGGTTGTTCATTCTTGCTGTCATGCCCTCTATGACGCGCCCGACCCCCGATATGTGACATCCCCGGGGGACAAAGATCGGGCCGGCTTTCCTTCCCGGACCTTGGTCCCGAGGTCGACGGCGGCCTCTTGTCACAAACTGGTCGCTCAGCGCGTCATTCTGGCAACCATGGACGAAAATCTCGCCGCGCAGTTCGAGGCCAACCGCCGGAGGCTGCAGTTGGTGGCCTACCGCATGCTCGGATCCCTCACCGAGGCCGAGGACGCGGTGCAAGAAACCTGGGTGCGCCTCAACCGATCGGAGCCAGAGAGCATCGACAACCTGGCCGGATGGCTGACCACGGTCGTGTCCCGGGTGTGCCTCGGGGTGCTCCGCACCCGCCGGACCCGCCCTGAAGAGCCCATGGTGGGCGACGAACTCGAATCCGAGCTCGCCGGCCCCGAGGAACAGGCGATCCTCGCCGAGACCCTAGGCCCGGCTCTGCTGCTGGTGCTCGACACGCTCGGCCCCTCCGAGCGTCTCGCTTTCGTGCTCCACGACCTCTTCGGGGTGCCCTTCGAGGACATCGCTACGATCGTCGACCGCTCTCCCGCCGCGGCCCGTCAGTTGGCCAACCGTGCTCGCCGCCGAGTGCAGGGCAGCGACGGGCTGCACCCTGGCGACGGCCGCCGCCAACAACAGATCGTCGAAGCGTTCCTGGCCGCCTCCCGCCTCGGGGATTTCGAGACGCTGGTCTCCCTGCTCGACCCCGAGGCCGTCCTTCGGGCCGACCGCGCGGCGGTAAAAGCCGCAACCGCCAATCGCGATCGGGGCGCGCCGCTCTTGGCGCCCGAAGTGCGGGGGGCTCGGGCCGTGGCGGCGGTGCTATCGGGGCGGGCCGCAGACGCAGAGGTGGCGCTCATCGACGGTGCTCCCGGAGCGGTTTGGGCTCCCGGCGGGCGCCTCCGTGCGGTGTTCGCCTTCCGCGTCGTCGGTGACAGAGTCACCGAGATCGAGATCGTGACCGACCCAGCGGTGGTGCGGTCCCTCCAAGTGGAACTGCTGAGCTAGGCGAGCTACCGAGTTGAACGAGAGCAGTCTCCCTGTCGTGTGGGGACAGTATCGGCGTGCCGCTGACAACGCCGAGATTGGCGGCCGGAGCTCCGTCGGCCGCGACGACAGACAGGAGATCGCCGCAAGCGAAAAGTCGCGGGCGTGGCCTGCAGGCTCGGGA
>Ga0326727_10003518_pt1 | contig 49784 bp, 31 predicted proteins | sample MB2enrmetagenome_FD_207643 | JGI IMG/M metagenome (GOLD analysis project Ga0326727, IMG submission 207643) | Lab enriched peat soil microbial communities from McLean, Ithaca, NY, United States - MB29MY | ecosystem: Environmental > Terrestrial > Soil > Wetlands > Peat | place: USA: New York... | reverse complement strand
CCGAGATCGTTAAGCACAAGTGATCTTTTCTTTAATCAATTGTTTAGAATTGCTACATGCTCAGCTTCGATCGGCTACGATCTCTCCATGCGGTGGCCAGGCACGGCTCTGTTTTCGCAGCGGCCGATGCCCTCCATGTGACCAACTCGGCGATTTCTCAGCAGATAGCGAAGCTGGAGAGCGAACTTGGGGAACCGCTTCTAGAGAGAAATGGCCGCGGCGTCAAACTCACGGACTCCGCCTTGCTCCTGGTATCCCATACCGAGCAACTTCTGTCCGTAATGGAGCGCGCAGAAGCAGAGTTCGATGCGCGGCGAGACGCGATCGCCGGCCAGGTATCGGTGGCGGCGTTTTCTACGGCGATACGCGGTTTGGCGCCTGGTGCGCTCCGCTACCTCAAGAAGACTCACCCACAACTGAATGTGATTCTAAACGAGAGAGAACCGCAGTTGGCGATCTCGCTCCTTACTCGCGGGGATGTCGATCTTGTCATCGCAACCGACTGGACGAACGCTCCGCTCCCCCTTGTTCAAGGTCTATCGAAGGCATCAATGATGGATGACATTGCGGACATCGCATTGCCGATTCGGCATAGATTGGCCTCCAGGAAAGAGATCAAGCTTGATTATCTCGCTTTGGATCCCTGGGTAACGTGGCATGATGGCTCAATTTGTCACGACTGGCTGGTTCACACACTGAGGTCGTCCGGACACGAACCCATTGTCAGCCACACAGCGAACGAACACGCCTCCCAACTCGCCTTGGTAGCTGCTGGATTCGGCGTTTGTGTTATTCCCCGACTCGGGAGGGGTCCATTGCCGCGTGACCTCAGAATTGTCGCTGTTAGACCCGCGCTCACTCGTCATGTCTACGCGCTTTGGCGAGAAGAGAGCACGCGTCGCCGGGCCATTGCTGTCACACTCGAAGCCTTCACTGTCTCGTCAGCGGAATTCTGCTCAAAGAGCACGAAAATTCGGCCCACCGGAACGAGAGCGAAATGAAGAACCCGCCGTCCGCGCCGTGTCCGTCGGTTAGGGACGGTTCGCGACCAGTCTACAAAGTCGGCCTTCGCCTGCAGGATCATTTCGCGCTCGAATGTGTTTACATGTGGAATGCGATTTGATCGACGTTTGGCCATACTCGACGCGCCTTCGAATCTGGGGTTGAAACCGCCCGCGCCTGGCCGGGAGCCCGGAGTTCGATATATGCCGACTGTTCTGCGTGAACAAGGGCTCTTGCCGCGCTTGCGGGCTGAAGATTGCGGGACTGTCGTCCCTCCTCCGTATGTGGACTCGATTGATTCCGAAACCAAAGTTCGTAACGCTCATGCTATTCACGATTACAGTCTGGCTCTGGCCGGGAGCATTGGACGGCCTCTTGATCGAGGATTCTTCCCGATTGTGCTCGGAGGAGACTGCAGCATTCTGCTGGGAGTTGCTTTAGCCCTGCGGCGAAGAGGGAACTTTGGTTTGCTGTTCATCGACGGCCATACCGATCTGCTGACGCCGGACAGCTCCGAAACAGGAGGAGCGGCAGGCATGGACCTGGCGCTGGTTACTGGCACTGGCCCCCATCTGCTTACTTCCATCGAGGACCTCGCGCCGTACGTCAAGCCGGAAGATGTCGTGGTGTTGGGATATCGCTGGCCGGACCCCAATTCGCAATCGATCGCTCTGCCGGTCGGACCGATGACGGCTTTGCCGTTAGGAGTAATTCAACGCGAGGGGCCTGACTATGCCGCAGCGAGGGCAGTCGAGGGCTTTGAACATCAGAGTTTCTGGCTGCACCTTGATGTTGACGTATTGAATCCGGTTTGGATGTCAGCTGTCGATAGCCCCGATCCGGGAGGCATGACCCCCGACGACTTATTTATGATCGTGAGGTCCGTGGTCCAATCACCACGCTGCGTCGGCATGGAGAAAACCATCTACGATCCAACACTGGATCCGGGCAGACAGGGAGCACGCCTCATCGTCGACCTGGTGTCCAAGGCGCTTCAGGAGTGAGAAGCGCCGCGCGGCATTATTGCCTGTCAAGACAGCAGAAGTGAGAGTTCACGATCATCGTCCCAATCTTTGCGAAGCGATTACTCCCGAGGCGCGGCAAGCATCTCAGTCCGTGCGTCGGTCCGCCCGAACGTGAGATTTACCGCGTGTGCAGCGATGGGTCTTGTGCGGTGACGAATACCTCGGCTCACAGTGATCATGTACCCTGGCAAGAGTTCGACAGTTCGTTCATCTCGTTACCAATAGGAAGAACCGTCACGCCGTATTCTGCTCGATGAGAGGGCGTTCCAGATTCATTGCTTCGGCGATCACATCCGTATACTTGAGGCCGGCACCGGTATTGAAAAGTACGACGCGATCCGAGGCCTTAAGCGTTCCATCGGCGAGCAGCTTGTCGTAGGCCACGGTGACAGATGCTCCCTCCGGCGAAAGAAATATCCCTTCGTTCCTCGCCCAGTCAAGAATCGACGCCAGGATTTCTTCGTCCGTAACAGCAAGTGCGATGCCCTTCGATTCGCGCAAGATGTCGAGCATGATGGAATCCCCATACGGCTTTGGAACGCGCAACCCAGCTGCAAATGTTGATGCGTTCTGCCACATCTGGCTCACGTTCGCTCCGGCATCAAAAGCGCGGGCGACGGGCGCGCATCCAGCAGCCTGCACGGCAATCATGCGCGGACGCTTGCCGGGCTTGACCCAGCCCAGTTCTTCAAGCTCTTCAAACGCCTTCCACATTCCGATGAGCCCAACGCCGCCGCCAGTGGGATAGAAGACCGCATCCGGATACTCCCAGCCCAACTGCTCGACCAATTCGTAGCCCATCGTCTTTTTGCCTTCGACACGAAACGGCTCTTTGAGCGTTGAGATATCAAACCATCCCTCCTGAGTCTTGCGCTCGTTGACCATGCGCGCGCAGTCGGAGATCAATCCATCAACCAATGTGATATGAGCCCCATAGGCAACCGCCTCGACGTAGTTGGCAAAAGGAACATCGCGCGGCATGAAGATGTGTGCCTCAATGCCTGCTGCTGCCGCATAGGCCGCCAATGCTCCGGCCGCGTTGCCGGCCGAGGGCACCGCCAGTTTCTTCAATCCGTAATGACGGGCCATGGTCACGGCCATCGCCAGTCCGCGAGCCTTGAAGGTCCCTGTCGGATTGGCGCCCTCTTCTTTAACGAATACGGAAGGGTAGCGGCGGCTGCGCAGCATCGGCGTCCAGCCTTCGCCCAACGTAACAGGGGAAACGTCAGGCAAGACGGCTCGATAGCGCCACATGCCGGCCCACGGGGAGGCGGCAGCGTCACTAGCTATTCGATCGCGAGCCGAGGCGCCTCGCAATGCTGTCAGGTCATAGCGGACAAAGAGCGAGCCGGCGGGCTGATTTGTGCATTGTGTGCAGACTGTCTGCGGCGATGCTGCCGAGATTCGTGCGTGGCAGCGAGAGCATTCCAGGTAAGCAATTGGTGGCATGGGACCCATCGAAATACTGTTGATATGTCATATACTACGTAGCAGTTAAGGTAGAATGCAAATGGCTATGACGCATGCACTGAAGACCATCGAACCTCCTCAAAACCTGACCGCACTCGCCTACAGCAGCATCAAGGCTTACATTCTGCGCGAAGACCTCGACGAAAACACCAGGCTCACCGAAGAGCTTCTCGCCAGCCAGCTCGGGATCAGTAAATCGCCCGTTCGTGAGGCGTTGAACAGTCTTCATTCCGAGGGACTGATTCGCATTGAAGCGCGTCGTGGTGCTTACCTGAGGCGGTTTTCCACCAAGGAAGTGAAAGACCTCTATGACCTTCGGGAAGCATTGGAAGTTTATGCCATCGGCGCAGTGGAATTGACTCCTAAACTGATAGCAGAGTTGCGCCAAAGTGCGCAGCGAACGCGGAAGTTTCTGAAATCCAATGACAAGCTTCGGCACATTGAAGAGGACACGAACTTTCATCGATTGATCGCTTTCGCCACAGGAAATGATGAGTTATGCCGCGTTTTGGAAAACGTTCATAGCCAAATCTGGTTATGCCGCCGCAAGACGTACGATCTGACTGCTTCGACAGCGCCCGATGCGCACGACGCAATTATCAGCGCATTGGAAGAGGGCAACCGAAAAGAGGCGCAAGCCGCTATGCGCAAACACATCGACCTGGTGCGACGGCGTCTGATTGAGTATCTGGATCACGCCCGTTGACATTTGTCAGCGCCTGGCGATAGTGCTGAAAAAGCTCTCCGGATACCATGATGGTTTTGTCGGTGCATTTGCAACACGCACCACAATCGTCAGTAATACCCGATCAAAATGCACTGCCGATTCGCGATCGATGGGCTGATTCAAATCATCGGATGGATGATGGTACCGGTTGTGGATCCAATCGTTGAAAGTCTTCTGTTCAGGAGTGTCCGGCAGCCATCCAAACTTGAAGGCCAGAGCGGGAATCCCATACTTGACAAAGCTTGCCTGATCGGAACGGATGAATCGATTCTCGTCAGGCTGTTTATCGAATTGAACTTCAATGTCATTCAGCTGTGCCGCTGCCCGCGCATCGTTGCCTAGCGTCGATTCGCCAAGCCCCTGGACTTCGAGAAAGTGAAGAGGAAAAAGCGGGAGATACATATCCATATTGAGATCGGCGACGATTTGAGGGCGCGGCACGGTGGGGTAGTGTGCGTAGAACTGTGAGCCTAACTCGCCTTCCTCTTCGCCGGTGAATGCAAGGAAGACGATCGAGCGTCTGGGATGTTTTCCCTTGGCCAGCGCTTTGGCAGTTTCTACCAGTGATGCGATTCCCGCCGCATTGTCCATGGCGCCGTTGTATATCGAGTCACCATCTACCGGCCGACCTACTCCAAGATGGTCAAGATGCGCGCTCAGCAGCAGGTATTCATTTCTCAGCTTCGGGTCGCTCCCCTTAAGCAATCCGACGACATTCGGGGCTTGATAGGACGAAATAACCGATGTCGTCGTCTTTGCACGAACCGTGATTGGAAGCGTGAAGGTGGGTAGCGGCTGGTTATCTTTAGCGAGCGCCTGCAATTCATCCAGCGTATGTGAAGAGCCAACAAATATCGAACTGGCCGAGGGAGCGGGGATCGTCGCATTTAAGCGCGCGTCCTGCAACGGATTAAGCGCGGGATCGGAAAGCTGATCAATAGGACGCCCCGCGCCAAATCCGTTCCCAGTTCGGGTTGCGCCTGCCTGCGAAGGCCTGGGCTCAGGAATTGTGATGACACCGACAGCCCCTGCGGCCTTCGGTGTCTGCCACCGTATTGCCGTGGTACGAAAGTACGCTTTGAGTGGCCCATGTACGGCTGCCGGCGCTCCGCCAAAAATCACCGCGACCTTTCCCTGAAGGTCAAGCCCCTTCAAGTCGTCGACTCCGAGGCTGGGGATAACCAGGCCATGTCCCGCAAAAACGGCTGGGGCCTCCACGGAAACAGTGCCCTCAATGTTGGGGCTAAGAGTGGCCTCGGTTCCAATCTTCAACGCCAGGGAGTGTCCATCGGCTTGCACCAATTCCACGCTCGAGTGTTCAGCATCGACAGAGGAGCTGCGAAAGCCCACCTGCTGCAGATACCCGTCTGTGCCGGACGGGATCAGACCGATAGCTTTGAACTGCGCCTCGACGTACTCTGAGGCGCGGATGAAATCCGGAGTCCCCGTCTTGCGGCCCTTCAGATCGTCGCTGGCCAGAACGCTGAGATGAGAGTACCATGCGTTCTCGTCTGCGTTTTCGGCTTCGATGGATGCAGGCGTGACCGGGCGAATCCCGGGGTCGTAAGCACTTGCGGGTGGAGAGTGCTGCGGAAACACAGTCATTGAAATGCAGGCCACCGTGGCCACTGCGAAGTATCCAGCTTTCGTTCGATGCGTCATCATTGCTCCAGCAGAATCGCGGCCGAGCGTGCCTCAGCCGCGAATTGCACATTCCACTTATTGGGCTGTGTCCGGCTTTAGGTATTTGTTGAGGACTGCAAGTTCGCGCTCATCCGCGTCCTGCCGGTGTTCACGCTGCTGGAAGCCGTGTCCCTCACGAGGGTACGTAATGTATGTGAAAGTCTTGCCTGCCTTCTTGAGAGCGGCGGCAAATTCCTGCGACTCCTGCGGAGGCACTTGCGGGTCTTCTTCGCCATGAAGGATCAGGAGTGGCGCTTTGATTCGCTCTACGTCGGGGAGCACGTTTGCTCTGCGATAGGATGCCGGCTTCAACTCAGGTGGACCCCCCATCTTGGTCTCCCAGCGAATGGCCGAGTTGCGGTTGGTATAACGCAGAAACAGCGCGCGATCCACTACCCCGAATTTTTCGATACCTACAGCGAAGGTGTCTGGAAGTTTGGTGACAGCATTGGCGACCACTGTGCCACCATGGCTGCCTCCCGAGATTCCCACGTGCTTGGGATCCGTCAGGCCGGCTTCCACCAGGTACTGAACCGACGCCGCGATGTCATCGATCTCGCCGCCCCCGGAGTCTTCCACGTTGGCGTTGCGGAAGCGTTCTCCATAGCCCGTGCTGCCGCGGAAGTTCGGCTCAAACACAACGTATCCTTGCTGCGCAAGAAACAGCGACCAGGGCGAAACACTGAGCCCCACCTGGCCCTCCGGTCCACCATGGGCCAGAATCACTGTGGGATAGCGTGTGCCCGCATGATAGTCGGCAGGCTTATACAGAATGCCGGATAGAGGCAAGCCATCTCTCCCCTTGTAATGCGCGACCTCAGGTGTGATGCCCACCTGCTCAAACTTCGAATGCCGCACCGGTCCAACCAACCGCGGCTCGCCCTTTCCGATAACATCTGCCGCATAGGTGGCCGATGCGCCGAGTGTTGTACGCTGCGAAAACTGAATGCTGCTGCTATCCGCAGACCAGCGCGGTCCACTCTCGATCCCCGCCAGATCCGTGAGTCGATGCGGCTCGCCGCCTGCCGCGGGAACCAGCCAGATATGCCGCTGCTCCGCAAGATCGCGATTCGATTCGAAAGCGATCCATTTCCCGTCGGGCGAATAGACGGGCTCTTCATCTTCGCCTTCACCAAATGTCAATTCCTTAGGCTTTCCGCTGCTCGAAGGGATTAACCAGATCTTGTCCCAGTGAGTCTCCTGCAAAACCACGGCGAGGGTGCGGCTGTCTGGCGACCAAGCCGCGGTGTTGACTGCCCAGGCGCCGCCTGGATCGTTCTTCGCGACATAAATATCGAGTGCGGGGCCGGACGCAACCCCAGCCTTCTGATCGAATGGAAGCACTTTCAACTTGCCGGAAAAGAACTCTCTCGACCGCTCCGTGTAAGAAACGCGCGTCCCGTCTGGAGACCACGCGGGATGAGCATCGAAGCGGTCCGACGATACAGCGTCGCCCCTATCCGGCGCTGTGTTGGCGATGACATCCCGTCCGTGGTAAATCTCTGTCGCCGCCAGCAGATTCAGCACCTTTCCGTCTTCGCTCACCACGTAGAGTTCGTTGAAGCCCTTGCGTCCTGACTCATAAAGGATCCAATTTCCGTTTGGGTTCCACTGGGGGTGATGGTCTGTTGCACCGCGCGGGTCCCCTGGCCCAGCAGGATCGTTGGTTAGCTGGAGCGGCTCACCGCCAGCGGTGGAAACGACCCAGACCTGCCCCTTGCTGACGTATGCGATATGGAGTCCATCCGGGGACAAGTCGAGTTCGGATTTTGCCTCAGGCGCTGAAGTCAGAACTCTCTCCGGACTTCCGTCCGCCGGCTTCAATACGATCTGACCGCGGTCCTGAACCACCGTGTATTTGCCGTCCGATGTTTTCAGTTCACCGCGGCCGCGAGCGAAATTCCCGCCAACATTCAGCAGGTCGTTAATGGTGAGTTTCTCAGTTTGACCAACCAACAGCACGGGATAGAAAATCAGAATTAGAAGCGCAGTTTTTCGCATGGCGTTTCTCCCAAAATGCTTGGCGGGGCCCTCAGCGCATCCTGTGCATTGACGGCCCCGCCGGGTTCAAAAGATGAATTTGCCGTACACGACCAGAACGCGGCCCGAAACAATGGCGCCCTGTCCGGTGCCGTAGATGCTCGTCGGAACGCTCACGTCGGTAGTGACCGTGCCGAGCGTCTTCCCCTTGTTCACGTCGGCATTTGGCAATCCGAAGTTTGGATGGTTGAACAGGTTATAAGCATCCGCACCAATCTCAAAGCGCGTACTTTCCGTCACAGCGATTTCTTTGCCGAGTTGCGCGGAGATGGAAGAGAAGCCTGGCCCGCGGAAGCTGTTCGGTTTCGTATTGCCCCAGTCCGACTGGGCCGGGGTCGTGCTGGTGGCCGTGGCAAGATTGAATTCGCTACTGGTCAAGCAGGGGGCTGTCACAGCCGATTTGCCGCAGTGGAGCCCGAGAACGGATTGAGTTGCCGTGTCCGCAAGCACCGTGCCGCCGAATGAGCTTGAAAAGACATTCGCCGTACTCACTCCGCTGTCAATCACTGTGAAAGGACGGCCGCTGTAGAGGTATAGCTTGCCGCCGAACTTCCAAGCACCGAGGGCGCGATTGAGCAGAGCCTGTTGCAGTTTGGGCGTCGTGTAAACCAGGTCTCCGGTAAAGTTATGCCTGGTGTCAAAGGCTGCAGGGCCATATCCTTGACTTGCCGTACCGTTGGCCGCAGCACCGTCCAATGCATACACAGTGGGGTTGTAAATGCTTCCCGACGCTGCAGTGCTTCCGGCGCCAGCGCCCAACTGCAGTGCCTTGGTCCATGCGTAGCTGGCTTGTCCCTGCAACCCGTGAACAAAGGAGTGGCGCTCTACGATGGTTAGGCCGTTGTACCTTGAATCGCCCTCATCAAAAATCTGCGTCACCGTTGCAAATCGCGGATCGGGGATCGAGGTCGGGAGTCCTCCGAAACCGTTGGCTGCCCAGCCGTTGGCGGCGGTGTTGGAGAGCGTCTCGTTGTAACCGTGATTGCCCGCGTATGACACGGAGACCACATCGTGACGCGTGAACGGGTGTTCAATTTCGAAGCTCCATTCCAGCACTTTGATGGTGTGGAATTTGTTGGGGTTCACGTAAAGCGTCGGGGTCGAGAACGTAACTCCGGCGGGAACCGCAGCCTTCAGCTCATTGAGTGTATCTCCGTTCGAGAATCCGGCTTGAAAGGCAGTATCGGAAGCAACCGCGGCTGCCTGGGAAGTCCCCGCAGTTGCTGCGAGGCCGACAATACCGGTAGTCACCTTTGGCGAGAACTTGTTCGGAGCGTTGCCATAAACGTTTGCGGCGATATTGGCCGGAATCGTATTCGCAAACAGTCCAATGCCGCCGCGAATCACTGTCTTTCCTTCACCGAACGGTGAATAGGCAATTGCGGCACGAGGTTCGGTAATGACGCCTTCGAACGTCTTGAAGTCCTTGCTGTTTCCTGTCTCGAGAGTCGCGTTGTAAGCGACGGTGCTGCCCGCCTGATAGCCGTTTGCAAGAAACTCCGTGTTTGCCCGTGAATAGCACTTTTCCTTGCACCACGGGTTGCCCTGGTATTCGAAGCGGGCGCCATAGGTGAGGTTCAGATTCTTGAGGATCTTCCACTCATCCTGTCCGTAGAATCCAAGCGAATCTACGCGGAGGTGAACCGTTGGCAGCAGAGGGAATGACTGAGTGAAGCTGTTGTAATTATGGCCGTCCGCAACGTTGCCATTGGCCCAGTCGGAGACACTGCCGAAAGAGTAGGTACCGATAATCGTTCCGGTCTGGTTAGCCGTGCTGGTAATGCGATTGTTGCGATTGTTGACGCCAAATTGAAGGGTATGTTTGCTTAGCTCCCAGGACAGATCGTCAATGATGCCAAGCTGCTGGCCGAGTCTTCCTTCAGGAGCAGCCGGTCCCACGCCCTGAAAACCGGCATCTCCAGCACCGCCGTCGGTAAATGCGAATGTTAGAGGCAAAAGCGATTGCGCCTTCTTGAAATCGGTTGAACCGTAGAACACAGCGGAGTAATAATTGCCATTCAAAACCAGGTTATTCACCAGCCGGGGAGTAATGATGTAGGTATAGTTCAACTGCGGAATCACCCACGGTTGGGGACTGATTCCGTTAAACACGGGGTTGATCGGGCTGGTGCTGCTGGCCTGCACGCCGGCGTCCCGGCTGATGCGGAAGTACAGCTTCTGCTGGGCGTTGATGTTGTAATCCACACGCCCGCTCGTCAGGTATTCGGTGTTAACGCTGGACGCGGTGGATACGAATGCATTCGCGCAAGAAACGCCGCTGGCGCCGCCGAATGTTGCACCGCCGCCTCCGGGCACGAGTACACCGCTTAGGCCGTTGTTCTTGCCGCAGCCCTGGTTTCCGGTGCCGTCCTGCAGGCGCCCGGAGCCATTGGTCACAGCCACGGCGCGACTGACTCCGGGCGCCGCGTTATAGAGGCTGAACAGATCTTGGTAATAGGGCAGCGCTGAAGATGGCACGTTCGCTAGCACATACGCCTGCAACGCCGCCGAGGGCAGTGAGACGATCTGGTTGGTTGGGAGTGAATAGCGCAGACCCTCGTAGTTGTAAAAGAAGGTCAACTTGTCCTTCTTGATGGGACCGCCGATTGAGCCGGCATACTGGTTTGCGACGGCGCGTCCGCGCGGAGTCCCTGATTCATTGCTGAAGTAATCGTTCGCGTTCAGAACATCGCCGTTGTAGTTCTCCACGAGGTTTCCGTGAAACTTGTTGGCGCCCGACTTGCTGATGAAGTTTACCTGCGCGCCGGCCATCCGCCCATATTGCGCGCTGTAGGCGTCCGTGATGACCGATGCCTCGGCAACGTCGTTCTGGCCCAGCGTGTTGTTGCTGGAACCGGACTTGTTGTTGAGACCATAGGGCTCGACGATATCGGCCCCGTTGTAGGTGAAGAGCACGGAACTGAAGGGCAGGCCGTTGACATTGAAGTTATTGTTTCCGCCGCCGACGTTGACGCGTACCCCAGGAGTCGAGAATGCCACATTGGTGATATCGCCACCGTTGATCGGTGTGTTCTCGACGTAGTGCAGATTGTAGTCGGTAAGATTGTTGCCGTTCTCCGTTTGGAGAAGTTCGTTAGCGGCCTCCACATTGACCGTCTGGCTCACGGCCTGCACGCCTAGCTTCAGATCCACGGATTGCTCCTGGCCAACAAGCAAGTGTATCCGGAGTGGGGATGCAGAAAGTCCCGCAGCCTCAGCAGTAATCTCGTAATCTCCGGGCTTGAGAAACGGGAGACGATACTCGCCTGAGGAACCGCTGACGGTAGTGCTGACGGCATCGGTTTCCGGTTGGCGAATACGAACTTTAGCCGCCGGAACAGCGGCGCCGCTGGAGTCCCGCACCGTGCCGACGACTGTAGCGCTGGTGAGTGTTTGAGCTGTCAGATTTGCCACTGGGAAGAGGAAAAGGAGCAATCCGAAGAGAAACATTCTGTGAAGCTTTTTCGATGTCATGTTTTATCCCATCGCGCGGCAAGTGCGCAGGCAGGGCGTGTGGGGACACGCTTAGGTAGGAATGTGCCGCTCCGCGCTCATCCAATGCCCGCGGGTTAAGGCAATTGTGGACAAGGTGGGTTCGAATTCATAAACACAACCGGCACGCGATACACGTGTGCCGGCAGTGCATGAATCACGACACTTAAGTTATGAGAGGGTTGTCGAGAATGTCGTTAGCGACATCGACAAGGAAGGAAACATGCACAACTCGCGATGATTACGCTGCCGAAGGGATTGGGCGCATAGTTGCTCATACGTTCTGTATATCACATATCATGACGTTGTCAATGGATTTTCTTGCTGTCCTTTATCAGCGTTGATTTGGAGCTGCGCCGATGCGGTCATGCCGCATCCGCGCCAGGCAACAGGACGGGCCTCGGAAGCAGAGAGAGTTCATTGCATCGGTCTGCCTCTCAGGACGCCTATGGAACTTTTCATGGAAGAGTCAGGTTGATACCCTCGATGGAAGTGCTGCTCTCTCCAACCCGGCCCTGCAGATACTTGCGCAGAAATGCCTGCTGATGGCGCCACACGTCAATCCGATCTTCGGCCTTCGAGAACTCGTGATACTCGCCAGGATAGGCATACGCAAGGAATGGCTTGCCGGTTTTCTTGAGCGCTTGAATGAGTTGCTCCGATTCATATGGCGGTAGTTGCGGATCGGCCAATCCATATTGAATGAGAAGGGCCGCCTTGATCTTCGGGACATCTGGAATGATGTTCGTCTGCCGGTAGGCTTCGGGCTGTTCTTCCGGAGTTCCGCCCATCTTAATCTCCCAACGTATCTCGGAATTTCGATTGGTTCGCTCATTAAATGTGGCTCGATTGACGGCGCCGCCATAAGAGATCCCCGCGACCCAAAGGTCCGGAAGCTTGGTCACCGCGTAATGCACCATGGTTGCTCCATGGCTGGTACCGCCGATGGCAACGCGTGCGGGATCTGCGAGACCTTGATCGACAAGATACTGAACCGCCGCGCCCACATCTTGCACTTCTCCTCCCCCTGAGTCGCCGACGTTGAGATTTCGAAACTGCTCGCCATAGCCAATGCCGCCTCGGTAGTTGGGATGGAATACCAGGTAGCCGTCTTGAGCAAAGAAAAGCGAGAGCGGCGAGAACCCGAATGTATCCTGTCCTTCCGGGCCTCCGTGAACCCAAAGTAACGTGGGATAGCGTTTGCCTCGCGCGAAGCCGGGCGGATAGTAGAGGATTCCGGACAAGGGCAAACCGTCCTTGCCCTTGAAGTGGATTACATCCGGAGCGGCGCTCCCAAGCGCTCGAAAATTTTGCGGTAGCGTGTGCGTCAACGCATGAGGAGCGGGATCGCCCGACGTGGATGCAACATACAGATCAGGCGATTCGTCGGGCGCGGACCGAATGAAGTAGATATGCTTGCCATCCGGCGCCCACTGGGGAGCCGCCTCCACTCCAGGCGGTAATTGCGCCAGACGCCGCGGCGCGGAGCCATTGATCGGGACAAGCCAGACATGACGTTCCTCGGGCGCATCGCGATTCGAAATGATCGAGAGCAACTTGCCGTCTGGTGAGAACTCAGGCGTGGAGTCTTCCGACTCACCTTGCGTGAGTTGACGCGGCTGGCCGCCGAATAGAGGCAGAATATAGACCTTTTCCCATCCAGTGTCCTGCAGCGTGAAAGCCAACGTTCTTCCGTCCGGCGACCACACAACTTTATCGATGGCCCAGGCTCCGCCGCGATCGGGGCGCGCCGTGTAAAGCTCGCTGGGTTGAGAGCCGCCGCGTCCCGTGGTCACGTCGAAACTGAGCAGCTTCAACTTGCCGGCAAAGAACTCGCGCGAGCGTTCCGTGTAAGTAAGATGAGCACCGTCCGGCGACCAGGCTGGATCGGGAAAGAACAACCCTCCGGCAAGTCCATCCCCGTCGTCGGTATGCTGGTCGCCAAGATGCTCAGGGCCCAGGAAGTTTTCCGTTGTGGCCAAATAATTCTTCGATCGACCGTCTTCACTCACTGCCCATAGCTCGTTTTGACCGCTCCGCCCGGACTGGTACAAGATCCAATCTCCGTGAGGATTCCATTTTGGCGAATGGTCCGTTGCGACGCGAGGATCGCCAGGACCGGGCGCACCATCGGTCAGCTTCTTCGGCTGCCCGCCGGCCACGGACACCACCCAGATGGAACCCTGGCTGACAAAGGCGAGTTTGCGCGAATCGTTCGACCAGGCAAGTTCGGACTTGCCGCCAGGAGTGGTGGTCAGCGTAACGGGCCATCCTCCGTCGGCTAAAAACAGAGCAATCTGCCCGTTGCGAACGATTGCAAATTGCTTTCCGTCGGGTGAGAGCACTGGATTGAGAGGAGCGGAGATAGACTCCAGGTCCTCTGGAGTAATTGACGTGAAAGCTGGCCGCACCTGCGCCGGGAGAAATCCTGCGGCAAAGGCGGCGATGGTCAAGAGCCTCAGCAGGCTGCGAAGCTGAATTGAAGTCACTTTTATTCCTCGCGCAAGGGTGCGCCATTGCGCGTACCGGGCATGATGGCGCACGGTCGCGTATTCACCCGGGCCTGCGATCGCACGCCCGGGTGGAGTCGGCAGAGATGAGTCCCTTCGATTCGAACAAGACGCATAGTCGCGCCAGGTGTCGAGTCTCAAGTACGCATCAGAATTTGGATTTGGAGGCTAGCAAAGTGTCTTTAACGACATCGGCAAGAGGGGATGCACGCGCGATCCGCGATGGTGCTGTAAGCAGGGATGCGGCAGCGGTCATGCATGAATGTGGTATATCACATACTATCGTTTGTTCGAAATCTTTTTGTCGTTCATTCTCAAGTTGGTTCAGGCGGCTCAATTGAATGGAGAAGTCATGGTGTCTGGTTATACGTTGAAGCTGTTGCGGCGGGCAATCCTAACTCTGGCATCGATTTCCGGCTCTCTGCTTATTCCTCAAGCTCAGAATCCTATCGCCGGAACAACGGACTATCCAACGCTCGGCAACCCAACTTCAGCAGTCGCCACGAGCGACGGAGCGTACGTGTTTGTTTCTGTCACGGATGTCGGAAGCCCCAACTTCACGGGATCGGACCAGGCTGCCGGGGCGCGGAAAGATGCGGTCTCCGGTGTCCAGATTTTCCGTCGCACAGGTCGATTGAATTCGCACGACCACAAATTGAAGTCCGTCGGATTCATTCGCACTGGCAGCACCGGCGCGAATGGTCTCGCTTTTCTGAGGGGCGAGAAGACGCTGGTTGTTGGCGTGGGCGACGATGGCGTCGCTTTTCTCGATGTTCATGACGTGATCGCCGGAACGGCCAAGCCTGTTCTTGCATCGCAGGGTGAAGGCGCCGGCACGTTCGACGTAGTCGCATCTCCAGACGGCAAGTTTGTATTTTCGGCAAATGAATATGGCGTAGTCCGCGGCCAGCGGGGAAGTGTCGGGATTATTGCAGTGAACGCAGGTGAACTTGGCCGGATAACTCATCCCCAGACGATCGATCAAATCCCGGTTGGCGATGTCGTTCCCAGTCTGGCCTTATCTCCGGATGGTTCACGGCTCTATGTCGCAACGGAACTGGTCCCGTCAAAAGACGTTCCGACCATCGCAGGTGCCGGGAATTCCGAACTGACGAAGAGCGATTGCACGCAGAAGAAAGGAAGCACACCCCGCGGCAACGGATTCATCACGGTGATTGATACGCAGCGCGCAATCGCATTGAACAGCAAGGCCATTCTTTCGCGCGTAGCTTCAGGATGCTCCCCTGTACGTTTGGTTGAAGATGCTGACTCTACCCGGCTTTTCGTTTCGGCCCGCGGAGACAATGTCATCCTCTCATTCAACCCTCGACTGCTTGAGTCGGATCCCGAACACGCCTTACTGCAAGCGATACCCTCAGGTGGTTCAGCTCCGGTCGGGATGCGCCTGTTCGCGAAGGACCGCATGCTTGCCGTCGCGAACTCCAATCGGTTTGATGACGCCAACGGAACCGTTGCGATTCTCGATGTCTCGAAGGTCTCAGGCGCACGCAACCATGCTCCAGTCGCAACATGGACCGCCGGATTATTTCCTCGGAACATCGGCGTCAGCCGGGATGGCGCCAGGCTGTATTTGACCAACTACACATCGCGAAGCCTGCAGGTGATCCAGATGGCGAATCGGTAGATGAAGATTACCGGGTACCTCATTTTTTCACGGGAAAAGCTTGCTAGACTCGGACTTATGGTGGTTTCTCCAACAGCAATTACGGGGAGATCGGCTCTAGGCCGCTCCGGAGTGGCGATCACGGCCGCTCTGTCGATCCTGCGCTGTTGTTGCTAGTTTCCCGCGCACGATAAGGCCGGCGCAGGACGGACATCCGCAGGCAAACAGCCAACCACTATTCCGTGAGGTCAATACAAATCATGCAGGTATTCTGGTTCATTCCCACAGCCGGAGACGGCCGCTATGTCGGCGTCAATCAGCAGTCACGCGAGACAAATCTTCCATATCTGCGGCAGATTGCGACTGCTGTCGATGAACTCGGTTTCGAGGGAGTTCTCCTGCCAACTGGCAATCTCTGTGAAGATGCATGGGTGGTTGCATCGAGTGTCATGCCTTTTACGCGCCGTCTGAAGTTCCTTGTTGCCGTCCGGCCTACCATCACTTCGCCCACGCTTGCGGCACGCATGGCCGCAACCTTCGACCGCCTTTCCGCAGGCCGGCTTTTGATCAACGTCGTTGCGGGAGGCGACGCCGCCGAGTCCGCAGCCGACGGGGTTTTCGTCAGCCACGACGAACGCTACGACATCACCGATGAGTTCCTCACCGTCTGAAAAAAAGTTCTCGCAGGCGGGAAGACGAGCTATGCCGGCAAGCATATCCGTGTGGAAGATGCACATGTATATTTTCCGGCAATTCAGAAGCCGTATCCACCGCTCTATCTTGGAGGCTCCTCGGATGCAGCCATCGAGGTTGCAGCGAAGCATGTCGAGTTTTATCTGACCTGGGGCGAGCCTCCTGCGCAGGTTGCGGAGAAGATCGCTCGCGTGCGGGCCGCTGCGGCAGCGCATGGTCGCAGTGTGCGCTTTGGTATCCGCATGCATGTCATCGTGCGGGAGACCAGCGAAGAGGCGTGGGCAGCGGCCAACTCTCTCATCCGCCATGTCGATACCGAAACAGTGAAGCGGGCACACGAACGCCTCGACCGGTACGACTCGGAAGGGCAGCGGCGTATGAACGCACTGGTTATGCAGAATGCACCCAATTTGGAAGTGAGCCCGAATCTCTGGACCGGCATAGGCCTGCTACGCAGGGGCGCTGCAACCGCTTTGGTCGGCGATTCTGGCACAGTGGCGGAGCGCATGCTCGAATATGCGGATCTGGGAATCGAGACGTTTATCCTTTCCGGCTATCCGCATCTCGAAGAAACGTATAAGGTTGCCGAACTTCTATTCCCATTGCTTCCCCTCTCTCATGCGGAAGCGACGAAGACCTTCCGATTGCCAAGGCCGGAGGAGTTGGCCGGCAGCGAGTTCCGGCCCAAAACCCAGGCTGCCGATAATGCCAAAGACTGCTCGTGAACTCGACCGCGTCTTGAACGCGGCCCATGCCACTTCCATCGTGATCGGGATCATCATTGGAAGCGGTATCTTTCTTGTGCCGCGCGAGATGATGGCGGCAACAGGGCGATCGAGTACGGTGTACCTGGCGTGGATCTTCGGAGGCCTTCTCTCACTGTTTGGAGCCATGACCTATTCCGAGATTGCCGCCATGAGACCCGACTATGGTGGCGAATACGCCTTTCTTAAAGATGCCTACGGCGATCTGCCGGCGTTCCTGTACATGTGGACGTTGACCGCAATAGGTAAGCCCGCATCCCTGGCTACAATTGCCGCGGGATTGATCCGAGTATTGGACATCTTCCCACGGTTTGGTTTTTTCTCTCAGCCGGTGTTCGCGCATCTGCAATGGGGGCAGTTCGTGGCGGTTGCGATCCTGTGGCTCGTCACCGCCTTGAACATCCGCGGGACTCGTGAGTCAGCAAACGTACAACTCTCCCTCACAGGGCTCAAAGTCCTGCTCATTCTGACGATCGGAGGCTTCTGCTTTTATGGCGCCGGCGGACACGGTTCCTGGCATAACTTTGAGACCGGCTTTACCGGGGCAAAGGGAGGCTTCTCGGGCTTCATGATTGCTCTGGTCGCAGCCTTGTGGGCATATAACGGTTGGACCAATGTTAGTCAGATGGCGGGCGAGATCAAGCATCCGCAACGCAATCTGCCAGTCGCGCTGGTCGGCGGCGTAACTCTGGTCGGTGCGCTTTACATGCTCACGAACGCGGCGATTCAGTTCGTATTGCCGGCCGCCGCAATCGCCGGCACCGATCGTCCTGCGGTCGACGCCATGCGGCTGGTAGCGGGCGGGTACGGCGCCACAGTTGTGTCGATCGGCATGGCCATCAGCATTGGAGCTACCCTGGTTGGGTCGTCCCTCGCCGGCGCGCGCATCCCGTTTGCCGCCGCTCGTGACGGCCTGTTATTTGGGGGGCTGGCCGATGTGCATCCCCGGTTTCGAACGCCATCCAACGCGCTGGTTCTGCAGTCGGTGATTACTACGCTCCTTTTGCTGGTCGTTGGCCAGTTCCAGGCGCTCTTTTCTCTCGCAGTCTTCTCCCAGTGGCTTACCTATGGATTGGCTGCAAGCACTATCTTCGTCTTTCGCAAACGCGCCAGCACCGAACCTCGTCCATTCAGCGTGCCCGGCTTCCCGGCCGTTCCCATTCTGTTCATCGCGGCCACCACGCTACTCCTTGCCTTCTCGATTCACGATCAACCGATCAACTCGATCAGTGGCGCGGCAGTGATTCTTTGCGGGATTCCGGTTCACTTCCTTTATCAACGACGTCGATCACGTCGATCTTCCTCTGATCTCTGAAAAGATTTGCACCGCCGCGTGCCGGACGAAACATCGAAGTTGAATCGGATGGCAGGTTGCGATCCATGTGAAGAGGCTAGCACCCCTTGTTGATCGAGCCAAGTGATGTTGGCAGTTTTGAGAACTATTTGGCTGTCGCTGAAGGGATGGTCCGTCTTGATCTCGATATCGGCGGAATGCGTGGTTCCGGCTTGCTTGAACATCTGAAACAATGTTTCACTGTTCGGACCGGTGCCGGAAAGGAATCTTCAGTGCAAGCTGTGCGTTGAAGGGTTCACCCGGACCAAAGCCAGATGTTCCGTTGTAGTTGCTAAAGGTGTTGTAGATAAGTCCGAGGCTTTGTCCATCGGCAACATTCAAATGCGGAGCGAAGCTGTAAGGGTTGAATGACTCCGCGCGGAACCGCACCCTTCGGTCTAATGCATTGTCCCGGTTTTGAATGAGGAGAGGCCAGCGCAGCAGCGGGCGACGGTGCTCCGGCCACTTGGCTTTTTGCTACCCCATCACAAGATGCTGATTTTCCTATTGCAATTATCGAAGTCTTAATTTATGTCTTGATACATGAGACATCAGTTGCCGATCCTCCATTCCTGTTGTCTCCACAAGACCAGCTAGACGATTCTACGTCTCCAAGCGCCCGCCTGCCGCGTCGCTGTCTTCTGTTTCCCAAGATGAATTCATCTTAAGCACCCCCACTTCCCTGGAGGATCGACTTCATGAGATCTGTTCTCATCCGGAGTGTATTCACAGCACTCTTTTTTGTTGCGGCAACCGCCGCCTACGCTCAACAAACCGGCGTCACGGGTACGGTAACAGACCCCTCGGGCGCGGTGGTGGCCGGAGCTTCCGTGCAGGTGAAGGAAGCCGGAGGCGCAACTTTCTCTGCCACGACGAACGCCGCCGGCATCTTTGTCGTGCCCTCCCTGGTCGCCTCCGATTACACAGTGACGGTTTCAGCCAATGGATTCGGCAAGGTTGAGAAGAAGATCACCATCCTCGTAGGACAAGTGGGCGAAGCCAACATCCGGTTGCCGCTGGCGAACGCAACGACATCTGTTCTGGTCGAATCGAGCGCGCTCGAGGTAGACACAACCTCTTCAGAGGTGGCCGGAAACATTACTCCGGATGAGGTACAAAACCTTCCGGTTAATGGGCGCAGTTACGTTGAGCTTTCGTCCCTGGTTGCCGGTATCAAGGGGAACGCATTTGGAAATGCACCTGTATCTGGACCTGGCGGCGCTTCAGAAGGAGACGAAGAAACCGGAAAATTTCAGGTCACGCTGGATGGTCTGCAACTTTCGCAGGATTCAGTCGGATCCAGCTTTGGACAACCGAAACTCTCGCAGGATGCCATCTCGCAGTTCCAGATCATCACCAACCGCTTCGATGCGACGGCAGGCCGGTCAGCCGGCGTTTACGTAAATGTTCAGACCAAGACCGGCAGCAACGCAATCCATGGCAGCGGCTTTGGATACTTCCGCAACTCTTTTTTCAACGCTTCCGACCCGATCACTGGAACAGTTCTTCCGTTTGCGGACGAGCAGTACGGCGGAACGGTTGGCGGGCCGATCAAAAAAGATAAGCTCTGGTACTTTGGGTCGTACGAAGGGGAGCACCAGCCGAGTACAATTGCCGAGGAACCTTATGTTACGACGACGGCTGGCAGCGTCTATTCTCATCCTTCGATTTACAAGGTCAACGAGTATCTGGGCCGCGCTGATTATCAGCGCAACGACAAAAGCCACTTCTTCCTGCGTGGCGACGGGTTTTCGCAGAGCACCAGCTTTGTTGGGCAATCAAATGAACCCAGCCAGTCCTACTTTTCGACGGTAAGCGCTTCAGGTTACGTCTTCGATTGGGACCGCAACATTCACGACAACCTCATCAATGACGTCCACGCTGGATTTCACTATTTCCAGTTCGGGAACTTCCCATTCTTTCCGGACAACTCGATAGTGCTCGCGCTGCCTGCGGTAACAGTTGGCGAACCCTACAATGAACCCGAAGTCTTTGACCAATACACGCAGCAGTACCGCGACGATCTTTTCTGGCTGAAGGGCAAACACAGCATCAGGGTCGGCGGCGAGTACCTCCATACGCTCCACGGAGGCCAGTTCCCGCAGTATCTGCGCGGCGGATTGACTTCTTGCACACCCGGGCCTGGGGTCACATCATCGCAAGCGCTCTACAACACGTTTTTCCCAAAAGGAACACTTGATCCGACCACCTGGAACTACACGGCGATCAACGCGTATTGCAGCTCGTCCGAGTCTTTTACGCAGGCATTCGGAAATTACGGCATCAGCATTGCGCGAAACATCATAGGACTATGGGCTGAAGATGACTGGAAGATACTGCCGCGTCTGACTTTCAATCTCGGGCTACGTTATGACAACGACATCGGCGCTTACAACACGTCGTATGTTCCGACGCCGGGACTGCTTACGCCCAATACGAATCCCGATCTAAACTTTGGACCGCGCCTCGGGTTCTCCTATGATCCGTTCGGAGACGGCAAGACCTCGATTCGTGGCGGCGCGGGCATCTATTATGCCGATCAAGTGGCCAACGCGATCATCGATGAACAACTTTACAGCAGTACGAAGCGAGCGCTGCAAGCCACGCTTAGCGGCACAGGCCTTGCGCTTCCCACTCCCTTCGCAGGACAGAATCCAAGCGCAAACCCGCAGAATTATGTCAGTTCGCCACAGCCTGTGCAACGAGGCGCCAAGACACCTTATGCTCTGCAGGCGTCCTTCGGTCTGGAACGAGAGCTTCCCTTCAAGACCACGCTGTCGATCGACGCTTTTCACATGCGCGTCTACGACGATTGGATCGCCCTGAGCGGAAACCTTCTCGAAAATCCTGCCAATCCTGAGCAGAACCTGAGCCCCAGCGCGCCTCTGACCGCGACGGTCTACGGGGAGCGGGTTTGCGGAAATGGGGGGATTACGCTCGACACCCTGGACACCAGCGCGCTTTCCACCGCTGCACCTGGTGGACACGCGGCCAAGCAGGTTTGCAACCAGTTGTTCGGCGCGGCGGTGCGCAATTTTACCCTTTATCCGGGAGCAGGTGACATCTCCGACAACCTTGCGGTATCCATCCGGCACTCTCTCACTCACGGCTTTACAAGCGCCGTTGCGTACACTTGGGGTCGCACAAAAAACTCCACCGTCGGCGCATTCGGATATCCAAACAAACCATTCAAATCCGGCATTCAGCAGGAGTGGGCCAACGGAACTGACGACCAGCGCCATACTTTAACTGCAACCGGGCAATATGCATGGAGATATGGGCTGTCTCTTTCCGCGCTGTATCACTTCGGATCGGGATTGGCTTACGCCGGATCTTCAGGTACTACAGTCAATGGCTACGCGTCCAGCACCCGCACCTTTGCCAAGCAGCCGATTGCACCAGGTGCGGCTTGCCCCGTGACGACCGGATGCACCACGATCTATGCTCCCCTGTCGAAGACTTACTTCGACTCGGCCTACGGGTACTGGATTCTGCAACGCGACGGCTTCCGCGGCACGCCCTACAACCGCGTGGACGCGCGCGTGCAGAAAGCAACCAAAATCAAGGAACGCTACAACGCAATTGTTGGATTTGAAGCGTTCAACCTATTCAACCACAGCAACTACGGCAACTTCGCGCTCAGTACTACCACCGGAACTGGTGCAAACGCCTATGGTCATCCGACCTCGGTATCGACTGAAGGTGCATCGCTTGAGTACTTCGGTCGTAACTTGCAGTTCTTTGGACGATTTAGTTTCTAATGGCTGCACATTTCCTTACAGAGTTCAACCACATGATCGGGTAATTCAACAGCGCGCAGTGCATCCCGGTGCACTGCGCACACCCATTTTCAGAGTTTCGAATTCTGAACTTTGAATGCCTTGAAGGCACCAATAAGCCCCGGAGAATAGCTGATGACCTTTAATAACCTGCATGCGCGCCGTTCGCGTGGTCTTTGTCTCAATTTTAGAAGCAACGTGATTTCGGCAGTTCTGCTGATGACCAGCGCCGCGCTCATAGCGGAACCGCAGGCAGAGGTAGTGAAGAAAAAGATCATCACTGTGAACGAGGGGACCGATCTTGCGGTCACCGTCTCGCCGGACCATAAGACCATCATCATGGATCTGCAGGGGATACTCTATTCATTGCCGATTGAGGGTGGCAAGGCAAAGCAATTGACCACGCCCCTGCAAGAGGCTTCTCATCCGAACTGGTCGCTCAAGGGCGATGTGGTCGCGATCCAATCGTACATCGGCGGCACCTTCCACATCTGGACGATAAAGCCCGATGGCAGTGGCTTCAAACAGCTTACCTTTGGGCATGGGGACGACCGCGAACCGAGTTTCTCGCCAGATGGAAAGACCATTGCCTTCGCTTCCGATCGCGCGTTCAAGGGAAGCTACGATATCTGGACCGTAGACGTTGCTACGGGCGCACTGAAGCAGCGGACCTCCGCCGCCGACGATGAGTATGAGCCCGCATGGTCTCCGGACGGAACAGAGATCGCGTTCGCTAGCGGAACGGGCACGACCGCCAGGACGATTGAAGCCATCGACGCATCAGGCAAGCAACATACGCTGGCATCGCCGAGCGGCAAGGAAGGGCGGGTCGAAGCTCCGTCATGGTCGCCCGATGGCAAGACGATCTCGTACACACAATTCTCCGGCAGCGGCTACTTCATGAACTCAGCGCATCTGATTCTGAAGAAGGAAGAAACCACAACGGGTAAATCCGATGATGCCTTTCCTTTCGCCGCGGCATGGCTTTCGCCCTCGGAATTTATCTATACAGCAAACGGACATATCCTCCGTGTTGATGCCGCGACCGGAGCGGAAACCACGATCCCGTTCACCGCGGATATTCAGTCCGAACGGCCGCAATATGCGCACAAGCACTACGACTTTGACTCTGTCGTGGCTCACCAGGTAAAAGGCATCCTTGCGCCCGCGCTCTCGCCTGATGGAAAGCAGGTTGCCTTCACGGCGCTCAACCAACTTTGGATCATGGAGATCGGGAAAGCTCCGCAGAAGATCACGCATGACACGTTTTACAAGCAAGGTCCGGCGTGGTCGCCCGACGGTAAGTGGCTCGCGTATGTCTCCGATAAAGGCGGTGTAGAAAACATCTATCTGCTCGATTTGGCCACGGGCGAAGATAAGCTGCTCTCGGTCAGCAAAGACTCCGCCCAGATATTCCCCGCATGGTCGCCGGATGGCAAGTGGATTGCATTTCAAGACCAGACCGGCGCAACCTTGCTGGGAGAAGTGTCTACCGGGAAAATCAAGCCTCTGGCTCCCGCGACGTTTTTTCCTGGGCGTCCGGGTTGGTCAACGGATGGATCGACTGTCTCGCTTGCAACGGTGAAGCCTTATACCAAGCGATTTCGCGAAGGAACAAGCCAGATTCTCTCAGTTGACGTAGCTACCGGCAAGACTCAGTTTTTCGAACCTGCCCCCTATGAATCCATCACTACGCGCACAGAGGATGGGCCGGTCTATGCGCCGAACGGCAAGGAAATGGCGTTTGTTATGGACGACCTGCTTTACATCATGCCGGTTGATGCGCACGGCAAACCGAGCGGTCCCGCCGTGAAACTGAATGACGAAACTGCCGACGCGCCAACGTGGAGCGGCGATTCAAGTCAGCTTCTCTATCTGCACAATGGGGCGCTTCACTTGATCTCGCGTGCTACGCGGCAGATTCGTCCAGTGCCAGTTTCGTTGAATTACAGGACCGAGATACCGGAACAGAAAGTACTAATTCATGCGGGACACTTCTGGAAAGGGGAGGGTCCCGATGAACAACAGAATGTGGATATTCTTATCTCGAACAACCGTATTGAGAACATAGCTCCGCACAGCGAGGTCGCTCCGCCGGCAGGTGTGCGTGTAGTGGATGCTTCAAAGCTGACCGTGCTGCCGGGACTGTGGGAGAACCATGCGCACCCTAACTCGCATAACTCCATTTACTACGGTGATCGCATGGGGCGGCTCTGGCTGGCTTACGGCATCACGGAGTTACGCGACCTCGCGGACAATGCTTACCGCGCCGAGGAAGAACGCGAGTCCTTTGATTCCGGCGCCGCGATTGGACCGCGGCTGTTTCCCACGGGCGAGGCCGTGGACGGAGAGCGCGTCTACTATTCGATGATGATTCCGACGACCAGTGAAGCCCAGCTTTATCGCGAACTCAACCGATTGAAGGCGCTCGACTTCGACTTAGTAAAGCTCTACGTGCGCCTGCCGTATGCCTGGATGCAAAAAGGCGATGTGTTTGCCCACCAGGAGATGGGAGTTGAGACTGCATCGCATTATCTACTGCCTGCGGTCGCGTTCGGCAACGACGGTATGAGTCATATCAGCGCAACGGCTCGCACCGGCTATGCCTATTCGCGTTCCTTTACCGGAGTGAGTTATGAAGACGTGCGTAAGATGCTCTCGGAGTCCGGCATGTTTACGATAACTACCCTGTTGAATATGTCGCCTTACTCAGAGAATCAGACGCTCCCTGAAGATCCGCGTTACGGTGTAGCTCCTCCATGGGAACTGCTCCGGTTGAAACACGCCCGTGATGTTGCAGTGAAAGAAAACCAGGCAGACGGGATGCAGCGGGTTAAGGATGAAGAGGATACGGTTGCAGCGGATCTTCACGATGGTGGATTGATTGTCGCTGGAACCGATTCGCCGCTCGATCTGCCGTCAAGCTCTCTGCATCTGAACCTACGTATGCAGGTCAAGTACGGTCTTGCTCCATGGCAGGCGCTGGAAACGGTCACCGTGATCCCGGCAAAGGCTTATGGGTTGACCAGGGATCTTGGCACACTTGAACCGGGAAAGCTCGCAGATCTGATTCTTGTCTCCGGCGATCCGCTCACCAACATTGACGATGTCGCCAAGGTGCAGTGTGTCATGAAGAATGGAAAGTTGATTTCGGTTGCTGATGTGGCAAAGCCGTTTGTGCAATTGTCAACCGGCGCGGATGTTTGCCCTGCTCGATGACGCGATCCCGATTCCGCTTAGATGGAATCAGTCAGCTTCGAAGCACTTATGCAAGGCCCGATCCAAGTCATGAATCAAGTCGTTTGGGTCTTCCAACCCTATGTTCAGCCGAACGATGCGGTGTTCAAACTGTGGCCGGCTTTTCCAGCGCGTGAAATCGTACGCAACCGCAAGACTGGTAACGCCGGCCCAGCTGTACCCGATCTTGAATAGCTCAAGCGCATTGACGAAAGCAAACACCTGATCCTTCGTTGTTCCAGGCTTGAACACGATAGAGAAGACACCCGAGGAGCCGGAAAAATCGCGCTTCCAGAGTTGGTGTCCGGGGCACGATTCCAACGCGGGATGCAGAACGCTCTCGATCTCGGGGCGTTCCGCAAGCCAGCGTGCAATGCTGAGGGCCGCGCTTTCAATTGCGCTCAGTCGAACGGCAAGCGTTTTCATTCCACGCAAGGCGAGCGCGCAGTCGTCGGGCGAGGCCGAGAAGCCAAGCGCCTGTTGGGTTGCGCCAAGCCTCCGCCATCCAGCTTCATCTTTAGCTGTGACTGATCCGAGTAACAAATCGCTATGTCCTCCAATGTATTTGGTGAGCGCCTGCATGGTGATGTCGACTCCATGCGCAATGGCATCAAGATAGACTCCGGCCGACCATGTGTTATCAAGAGCCACCAAAGCCCCGTGAGCATGCGCCGTCTGAACAATCGCGGGGAGGTCCTGCACTTCCATGCTGATGGACCCCGGACTTTCGCACCAGATGAGCCGCGTATTGGGCTTGATGAGCGTCTCTATTTCTTCACCGATGGTCGGCTCATAAAAGGCGTGCTCGACACCGAAGCGGCTTAGAACGGTGACGACGAACTTACGATGCGGTCCGTAGATACTGTGGGGAATGAGCACATGGTCGCCGGCTTTGAGGAAGGCGATGTCGATCAACGAAATGACGCTCTGTCCGCCCGGTGTGATGATGGTCCGGTAGCCGTGTTCCAAGTCGCAAATGCGGCTGGCTAGCTCTAGAGTCGTCGGTGTGCCGTAGAGGCCGTAGGTGTATCCGGCTTCATACGGATCCCAGTGATTGTTGACAGACTGTGCATCGGCAAACACAGTGGTCGAGCCGCGATAGGTCGGTTCCGCAAGCGACCGGAATCCCTGTGGCGCGCTCACATCAGGGTGAATCAATTTCGTCTTCCAGTTCTTGCTCATTCGGAGATTATAAGTTGACAATAAGTCGAATTGTCGATCTGCCGTGTGGATTGAGATGTTAGTGGGCAGCGAGTCCGGGCGGGTTGGTTTGGGATTTAGGAATCGCTTCGGCCGTCAGATTCCAGCGCTGAAGAACTTTAGCATAGGTGCCGTCGGCAATCTGGGTGTTGAGAGCGTGGGTGATGGCGTCGGCTAGACCTGATCCCTTGCGAGTGGTGACGGAGATATATGCGGTCTGCGGCCAGCCTCCCGAGAATAGCCCGACAAGCCGGGTTTTGCCATCGCGAGCCATGTAGGCGCCATCCGCGTTGGGTTCAAACGTGGCATCGGCACGCCCGGACAGGACTGCAAATCGGCCAAGCACGGTTTCATCGAAGTACTGTGGCTGCACCGGCTTGAGTCCGGCAGCGACATTTTGTGCGTCCCAGCGCCGCAGTATCTGATCCTGGTTGGTGCTGGCTCCGACCACAATCCGCAGTCCAGCGATGTCTTTGGGCTCGCGAATCGCGGTGATAGGGCTGTCTGTCTTCACATAGATGCCGAGCTGGTCGTTGCGATAAGTGGAAAAGTCGTACTTCTTCTTGCGCTCTTCGGTGACGGTGATGTTGAACAGAGCCGCGTCGTACTTGCCGGATTCCACCCCCAGCGGCCAGTCAGGCCATGCCACCACTACTAGATTGAGATCGAGTCCGAGGCTGTCGGCGACCAGGCGGGCGATGTCAGGGTCGGAGCCGATCACGGTGACGCCGTCCGCGGCATAGTCGCCGAGCGGTAACTGCGAGGCGCCGACGGCGACTGTCAGCTTGCCTGGTTCAACGAATTGATGGCCAGCGGGGATCAGCGCTACCGCCTGCGGGTCTCGTACCCCGTGAATGGGCGGCAACTGGGCTGCAGAAAGCTTCGCCGGCGCGGCCTTGCCGTCCTGGCCGGGCTTCCGCGCCAAAATGATTGCCACGCCTGCGGCCACGATCAGCAAGGCGATGGCGAGTGGTGCGATGAGGTGGCGATAGCGAGAGAGAGGTGCGGTCATAGGGTCGGCGATCCTCGAGAAAAGCATGCGGAACGAATGTCAGTCAGGGCAGCGCGGTCACAGTACCTTGGCCAGGAATTCTGCAGTGCGCGAGTGTGCGGGAGCGTTGAATATCTGGTCCGGCTTTCCGGTTTCGAGGATATGGCCCTTATCGAGAAATACGATGGTATCGGCCACCTTCCGGGCAAACCCGGTTTCGTGGGTGACAACAATCAGGGTGACGCCCGTACGCGCCAACTCTTCGATCACTGCCAGCACTTCGTTGACCAACTCAGGGTCGAGCGCCGAGGTCGGTTCGTCGAACAGCAGCACCTTCGGCTTCAGCGCCAGTGCCCGGGCGATGGCGACGCGCTGTTGCTGGCCGCCGGAGAGCTGGCGTGGATAGGCGTTGATTTTGTCCATCAGGCCGATGCGGGCAAGCAGTGTGCGGGCTTGCCGTTCGGCCTCCAGGCGCCCCAGCCCGCGGACCGCGATCGGCGCTTCGATCAGGTTCTCGAGCACACTCAGGTGAGGGAAGAGGTTGAAGTTCTGGAAGACCATGCCGATGTCGGCACGGCGACGGCGAATCTCCGGCTCGTGAAGCTCGTGCAGCGTGTCGCCCTCTCGACGGTAGCCAAGCAGTTTTCCGTCGACCGCGATAAAGCCGGCGTCAACGCGCTCCAGGTGGTTGATTGTACGGAGCAGTGTCGACTTGCCGGAGCCGGATGGACCGAGGATCACTGTGACGCTGCCGGCGGGAATATCCAGGTTAATGCCGTCAAGTACACGCAGAGAGCCGAAGCTCTTGGAGACGCCGTGAATGGCGACGGCTCCACCACGGCCCAGGACCGTGGCGAGATCCGCGGCGGCGTTGACCGCCGGTGCAACTACGTCGTTCGACCCGCGCTCCCGTAGCGTTGCATCCGTATCGCCGGCATAGAGACCTGAGAGCTTCCGCCGCCATGGAAACAGGCCCGGCGAGAGATCGCGCAGCGCGCCCCGCGAGAAGTGACGCTCGACATACACTTGTATCGCCGACAGCAGCGTCAGGATAATCAGATACCAGACCGTTGCCACCATCAGGAGCGGGACAACCTCCAGATTGCGCCGGTAGATCACTTGAATGGTGTAGAACAGCTCTGGCAAAGCCAGGATATAGACCATTGATGTGCCTTTGGCCAGACTGATCACATCGTTGAAAGCACCGGGCAGGATTGTGCGCATCGCTTGCGGCAAGACGATTCGCGTGATCTGCCGCCATCGAGGAAGCCCCAGTGCCGCCGCTGCTTCAAACTGCCCATGGTCGACCGAAAGAATGCCCCCCCGGATGATCTCGGCGGAGAACGCGGCTTGGTTGAGCGTGAGGCCCAGCACAGCCGCGGCAAACGTGCTGATCAATTGGGTTGTGGGGTAGGAGAAGAAAGAAATGGAGGTATAAGGCACGCCGATGGTAATCGTCTCGTACAGGTAGCCCAGGTTGTTGAGCAGCAGCAACAACACAATCAACGGGATGGAACGGAAGAGCCAAATGTAACCCCACGAAACCCCCGCCAGCAGCGGCGATTGCGACACTCGGGCCAGCGCCAGGGCGGTGCCGAGCAGCAGGCCGAACACTGTGCCCAGTGCGGTAAGCAGCAAGGTCCGGCCCAGCCCCGCGAGCACGGGCGCTGAGAAAAACCACTGCGCGAAAACATCCCAGCCCCAGCGCGGATTCCCAAGCACCGATTGCAGGACCGCCAGAATGATAAGGATCGCGGCGAGCGTGCCCGCAGTTCGAGCCGGATGGCGTGCCGGCACGATGCGGAGGCCAGCGTAATCACGACCGGTGGGAGCGGGCGCCATCACCGGCGGAGTCAGGTTCGCGTCGTCAAGGATGCGGCCAGTCATGCTCATGTGGTTTTCGCTCGATCTGGGTATTCGGATCGCTCCGGATGAATTACTGACTCGCCATCACCCGACGCAACGAGCCACTTCTCGAACGGAAGTTTCCGGATTGTCTCGAGTGTCTCCTGGTCGGCAGAGGGATCAAAAAGCGGAGTATAGCCGTTGTTGAGATAGAGCCCGACCGCTTCCGGCTGGCGGAAACCAGTGGTCAGATAGATGCGCGCATAGCCTTGCCGCCGCGCCTGCTCTTCCAACTCAATCAATACGCGCCGCGCCAAACCCTGGCGGCGCAGGTCGTGACGCGTCCAGATGCGTTTGAACTCGGTTGTCTGCGGATCCGGATGACGCATGAACGCGCCGCCACCTATCGTCTCGCCATCGCGCAACAGCAGCAGGAAAGCGCCGTCCGGCGGCTGGAAGGCGTCAGGCGGATAGGTATCGAACTCCTCCTGCGCGATCTTTCTGTTGAAGTAGCTGCTGTAACGGCTGTCGTACTCGAAGCCCAGTTCGTCAAAGAGTGGCCGCGCGCGTGGATCTAGCGGCGATGTATAAACCAGCACGTCGCTGCCGGTGCTGCACAGGGTCATCGTGTCACCTCCGGGAGCAGTTGGCCGGCGTCCTCAGGAACGTCGAACGAATTGGGTGCAGTGCTGTATCGGCTCTCCTTCCGTCGCAGCCCCAGATGGTCGCGCAGGGTCGTTCCGGTCAGAGTCCGTTGGTACAAGCCACGCGCCTCCAAAACCGGCAGTACATACTGCACAAAGTCTTCCAGACCTTGTGCCTGCACCGGAAAGCCGAGGATGAAACCATCGGCCGCGCCGCCTTCAACCCAACGTTCGAGCTCGTCGGCAACCTGCTCCCCGGTGCCGATGAATTGCGGTTTGGGACTCGCAACGGCAAGCGCCACCTCGCGCAGAGTGCGCTTGTACGCACGGGCGTCGGCTTTGATCTGGTCGGTAGTCGAGCGGAAGCTGTTGGCGCCGATCTCGCCTAACTCCGGAAAGGGGGCATCCAATGGATACGCACTAAAGTCGTGGTGATCGTAGAACCGCCCCAGATAGGCCAGTGCCTCGTCGACGTCGACCAGCCGGGTGATTGCCTGGTACTTGGCCTCGGCCTCCTCCGCAGTCGCGCCAATGATCGGGCCGATACCGGGCAATATCTTAAGTTCTTCATCGGAGCGGCGGCCATGCTCGTTCGCGCTCGTCTTTACCCTTTCATAGAAGGCGCGTGCGCTGTCGAAAGACGTTGAGTGGGTGAATACGGCATCGGCGTATTTGCCCGCCAAGCCAATCCCATCATCTGAAGAACCGGCCTGAAAGATCACCGGCTGCCCTTGCGGAGATCGACCGATATTGAGCGGACCCTCAACCTGGAAGAATCGTCCCTTGTGATTGAGCCGGCGGAACTTCTGCTTATCGACGTAGACTCCAGTTGTGCGGTCGCGCGGAAAAGCATCCTCGTCCCAGGAGTCCCACAGTCCCTGCACGACCTCCAGGTATTCGTCGGCGATCTGGTAGCGCAACGCATGATCCGGATGCGGACGGCCGTAATTCCTGCCTGACCCTTCAAGCGGTGTAGTGACTACGTTCCAGCCAGCTCTGCCGCCGCTGATCAGATCGAGTGAAGCAAACTGTCGAGCCACTGTGAATGGGTCGCTGTACGACGTGGACACGGTGCCGGCTAGACCAATCCGGCTGGTCGCGGTGGCGAGCGCCGACAGAATCGAAATCGGTTCGAAGCGGTTGAGGAAATGCGGAATCGACTTCTCGTTGATGTAGAGCCCGTCAGCAACGAATGCGAAGGCAAAGCCGTTGGCCTCCGCCTTACGGATGATCTGGATGTAGAACGCCAGGTTGACGCTGGCGTCAGCAGGGCCGGAGGGGTGCTTCCACGCGTTCATGTGGCCGCCCGGGCCATGCAGCATGATGCCAAAGGGGATGGCTTGTTTGCTCATGATTTACCTCGCGCTCAGGCAGCAGCCGCCTAAGCACCGTCAGAGAGAAGTTCCAGGGAAGTTAAGCGCGCGGCGAAGTCGGCCACCGGCGCATCAATCACGAATTCCTCGATACCGAAGCGTTGCTGCAACAAGTCGAGCTGGCCGTGGACCTGGTCGGCGGTGCCGGACAATACGCTGGGCCGTGTTTCCTCGACCGTATAGTGAGCGGCGCCGGACTGACGTGCGTATTCTGCGGCGGCTTCAGGACTGGGCAGGTTCACGGTTTGGCCATTGTCCAGGCGTACTTTGTAAATGCGCAGGGTGCCGACGTGGCGTTCTGCGGCCTCGGCGGTTTCCGCAGCGAACGCGACCACAGCCAGCAACGGGCTGCGCTCGCTGCCGCGCTGATATGCGTCGAACGCTCTCGCGATATGGTCCGGATCGCCGTCGAAATGGCCGGCGTAGCAGAAATGCCAGTCAAGCCGGGCCGCCAACTCCGCACTCTCAACGCTGGCGCCGAGAAGAATCCGTTCGAGACCAGCAGGCGCCTTCGGCATCACTACCGCATCGGATAGCGGATGGCCTTCTGGCAGCGTTCCGGAGAGGAATCCGTCGAGCTCGGCCAGTTGTGCGTCGAAGTTGGGCGTAGAAGCTCCAGCGCGCCCTGCCTGAAGTGCGCGAGTCGAGGGCGGCAACCCACCCGGTGCCTTGCCGACGCCAAGGTCTACCCGTCCCGGCGCCAGCGCCGCCAGCAGGTTGAAGGTTTCTGCGACTTTGTACGGCGCATAGTGGCGCAGCATCACGCCTCCGGATCCAACCCGGATCCGATGGGTCCGGGCAAGCACATATGCGGCCAGTACTTCGGGCGCAGAACTGGCCAATTGAGTGAAGCCGTGGTGTTCAGCGAACCAGTAGCGGTGATAGTTAAGCTGTTCCGCCCGAACTGCAAGGGCCAGCGTGTTACGCAAGGCTGCAGATGCGTCGGCGCCTTCTGGGATCAGGCTCTTGTCGAGAATGCTTAGCCGGTAGCTCATAGTGATCGATAGGTGAAGAAGAAACCGCCGGATGTCACTCCTGGGATTTCTGGAGAGATTCAGAAACACATATTGCTAATGAGCAATCGTGCATTTGGTTTTATGTTTTGGAGTTTCGCATCAGCGAACACAACGGAAAGAGCCAGTAATACTAGCTGTGGCGGGGACAACAGAAGGAGAGCCGCGTTGGAATTTTCGTCAACATCGCGTCATCTTGACGATAACGCAACTGATCCTGTTGTGCAATCCACAATCGCACGCGGTAGCGGGTGTGATTGAATTTCCGCCATGGTTGGTTTCCGGCCAGTCTGGAGAATGGGATGCAGCGGTCGGAGTGTGATTCGGCGGCGTGTTCGCGCAAGGAACACGATGCGTTCAACCGGCGCCGCCGGATAGAGTCAAATCCTTTTCCAAAACAACGAAACTGAGATCATCCCGCTGTGGAGTGCCAAAGCGATCGTCGCCATAGGGGAACGGCTGTGTTTCTCCGGTTTCACGGTAGCCACGCCGGCGATACCATGCGATGAGGGCTTCCCTGACATTTACAACGGTTATCTGGACGCGCTTTCCGCCGCGTTCGCGTGTCCACTCTTCCGCAGCTGAAAGCACGGCATGGCCGAGTCCCTCGTTCTGCCGCTCGGGATCAACGGTTAACGATCCGAGATACCATGAATCGTTCCCGAGCGGTTCCAGCCATACACACCCTTTCAGCTTGCCTTCGCCAAGGTCTCGCCAAGTCAATAGCGATGCGTGAGGTTTTGATGCCACGTCCTCGCGGAGCAGAGGCTCTGTAGTGCGGTTTCCGGTGATGTATTCAGCTTCCGTAGTCCACCCAGAGGTGCCGGAGCCGCGATAAGCCCGGTTCATCAGCGCGACGATGGTTGGCAAATCGGCGACTTCGGCGCGCACGAGTTGGCTGGCGGCAATCGAGGCAGCGCGCTGTGCGAGCGGGCGTTCGGCCAACGCGCGCTCGATCTCGGCCACCTGGTCAAGCAACGTTCCAGACAGTCCATCTGCTACTTGCCTGACGGCGGCTTCCACATGCGGCCACACGATCTTGCGCGAACGATCGATAGCCCGCTCGCCGGTGGGAGTAAGGGACACAATTCTGTTGCGCCCGTCGTCATCCGATCGACCAATTCGTACCAGGCTTAAGGCGACGAGGTTGCTCACATTCCGAGTTGTCACCGGCTGGCTTGAACCCATCGCTCGGGCGAGTTCGCCAACAGATTGCGGGCCGTGTTCCGACAAAATCGCGAGGAGGGGGAGCTGGCCCGGTTGTATGGTTACACCGGCTCGCTGTGAGACTTGACTGACTTCTCCCTGTATCCGTTCGGCAAGCCGCTTGAGCCGGCTTCCCAGGAAAAGATACCCACCTTCGGCAATCAAGTCTTTCGATATCATCGTCAGATCCATACCTGGGTATGGAATATCTCATGCCGGCCTATCTGTCAATCCCCGCTTCGCAGTTTCCGCTCCTCGCGCTCAATCCCACCAATAAGACGCGAACGGTTCAATCACAGGATTGTGCAAACGGGAAGCATTAGCGCAAGGCCGAGTTTCAGCAACGCTGGACTGAGCGCGTCACCAGGGGCAGATCTCATCACTACGGGCAACCATCGCTTCGTTACGTTGACAACCTCGTTGGGGCGAGGTTGGGCAGACCATACGAGGTTGAATCGAGACGACGGACAACGGGTTACAATGATCTCTATGCAATTCTTGCCGGTGCGCGCACTCTTCCCGTTTACTCCTGATCGTTGTCGGCCCGCACTGCGCTGTTGCTTCTGAGCGCCTTCTAAAGAGTACTCAAGCAAAACCCCCTCATCCTTCGCATTCGCTGGGCACAATCCCATACTTCCTTGGGTTCACGGTGCCGACAGCGACTGCCGATCCCATATTTATGCCTAGCTATAACGAGGACATCGCGCATGGGCAACAATGCAAATCCCTCTTCGCAGCTTGAACCTCGGGAGAGCTCTGTTCCAACACCGCCTCCAATCGTTTTGCTTGAGAACCTTACGAAGCGGTACCGGCAGGGCACAAACTGGTCAAATGCACTTTCTCGCATCAGCCTGAGCGTATCGGAAGGCACGATTCAAGGCATTATCGGCTTCAGCGGCGCAGGCAAAACCACGCTGCTGCGGTGTGTCAGCCGCCTGGACCTTCCCGATGAAGGAAGAGTGCTGATCGATGGAGCTGACCTGGCAAGCATGAACGGGGCGCAATTACGATCAGCTCGGCGCCGGTTAGGCGTGGTCTTCCAACAGTTCCATCTGCTCCGCTCGCGTACCGTGGCCCAGAATGTGGCTTTGCCATTGGAAATTGCCGGCGCGAGTCAAGAGGCAATTGAGGAGCGGGTGACGGAATTGCTCGCGTGGTTCGGTCTCGAAACCAAGGCGGATCAGTATCCATCGCAACTTTCCGGAGGGCAACAGCAGCGAGTCGCCATTGCCCGCGCTTTGGCGACCAAGCCTGCCGTGCTTCTGAGCGATGAGCCTACGTCTGCACTCGATCCGGAGACAACCGCGTCCGTGCTCGAGCTTCTGCGCCGGGTCCGCGATGAGCTTGGCGTAACAATCCTTTTCATTACGCATGAACTCAGCGCTGTCCGCGCAATCTGTGACCGTGTCGCTGTACTTGACCAAGGGACAATCGTCGAGGAAGGGCCCGTCGAACAGGTGCTGTTGCGACCTGCGAGCAGAACAACACAGCGTCTCCTGGGACGCAATTTCGGTCTCGACCAATTGGCTGGCTACCTTGGCGGAAGAGCAGCACACCCGGAGGCGGTCTTTCTGGAGTTGCAGTTTCTTGGCGCGAGTGCCACCACTCATGTTCTCTCCACGCTGGTTCGCACATTCGATGTCACCGTGAATATACTGCGCGCCGATATTGGAGAACTGAACCGGTCATCCTATGGCTTTCTCGTTGTCGAACTCGGAGGTGCGACCGGAGTTATCGAGCAAAGCATCGGCTTCCTGGAAGCGTATGGTGCCGTCGTAACACAAATTGACCCGTGGTCCGAGGCAGAAACGACAGGGAGGCCGCAGTGAAAGAACTCCTGCAACTGCTTTGGGCGCCTACCGTACAGACCATTGCGATGGTCGTGGTTGCGGCGTTGATCAGCGGAGTGGGCGGCACCTTACTTGGAGTCTTGCTGGTCGTTACCGAGCAGGGCGGCGTATTGCCAGCGCCGTTGCTGAGCAGGTTTCTAAACACGCTCACAAACGTCGGCCGCAGCATTCCCTTCATCATTTTGATGGTAGCTATTATCCCCTTCACGCGTTGGGTTGTGGGGACATCGATTGGCACGACTGCTGCGATGGTGCCATTGGTAGTTGGAGCCATTCCCTATGTCGGGCGACTGGTGGAAGGTGCGCTTCGTGAAGTAAATCGCGGGGCGATTGAAGCCATCCTCACCATGGGTGCCACCCCGTGGCAGGTCATACACAAAGGCTATCTGCCTGAGGCTATTCCCGCGCTGATTCGAGCCCTCACCGTAGTCACGATCACGCTGATCAGCTACTCTGCGATGGCAGGTACTGTAGGCGGCGGAGGGCTTGGTGATTTGGCTATCCGCTACGGCTATGAGGGCTTTCGCCTTGACATCATGGTCGCCACAGTCATCGTGCTGATTGTCATGATCCAGGGGATTCAGTTTGTAGGAGATGTGTTCGCGCGGCACTTCGAACGGACCGGTAAAGCCAACTCAATAGGAACGCTGCAGCGGCAGCGCTGGTGGAAGATATCTCCCCGATACCTTTCGATAGCGCGCTGGGGAACTCTGGGCGTCCTCTTGATTGGAATCTTTGCGACCGTTCTCCATGAGCGCGCCGTGACGTTAAACAAGCCTCTACGGGTCGGCGTAAGCCCGATACCGCACGGAGAGATCCTCCAGCATGTGATGCCTATTCTGGAAAGAGAAGGAATCCACGTACAGATCATCTATTTCAACGATTTCATCCAACCGAATTTGGCTTTGGCTTCAGGGGACATCGATGCGAATTTCTTTCAACATGTCCCTTTTATGGATCGCTTCAACCGGGATCACGGAACGCACATCATCGCAGTGGCCAAAATCCATATCGAACCACTCGGCCTATATCCTGGACGCGCGAAGACGCTGAGTGCGTTGCCGGATGGTGCAATTATCGCGATCCCAAACGATCCGGTGAACTCGGGCCGAGGGTTGCTTCTGCTGCAGACCTCCGGGTTGATCAAATTGCGCACTGGAACCAAGGCAGGCACGACACTTGAGGATGTCTCTGAGAATCCAAAGCACCTGAAGATTAGCGAGTTAGAGGCGGCGCAGTTGCCTCGCTCGCTTCGCGATGTCGATGCGGCTGTCATCAACACAAACTATGCACTGGCGGCTAAGTTGAATCCGCTCAAAGATGCGATCTTCCTGGAGAACTCCGCATCGCCCTATGCGAATGTGCTATCCACCGTGCCCGGTAAGGAAAATGACCCAAGGATTCGCGCATTGATAAGGGCACTGCAGAGCCCCGAAGCTCGACAGTTCATTGAACAAAAATACCAAGGTGCGGTCCTGCCGGCGTTCTAGGGCAATCGGGGAGGCCTACCTTGAGTGAACTTTTTCGAGAGCGTGAGGAAAGGGCCAATAGCAAATGGATTAGGGTTATTGAGAGTGTGTTCCGTTGCCCACTCCCAGATTTCAGGAGGAAGGTACCCTGCTATTGAAAGGAATCGACACAACTCCTTCATCGCTCTTTGTTCGTCCACTCACTGTCGAAGATGCAGGTATCGCCGCCGAACTGAGCAGCCAACTAGGCTATCCAAATTCTTGCGAGAATCTCCGCCAACGACTGGAAGGACTATCGCGTTCCCCGGACAGAATAGCCTTGGCTGCTGTTCTCTGCGGTCAGCTTGTAGGCTGGATAGACGCGTTCATCGAACGGCATCTTCAGTCGACAGACACGGTGGTTATTGGGGGACTTATCGTTCACGATACGGCACGCGGTTTGGGCATTGGAAAACGCCTTTGCTATGAGGTCGAACAGTGGGCTCGAGGCAAATCCGTTCGGTCCCTGCGTGTTCGGTCGCAGATTGTTCGCGAGGACGCTCACCGGTTTTACATCCGTGAGGGTTACCGGAATGTAAAAACATCAGTCGTGTTCGAGAAGAACCTGATTTGACTTCGATGGAGTCTCCGGCCACGAGTGACTTGCGAGGTTCGCACTAAGAAATGACCCAATCTACTGCCTTCAAGTTTCTCTATCCACTTGACAAGAAACTCGGTTGAGGCTAACTTAACCGAATGATGCCGTCGTTAAAGACGTTTTGTTGTTCGCACGACAAATCTGCCGGCGAACAGGAAGACGTGCATACGATGATCTAGAAGCGAACTCCAAGCGTTCTTTCTAGTCAGCCTGCCAGCCACCCTCGGTGCGGCGGGCATTTGTTTTGTAGGGCCGCCGCAGCTCTTCACACCTGACACCGTCGTCGACAACATTCAAGCTACTCTGGGAGCCATTCAAGAGGTTCCTTCGGCTCAGATCTTCGGACCGAGGGACGGCGGCGATGTGTGCAAGTCGACCCAACCAAGCAGGCCACTCGCCTAACTGACCGGATGGTCGAGACGACAAATGAACCTGAGGCTATTTCGCAAGGCCCAACTCGCTTTCATATGTGTGTTTCTCTCAACCGGATGTGTCTTCGCGCAGCCACCAGGCAAGACGCTTATCGTCGTCGCACATCCAGACGATGAGTATTACTTCGCCGCAACGGTGTACAGGATGGCAGTCGAATTGGGTGGAAGGGTAGACGAGTTCATCATCACCAACGGAGAGGGCGGCTTCCGATATTCCACGCTGGGTGAACCTTACTATAGGAAGTCGCTGACCGTTGAAGCGATTGGCCGCAAAGAGCTTCCTGCGATCCGCAGGAAGGAGGCCATCAATGCCGGCAAGGTCCTCGGAATCCAGAAGCACTTCTTTCTCGGTCAAAAAGATGAGCGATTTACAACGGACGAAGAAGAGGGCCCGAACCACGGATGGAATTCAGCACTTATAACCGCCAGAATCGCAACGTTGTTGAAGCGAGGACACTACAAGTACGTTTTTTCGGTGCTTCCTCGCTCGACGACACACGGGCATCATCAGGCTGCAACGGCGCTAGCGGCTCATGCAATTCAAACACTGCCAGACAACCTTCGGCCTGTCTTGCTCGGATTCGATACGGATGCAGACGATTACGTTCCTTCCCCTCAGGCCGAAAAGGACGAGAGATGGACCTCATCGTATGCATACACATTCGATAGAACCACCGCCTTCGGATTTCACAACTCCCTGACGTATCAAATTGTGGTCGATTGGATGATCGCAGAACATAAATCCCAGGGGCTGCTGCAAACCATGGTGAACAAAGATCCAAAAGAATACATGTGGGTGGATCTTGAGAGCGCGCTTGAGGCTCAGGCTGGGGCAAGCCTGTTGTTTCATCTTTTAAGAACGGATGGGGTGCATGATGGAAAACCGCAATGATGCCCGGTTCATCGCAACGATTCAGATGCTTCCTATTCCAGTAACGCCGGTGCAGGCCGTGCTTTCTGTGAATGGCTCTCTGCGCAAGATCGTCAAGGAGATGCGGGTCCTGGAAACGTCCTATCAGGATGCCATTCGTGAGTTTCAAGTGCGTTACGTTGTTGCGGTCCTGGTCAAGCATGCCTGTCACCTCGGCAGGGCCGCCGAAGATCTGGGGATGCATCGCAATACGCTCACACGCATCATCCGCAAGCTCGAAATTGACCCAAAGCACATTCGAAGGGTCATCCGCGACCGGTCCAGCGATCAAGCACTGCCCGGTGCTTACGCCCATTCTGTCTGGCCACTTTCCAGCGGTGGCGTGAAATGGGATTACGAACCATCACATCCGCTATCTGAAAGCCGAAAGAGCGGTGTTCGCTGAGTCAGCGTCTCGCAGCGGCTTGTTCGAGCGTCGCTGATTTCTATTGTTAGCAAAGGCGCCCGAAATAGTCTGAGCGCCTCTGCATTTAAGAATGGAAATCTCGCAGCCACCAACTCAGAAGATAAGCTTGACCGAGAACTGCGCATTCAGCGGCTCGCCCGGCCCGATTCCGGGGTTGCCGATAGCCACGCCTACCGTTGAGCCGATGGTTCCGTTCTCGGAGGCGTCCGATAAAACTCCGAGCGGGGAAAGGTTGGTGTGATTGAACAGGTTGAAGACGTCCGCGCGAATCTGAAGGTTTACCACTTCCGTGATCGGCGTATTCTTTTGGACCGCCAGATCGAAGTTGTAATAGCCGGGGTTGTAGAACTGGTTGCGGCGAGTTGTGGCATAGGTGCCCGGAGTAGCGTCCGCGAACGCTGAGGGGTTGAACCATTGGATGTACTTCGAACCGCCGGAGTTGACGATCGTGTGGCTGACCCCCGCAAAGGGATTGGCAACCTGTAATTGAGCGCGGTCATTGCCCTCGCCGTTGCCGCTCGGATTACTGCTGGAGGCGACCGTGAAGGGCACGCCGCCGTGGAAATTGAAGCCAGTGTTAACCTCCCAGCCCTTGGTCAGCCGCTTGTACTCGCTCCAATAAGGCAGGTCATAGCTCAGGTAGCCGGAGAAGGCATTGCGCACGTCATAGTCGGAGTTGCCGTATTCGGCGCGTTCGTTGGTGGAGTCCTGCGGCAGATAGGGCAACAGGCCGGTCTCATAGTCCAGGGCATGGGACCAGGTGTAGCCGAGTTGCGAACTCAGCCCATGGAATTTGACCAGATTCAACGTGGCTTGCAGCGAGCTGTAATTCGAACCGAGGTTGCTGCGCAGCTCGTTGATCACGCCGAAGTTCGAGAATTGAGAGTAATAGGGGCGCGACTGCTGTAGCGTCTTTCCATCGATTGCCCGCTGCGCCGATGTCTCCGCCTGGTTGATGTCGAAGATGCCCGTCAGGTGCGTTCCCTTGGTTCCCACATAGCCGATCTGCGCAAGAATGTTTTGCGCGAAACTGTGCTGCACATTGAGGTTGTAGCTCTGTGTATAGGAGGGGCGGAAGTTGCGATCGAAAGTGGACAGCGCTACTGTACCCTCTCCGGCCAGAGCCTGCTGGTAGCTGTAAAAGACCGATGAGTTGGCCGTGATTGTTCCACCGACTGCCGAAGCGGTAGCCACCTGGTTCGAGCCCGCGGGGTTATACTGCGGTCCAAACTTGCCGCCATTGGTCAGCCAAGTGTTATACAGCAGTTCACGCAGGTAGATTGAATCGTCGTAGAGGCCGTAGCCGCCGCGAAGAACCGTCTGACCGGACTTGTCGAGCCGGTAGGCGAATCCCACGCGGGGGCTGATGGCGCCCTTAAAGTTGTTGTAGAGGCTGCTCACGTCTTTACCCACTACCGCCAGGCCAGCGGGCAGCGACGGGTCGAAGATCGAAAGGTCTTGTTTGCCGGTGTAAGGCACCCCCTCGAAGTCATAGCGAACTCCGTAGTCCACGCTCAAGCGACGGCGCACCTTCCAAGAATCCTGCGCGTAAAGGGCGAACGTGTTGATTTTGATTGTTCGGGTGGGATCTCCCCAAGTGATATTCGAGTAGGTCGGGTCGGGCTGGCCGGCGAGGAAGTCGGCGAGGTAGGCAACATTGGCATCGGTGATGCTCGCATCCGTGCTCCAAGGGCCCTGCGAGCCATCAAAGTAGAGACTGCCGCGCGAATTGCTGCGGTAGAAATCGTAAACCTGTTCGCGGCGGTACTCGCCGCCAAAGTGCAACTGGTGTGCCCCGACCGTCCAGTTCAGGTCGTCGTTAAGATGACCGGTGCCGTCCGTGCGTCCCGATGGATTGGTCACGCCGATTGGATCGAAGCCGCTGCCGCCGCTGGCGAATAGGCCGCCGCTGGATCCCGATGTTGGGCCGATTTTGATGTAGGGCGCGCCCGGCACGGTAGAACCGGTATCCAGTCCCAGCGCACCCGGATCAAAGCTGGTGTTTGCGTCCGAGAAGACCTGGTGGAAATAACTTACGCCCGCCGCCAACTGATTGGCGATAGAGGGTGTGAACACTCGGTTATAAACCACCGAGTAATTCTCCACATGGATTGGCGCGGTTTCGAAGTACCAGGGAAGCGAAGAGCTGGTCGGCGCGGTCTGAGTGCCTTCGCCCGCAAACCAGTTGATTGACAAATGATCTTTGCTCGAAAGGTTCTCATCCAGCTTGACGATGCTGTTATAGCTGTATCCAATCACATTGCCGGACGACTGATAATTGCCGGATGCGGTGGCCGGACCGGTCAGCGCATTCGTCGGCCACAAGGTAGAGAGCAGTTTTTCTGAAATTGTATTGGGCGCCACGTTATACGTGCTCAGAATTGCAAGGGCCTCTTTCTGGTAGGCGGTCGAAGGCTCCAACCCCGTCAGGGCAGCTGCGCCCAGAAGGAACCATTGCTTTTCACCTGACACGAAGAAGAACGACTTGTTCTGCCTGATGGCGCCACCCAGCGAAAAACCAATGTGCTGATTGCGTGTCTCCGGCGTGACGTCGGCGAAAGGGTTGCGCGCCTGCAAGGCCTCGTTATGGTTGAAGTAGTATGCCGATCCATGCCATCGGTTGCTTCCACTGCGGATCGTCAGGTTCGCCGTGCCACCCGGATTGCGCCCCAGTTCCGTGGAGCCGGAGGACACAAAGGAGTAATTCTCAATCGCATCTACTGGCAGCAATACGCCGGCGATGCCGTTCACGCCCGTCTGATTCACTGCCGGGATGTTCCACCACAGGTCGTTATTGTCCGTTCCCTCGATCTGGTAGTTCACATCGTTCGAGCGGGTACCGTTGATGCTGAAAAGGAATCCACCGCCGCCGGTGGTGAGGCCGCCAAAGCCTGTCGCCTGTCCGATCAACTGGGTGTAATCACGGCCGTTGTTAGGCAGGTTCTCGACAGCCGTCTCTGGCAACACGGTTGCCTGGTCGTCGGTGACTGTGTCCAGCGCCAAAGCGTCGGCTGTCACCTGGACAGTTTGCGCCGCGGTTGCCACCCCGAGCTTAATGGCAAGGGCGTAAGTGACACCCGCGGAAACGGTCACCCGATTCACCTTCTCCGTGGAGAAGCCGGTCGCGGAAATGGTGACTGAGTAGTTTCCCAGCGGCAGATCCGCGAACGCAAATTCGCCTGCGCTGGAGCTGACTGTTTTGTAGAAGGCGTTCGTGGCCGTTTCCACCGCCGTCACTTGAGCTCCGGACACGACAGCCCCAGATTGGTCGGTTACCACGCCATTGATGCCACCGCGAAATGTCTGACCAATGATCGTTACGGGCAATAGCAACAGCGCGGCGAAAACCGCTGTTGCAAGACTAGTAGTTCTTCGGGTGTATCGATACGTCATCATTCAGTCCTCCGGAAGGTACTTGTGTGTAATGTTTTGTTTTCTGGATGGAGACTATGAGAAACGCTGCGAACTGGGCCGTTCAATGAACGGCGAATCAGAGAAAGTTGCAACAACAAGCGCCTGGTGTGCGAGTGCACGCGCAATGGCGCCGTGCGCCAGGATGAAATCTTCTCTGGTGGGATAAAGCGGTCGCGGTCTGTCCGCTGATCTCGCGAGTTTTCATCAGTTTCGGAATGCCTTTATCGACCTGTTCGTAATGGATTGTTCTGGTCGCGCCCGCATTAGATCTTGCTTCCAGAACAGAAAAAGACCCACGATCTTCGAGATCGTGGGCCTTCCGGAATCGATTCTTTCCGTAATGCTAAATCACGTGCAAATCTCCCGTGAACCCACGACCTCGCTATAGCGCAGACAACACGCCAAGCCAACAACAGAAGCCATCGGAAAACGGTTGAAGTAATGCATATTGGAATGTGTAACACCCCGACGTCGCCCGCAATGTGACGGTGGATACACATGAACATACCTGGAGGTGTTCTCTTGGCGAGGGCATTCTGCTTGACTCCGGTCGTGCGAAGACATAAGTTTTGATCATGCAGTTTCTGTCTCATCCATTTGTCGTTTCCCATCCGTGCTGGCGGATTGAGAAGTGTACCCTCCACAATTAGGCCGGAAATCTGTCTCTCGAATGGCTCGATAGAGATCCTCTCCAAACGCAATGAGAGTGCATCTGGTTTGCGGGCGACAAGACATGTACCTCGGGAAAACCCAAGGCAGGACGGCGTCATCTAGAGTTGTGGCGCGGAGAAAGTGGACGAACCTATGTGCGAGGGAAATGCAGTTGACCGGAGAACCGGAATCCAGGAGAACATTCTTGAGGCGATTGGCCGCACGCCGCTCATCCGACTCCACCGTTCAACGGAACATCTTGCCCCAACCATCTGCGCCAAAGTGGAGTCGTTCAACCCCGGCGGCAGCACGAAGGACCGTGTCGCGCTGAACATGATCCTGGCTGCTGAGAGGACAGGAGCGCTGAAACCCGGAGGCACGATCGTTGAGGCAACCGCGGGCAACACGGGACTTGGACTTGCGCTTGTCGGTGCGGTGCGCGGATACCGGTGCCTCTTCGTATTGCCCGACAAAATGAGCGAAGACAAAGTGCGACTATTGCGTGCCTACGGCGCTGAGGTAGTAATTACTCCAACCAACGTTCCGCCGGATTCGCCAGAGAGTTACAACGGGGTTGCCGATCGTTTGGCGCGCGAGATCAAAGGCGCATGGCGGGCCGGTCAATTCAAGAACCTGGAAAACCCGCAGGCGCACTATGAACAAACCGGGCCTGAGATCTGGGAACAGACCGGCGGCCGTGTAACTGTCTTTGTTGCTTCCGCGGGCACAGGCGGGACGATCAGCGGCGTGGGCCGGTATTTGAAAGAGAAGAATCCCGCCATTCGAGTGATTGGGGCCGATATCGAGGGATCGATCTTGAGTGGTGGAACTCCAGGTCCATGGAAGGTAGAAGGAATCGGAGAGGACTTTGTTCCCAGCACCTTGAACGCACAGGTAGTGGACGAGTGGCTTCGCGTCAGCGATGCAGATTCTTTCATTACCGCGCGTCGCGTGGCGCGGCAGGAAGGCATTTTGCTTGGAGGATCGAGTGGAACGTCTCTCGCGGCGGCATTCCGCTACGCACAGCGCTGCCCGTCCGAGGATCTCATCGTTGTGCTGTGTCCGGATACGGGGCGAAACTATCTTAGCAAGATGTACGATGACGCTTGGATGGCGCACAACGGGTATCTTGAAGTGGCGCCGGAACAAACAACTGCGGGCGATCTGCTGCAGGCTCTTGGCCGCGAGGGGAAGCTGGCTTGCCTGTTGCCCGAAGATTCATTGCAGCATGCGGCAGATACGTTTCGCGAACACGGAATCTCGCAGATGCCAGTGATCGAGAGTGGCAAGATCATCGGCGCTGTCCAGGAAATCACCATCGTGCACGCCTTGCACGGCGGACTTGACTCCCGCAGCGCAACCGTTCGGCAGGTCATGGCGCACCCGATGCCGGCGGTAGAAGTAACCGTTTTGCTTCAAGAGATATATCGCCTGCTATTGGCGGGTAATCAGGCGGTTGTTGTGATGAGGGATGGCCGCCTCGTCGGTTTGATCACCAGGTCCGACCTAATGGAGTATTACGAAAACTTCGCGCATTGACGCGTTCGGATGGCTGCATATGCTTTTGAAAATCGTGAATGTTGGAGAGCCATCGCTCAGAGCGGCCTCGCAACAGCTATCGAAGGAGCAAATCCTCAGCCCTCCGATTCAGAGCCTCATTGAATACATGAGGGAGACGCTTCGCGACGCCCCGGGAGTGGGCCTGGCCGCGCCGCAAGTTGGGGAACCATTGCAACTGGCTGTGATTGAAGACAAGGTCGAATACCATAAGCTGCTCACCGAGGCAGAGCTGAAAGAGCGGGGACGGAGCGAGGTTCCGTTTCATGTCATCGTGAATCCCGTGCTTGAACTGGACACAGAACCGTCAGAAACCTTCTTTGAAGGCTGTTTGAGCCTGCCGGGTTTCACCGCTCTTGTTCCGAGAGCGAAGCAGGCTCGCGTTCGTTGTTTTGATCATCACGGAGAACCGAGGATCATTGAAGCATCCGGATGGTATGCCCGTATTCTTCAGCATGAGGTTGATCATTTGAACGCCACGCTTTATATCGACCGGATGTTGGCTCATAGCTTTTCCACTCTGGAGAACTACACCCGTCATTGGAAGGGCAGGCCGCAGAACGATCCCGTGAAGGTCAGTTCAAAACTGCAATTGTGATTGAATGTCGGTGATCGACCCCGGTTCGCATGAAGATTTGCTCGCGGGCTGATGCTCTTCGCCAAAAACAATCGTCGAGATACTTGAATGACGCACTATGCTCATGTTCTAATGCGTGCAATGGTCCCGATAACAAATCAGCGGCTGTGTACGGGCTTGTCTTTGAACAGGCGAACGGCTGTTTGCTCTTCCGCCGCGTGGATGAGAGATCAGAGCTAAACTTCCCGTTGATCCAGCTCTTTCTCAGCGGCCCACGCGTGCAAGCGTGGGCCGTTCTCGCATGGTCATAAAAAGGAATGGTACGCCGATGGCAAAATCAGGTCTTGTCGATGAGTCCCACACTTCCACGCGCTCAACCAGCGCGATAGCTTCTCGCGCATTCAGTCGGTGTTTCGCGGTTGCAATTTTTCTTGCCACATCTCTGCCGGTTGTTCCCGCGCAGACGCTAGCGCCGGCCGATCCCGGTCGCTACATCGAGGACATCAAGACTCTCTCTGCGCCTGATATGGAAGGCCGCGGCGACGGCTCGAAGGGACTCACGCGTGCCCGCGATATTCTTGTGCGCCGTTACGCAAGTTTTGGGTTAGAAGCCAAAGGGACTGAAGGCTTCCTGCAGCCGTTCGACATCATCACAGGAGCGGAACTCACCCCCGGCAACCGATTTGAGGTGGAAGGCGCTGGCGCGAAGAACATCTTGATTCTGCATGAAGACTACATTCCGTTTGCCTACTCCGCCGCGGGCAAAGCCAGCGCCGGGCTGGTCTTTGCCGGCTACGGGATCACCGCGGACGAGTGGAAGTACGACGACTACAAGGGCCTCGATGTGAAGGGGAAGATCGTCGTCCTCCTGCGCAAGGAGCCGGCCTTCGCCACCGCCCATGCGCCCAAAGGCGAGCCCTCATCGCATGGCGACTTGATCGGCAAGGCCATCCTTGCGCGCAAATACGGCGCTGTTGCTGTAGTCGTTGTGAATGGAAGGCTGGGTAAGGGCGAAGAAGACATTCTGCCTCACTTTGGCGGCGATGGCGGGCAGCAGGATATTGGCGTACCCATCGTCGAAGTAAAGAACGACGTCGCGGCCCAATGGTTCGCGGCCGCAGGTAAAGACCTGCTTGCACTGCAAAGCAAGATCGACGAATCAGGCGATACGGCATCTTTCGCCTTCCCAGATTCGCTCCACGTTACGCTCGACGCCGGCATCAAGAAGAAGCACGCCACGGTCAGCAACGTACTCGCTTATTTGCCTGGCAAGAGCGACGAATACATTATCCTTGGCGCGCACTATGACCACCTGGGCCGCGGGGATTATGGTGGCTCACTCGCACCCTCACTCATCGGCCAGTTTCATCCCGGGGCTGACGACAATGCATCCGGCACGGCCGCTCTTCTTGAACTCGCCCGCATTCTCGCTCCGCTCAAAGGGCAGTTGCCACGCGGCATTCTGTTCTCCTCCTACGCGGGTGAAGAGCTTGGCCTGCTCGGTTCGGCAGCCTGGGTGCGTCAGCCCACGCTTCCGCTGGACAAGGCTGTCGCCATGATCAACATGGACATGATCGGTCGCGTCGCGAAGGACACCATCTACATTGGCGGCGTCGGAACGGCAGCAAACTTCCGCTCTATTCTCGAATCGGACGTGGCGAAGTCGGGGCTGAAGGCCGAATACTCTGAGAGCGGGTATTCCTCAAGCGATCACACGTCTTTTGTCGTCAAGCAGATTCCGGTTCTATTCTTTTTCTCAGGCCTTCACTCGGACTATCACAAGCCGTCCGACACCTGGGACAAGATTGATCCGAAGTCCGCAGTCCATGTCATCGACCTGGTGGCCAACACAGGCTTGCAAATCGATGAACTGCAAGAAAAGCCCGCGTTCGTCACCGTAGTCGAATCCCATCCCACCGGCACTGGATCTGGCAGCGGTTCAGGGTACGGCCCCTACTTCGGATCCATTCCTGATTTTGGGCAGGTGGAGACGGGAGTTCGTTTCTCCGATGTGCGGCCAGGCTCGCCCGCCGCCAAAGCCGGCCTAAAAGGCGGTGACATCATGATCCAATTTGGGGATCAATCGATCAAGAATCTCTATGATTTTACCGCCGCGCTGCGCGGCAGTAAGGTTGGCGATGTTGTAGAGGTCACGGTCCTGCGCGATGGCAAGTCGCTCAAGGTCAAGGCAACGCTGGAGCAAAGAAAATAATGGAACGCACGGTATTCAATCACGACTCGCCTTGGCCCAGAACCATTCGCAGTGGGAGACGTGCGATTATTCGCAGGTGCAAAGCACGCGGCGGTGCGCCAGCTTTCTCACCTGCGCATTTACCGGCTGCTTACTTTGCAGTTGCTTCCTGTGAACTGTCGCGCTATAGTGCAAGGAATATAGCCATGCATCCTTCCTATCTCAATGTCGCAATCTGTTGTCGAGGCCGCGGGTTCGCGCGTGCATTCGGCAAGGCGGTATCCTTCGTTATACCCTCATAGCCAATCCAGCACTCATCGAGCTTTCCAGCGGCCCACGATCCCGATCGTGGGCCGCTTTGTTTTCCGTGTTCATTCCCGGGAGACGGCTCGACCCAATCACTCAAGGAGAGTATGACTATGAACGTTCATCTCCGCTCCATGTCTTCTGTCAGGATCATTTTTGCCGCGCTGCTCCTGGCTGTTCTAATCGACGTATTGCCGGTGACTGCGCAGACTTTTCGTGGAGGGATCCACGGAACCGTCGTCGATCCGTCGGGCGCATATGTTGCGGACACTGCCGTCTCGGCCACCAACCGCGCCACTGGCCTCGATTATGCCACTGTCTCGTCCAGTGCGGGCGACTTTGCCTTCGACGATCTTCCCGTGGGCGTTTACACGGTGAAAGCTCGCAAGGATGGCTTCCGCGAATCCATCGCAGAGCGTATTCCGATCGATGCTGGTACGGTCTACAACCTGCCCATTCGGTTGCAGATTGACACCGTCCAAACCGCGGTCGTGACCGCAGCCAATTCTCTGACAGTCGAAGCCAGCACCACGATCGAGGCGAACGTGCTCGACTCGGCCACGGTAGAAGGAACCCCGCTGAACGACCGCGACTTCACGCAACTGCTCGCCCTTAGCCCCGGCTATTCCGGCTACACTGTCGGATTTCTGGGCGCCATCAACGGAACCCAGGCGTCGCAGGTCAACTGGCAGATTGAGGGCGCCGACAACAACGACCTTTGGAACAATACCTCCGCCGTCAATCAGGGAGGCGTTTATGGTGTGCCTGGTGTGCTTCTGCCCCTGGACTCGGTCGAAGAGTTCTCGCTTGTAACGCAAGGCAGTGCGGAGGCCGGCCGCAATCCGGGCGGTGTGGCTAACTTGCTGTTGAAATCGGGAACCAATCAGTTTCACGGCGCGCTCTACTACTACAACCGCAATGAAGCCCTGGCCGCGACCTCTCCGTTTGCGCCTGCCGGCTCGGACAAGCAGAAGATACGCAATCAGCAGTATGGAGCCTCGGTGGGCGGTCCCATTCGCCGCGACAGGACCTTCTTCGAGGCAAGCTTCGAGCGGCAGAGTTTTGTCATTGGTCTTCCGGAGCAGGTCACCGAGCCATCGCTGGCCTATCAGGCAGCGGCCACCGATCTGCTCAACAATCCAGGCGGCAAATACGGAACGTACGCGCCGATCGCCGTGAATCCCGTCTCGCTGAAGCTGCTCGATACACTTTGGCCTGCCAGCGCACTTACAGGACCCGCCTCTCCGGACAATTACTTCAATCCCGGTGTCGAGAATGGTTATAGCAACAATGGGGTCGTCAAAGTGGATCACTCCTTCAACCAGAACCATCGCCTCTCGCTGAGCGTGTTTGTCGGCGATGGCACTCAGACCGCCCCCACCAGCTCTTATCTGGCCCCGTACTTTGAGCAGGCGCCCCTTCACGACGAGAATTGGGCATTGATCTACAACGCGACGCTTACTCCGCGCCTCGCCAGCCAGACCACCTTCGGCTTCAATTTCTTCCACCAGACCTTTGCCGATCAGAATCACAAGTACGATCCTGTGTCGCTCGGCTTCAATACCGGCGTAACATCTGCCCAACTCTCCGGCGCGCCGAATATCATGATCGGCAGTTTCGATCCCATCGGAGTTACCCCAACCTCGGGGCGCGAGGATATTACTGCGCACATTACAGAAGCGCTCTCTTACGTTGTCGGGAAGCATCAATTCC
>Ga0326727_10003516_pt1 | contig 49796 bp, 45 predicted proteins | sample MB2enrmetagenome_FD_207643 | JGI IMG/M metagenome (GOLD analysis project Ga0326727, IMG submission 207643) | Lab enriched peat soil microbial communities from McLean, Ithaca, NY, United States - MB29MY | ecosystem: Environmental > Terrestrial > Soil > Wetlands > Peat | place: USA: New York... | reverse complement strand
CGCAAAGTAACCTTCCAACGGGCTCCTACTCCTCCGCTGTCCGCTCTTTTCCGTCCTTCTAATCCATTTCGAACGAAAGATGAAGATGAAATCATCACAAAACCACGTTCTTCAACAAGCTGCTAGGTTCTTGCCGCATCGAGCAGGAAATGGTTCGTTCGGAAACGTCGAACCCAAGCATCAAGAGCTCGCCATGGATGCGCGGGGCTCCCCAGGTCGGGTTCTCCGCCACCATCAGGAAAATGAGATCGCGCACTTCCTTCGAGATTCTTTTCCTTCCGGGCACATGGCCTACCTTAGAGATCGCGCGCCAATAGAGAGCGAATCCTGTTCGGTGCCACCGGACCACGGTTTCCGGGCTCACCATGATCAGGGCCTGTTTCCAGCCTGACCAAAATATCCGCACGAGAATCCAAAATAGTTTATCGAACGCGGACAGCCGTGGCCGAGGACGCCTCCGCTTCAGGACAGCGATTTGCTGCCGAAGAACCAAGTTTTCGAGCAAGAGGCTCCGGCGCCCGCGGGAAAGGTGAACAAATGAGACGAAAACCACTCCAATGATGCGGAACATGGGTTGCTAGTATCGCGAATCGCTTGGGCAAAGCAACGGCCCATGTTGTTGAAATCAAAGGCGGACAGAATTTTGGCGAACGACAGCCGCCCCAGCAGGTCGTGCCCCTTCAGGGCGCGGGAGTCAGCGGGGCTTCAAGCCTCAGCGTGTATGTGCCGGCGACGCCGCTTGCGCGATGGCTCGCCTTCGGACATTTCGGAGAGCACGATGGGCGCGCGGTCGGGAAACTCGGCAACGATGCGCACATCGCCGCCCATTGCTTTAACGGTTTTCCGTAGCGTCGAAACCAAGAGATCGCTGCGTTTTTCGAGCCGTGACACACTGTCTTGGGTTATTCCGAGTTTTTTGGCGATACGGGCCTGCGTGAGTTTGCGAGCTTTTCGGAGATCACGCAAACTCATTTCCTCTGCAATGATCTCAGCCGCACGGTCCTCGACCCTTTTGCGCTCGGCTGGGCGCAGTCTCCGAATGATTTCATTCACGTTCACTGGCATGGTTACGTCCCCCTTCTAATCCGCGCAAGATGAGCGTCAAAACGGTCATCGGCTTTCCGAATCAATTCGCGGTAGAAGCGCTTTTCGCTCCCGCCGGACTTGTCTCCCGCCATAAGCAGAATCGCCTTGCGCCTAGGATCAAAGGCGAAGGCCACTCTCCATTCGCCGTCTGCCGCGCTGAATCGCAATTCCTTCATGTTGGCGTGGCGGGAGCCATTAAGTGTATCGACGCGAGACCGGCCTAATTGCGGCCCAAACTCCTGGAGAACGAGCGATAGGGCCAGAAGCTCAGTCCGCACGTCTCCGTGAAGTGCGTCAAATTCCGGCTTAAACTCGTCGGCCATTTCAACCGCCCATTTCACGCTATTAAATATGGCATGGAATCCATTATGGAGTCAAGGCCATAATATAATGGCTCCAAACAGTCCACGGCGGCTTTTTCGGCCCTGAACTTCGCCCCCCCCCCTGTTTCCAAAAGACAATTGCTCATGGCAAACCATAGAACACATCGAGCCGCTGGATCGTCCCCAAGCGGTCGAAAATGGCAGCGCTCAGTGCCGCATCTAACCTCAGTCCATCGACAAGGTGCGATGTTCCGCTTGCAAACGTCACACGGATGCCCTGTGGGCCGCTTCGATGCGCCACAACAGGGACCTGGCAGTAAGTGAACGCCATCGTGTCCTTCTGCAGATTTAGCGTCCCCTGCTTGCCCTCGAGATCGTAATAGTGAAACGTCTTTGGCTCGGCGAGAAACTCTGTCCTGGAAATGAGCTGGGGAACGAAAGCAAGTTCTCCATTATCAACGTGAACGCCCATCTCGCTCATGCGAGCGATGAAGTCTTCCTTCACTTGGCCGGTCATTCCCGGCTGCTGTGCCCCGGCGAATCCCGGAGTGTGCGAATACGGATCGGTGGGAAAAGCGCCGAAGACCGCTGGAGATTTGTGTACTCCCAGTCCGTCATAAACGCTGTTGCATTGAGCTCTCAGCTGTTGAAGGATGGATTCATTGGCGCCGCTATCGACCGCTTGCTCCAACACCTCGCGCACAGCAAGCAGCAGCTTCGAGACCATGTGCCAGTAAATGCACCCAAGCCCTTCATACTTGTAGAACGTGCCGGAGCGCCCAGTGAACGATTGATGGTCGAACACCTTCTCGTAGAGGTCTAGGATCTGTTGTTCTTCCTTCTTCACAAGCTGATGGAACTCGCTCTTCTTCAGCTCATGCAGCACATGCTTGAGAATCTCCGAGTTGCGAAACGAAGCATTAAAGTGAATGCCGCCCTCCACATCACGGACAACGATACGCCGGTCGTCCCGCTCCAGCATGGACATCAGCAGCTTCGACTTCTGGGCTTCGACCTGCGGCACATTGTTCTTTTCGAGAAAGTATGGCAGCGGCCGGTCAGGATACAAAATGTAGCTGTTCTGGTCCGCGCGGTACAGACTGCTATTTCGAAGCACGTCTAACAGGGCCACGCTTTGGACAGGTGTGAGGACTCCAGAACTCAGCATTGCCACCTGGCCCTCCAACATTTCGTGCAGGTTCCGAATCCTGATCTCGTCTCCTGCAAAGGTCATCAGGTTGTACGAATGGTAGAGCCCATCGGTCCTGCGATTGGCGTGGATCGAATGATCGACGTGCTTCAAGGCGGAATCACAGAATGATTGCAACCGCGAAACAGAAACCGCGATTCGCTCCCCGGAAATGCCTTGCTCGTAGAGCATCTCCCGATAAACCGATCCGACAGCCCCGAGCGCGTCCAGAACTGACTTGCGGTCGCGGTCAGAGATGGGGCCATCAAGAAGCGGCGTGTAGTTTTGCAGCGCTTTGAACACCTCTTCGAACAGCGTCGCCAGTTCCGCCGAGAGTTCAATCTCTTTTCCTTGCTCGCGTGTGAACAACTCTCGTGTGAAAAGCAGAAAGCGACGCAAATAACACAGCGTAACTACTGAAGCGCCCGCGCCAACCAGTGCGTTATTGGCGTCGTTCCACTCGGGCCGTTGCGTATTCAGCCAGATGCCGGCTCCCGGAACAAAGTTCGATAGTTTTGTAAGGATTATGAGAAGAATCTTTTCGGCAAGATTGCCGCGAGCAAGCCGGCCGTCGCGAGTGAGGAGCGCCTTGCCGTCCGCTCCAAGCGCCGCCGCGCGTTCCATCGCTTTGCGATGAGCCTCGTGATCAAAGATAATGGTGTTGCGTGAATCCTCAAGCAGCGACTCATAGGGCTTTATGCGATAGGGCACGTTCGCATAGACGAATACGGCGCGGGATAGCAGCTTTCGTAAGGTGCCCGGGTAGTGCCGCTGGGCCTGCTCGAGCAACTTCAACAGATAAATGACTTGGTGATCTCCCCAGTAGCCGATGTACGTCCACGGGTCAAGCGGGTCAATGAGTTCCCAATCGTAGCCGCTGTTGGAAATACGGTATGGGTTATAACCATCGGCCGTTGAGGAGTCCAGAAACTTATAGATCATGCTTTCGGCGAAGGCGGGAAATGACACGCTGAGGGCTTCCCAGTTCTGAAAGATGTCGCGCCAGTTTCCTTGGTAGCTCAGGATTCTACAACCGTGATCGTCCTTCACCTTGATTTCGAATATGTTCCACGGCCGGCTCGGGTCGCCATGACGGCGGCTGAAAGTCAGTGGCAGATACTCATTTGCAAGCCTCTCCAGATCAGGATCCTGCCGCTCGCGCACCTGTTCGAGGAGGACGCCGTGCAGTAGCGACTCCGGTAATTCTTCAAGAAAAGCTTTGTGCTTCTGTGCGACTTGCCGGTTGGCATTCGAAATGAACAGCCTCAAATCTGCGCTTGATATCCAGTAGTTATCGTTCGGAATCCCACCGCGCATCACGTTGAAAAGTGCGCTCGAAAAATGGTGCCAGATGGCCGGCTCGTCCTGAGTTAGCTGAAGCCCGTCTGCCCCGGCCACAATTCTCACGAGGTTTTGCGTGCCTCGGGCAACATCCTCATCAACGATCGATGCGATGTTCTCCAGGGAGTGAAGGTCATACATAATGGCCCTCACTCCCGCCGCGTCCTGGTTGACTTCCGAGACGATCTTCCAATCTTTCTTGCCCTGAGCGGGGAGGGTGATTGATGCCTTCAGAAAATAGGCGCCGCGGCGCCCATGGACATCTGTCTCTTGCGTAACCTCGCAGCCACGGCGGAACGCGTCCAACTGGACGCTGGAGAGCAGCCGCGCCTCAGCCTCCAATCCCACGGACCACGCAATGTTTACACGGAGCGACTCGCTGGGTTCCGGCCTGTCCACAGGAATCGAAGATAGGCGAAAAAGACCAAGGCCTGTCGTGCGCTCCAGTTCTGTGCGCTTGTAGCCATCCACAAGCGTGCTGTATTCCAACTGGAATCGTCGCGTGACGCCGCACGGCAAAACATTCTGAATACCGTCGAGCAGATCGACCGTGGCCACCTCGTCGCTGTGATTAACCAGTTGTGCGCGGCGCACAAACCCAAAACGCTCGCTCGTCATCCATCCATACGAGAACGTCAACGCAAGATCATGGTTCACTTCTTCAAAGATAATCTTGTTTCCATACACGCTCTTGTACAGATTGCGCGACACATGATGGCGTTCCTCAAGTTGCCCTGAGAAGGGCTCCCATAGCACGATTCCGTCGACCCCTATAAAACGAATGATCGTCTTGCTTCCCGTGTGCTCGCAGTCGTCGTGGATCCGATCATCTGGATAATACGGGTACAGCGCGTGGTCGGGATCTTTGCGGCCCGCGGTCAGACCACCATTGCTTGAAATGAAGAGCCAATGATCCGAGTCGCTGACAATGCTCATGAAGAACGGCGGAATCGCATCGTAGTGTGCGATGCGGTAGTATCGCTCACCGCGAATGTCTACGAAGGATCCCTCCGCAGATTCAGGAGAGAGATGGACCTTCTGCCCGGCAGCAAGCGCCTGTGCATTATTCATTTTGCCTCTTAGTTGGACGCTGGCACGTTGTATGTGGGTGCAGTTGGCCCTTTCGGCTTGAGCTCCGGATAAAGCCCTTGCATTGCCAGTTTAGCCATGCGCTTTTCCGAGAAGAGGCCCCAGTGGCCTTCCGTACCGGTACCCTTCCATGGTTCGTCGAACGCTTCAAAGAAAAACGTAGTCACGTTGTTCGCGCGAGACCACTCGATGATATCTTCGTAATACTGCTTCTGCTTCACTTCGTCGCCAGCCTGCGGCGCGAACCTCTCGCCCTCCGTGTAGGTCGGCCAGCCAACTTCGCCCAATACAATCGTCTTGCCGGGGTGGGCACGGCGAACCAATTGGTAGTTTCTGATCGTAGAGGAAAATCCCGTGCCGATATCTTCCCTGCCCCAGACCGGATAAGTGTGCAACGTAATGAAATCAATGTGGTCCACCAATTTTGCGTCGGCTCTTGACCAATACAAATAGTCATCGGCGATGGTGACGGGGCAGTGAACCTCCTTACGAACCGACTCCACAGCGTCGATCATCTGCGGCTCCGTCATCTTGTGATCGGACCAGGAGACCAGTGCTTCATTTCCCACGCTCACCGCGACAACAATTTCCGGGTATTGGTTCGCGAGCCGTATGCTCATCTCGACCTGCCGCTTGTTCTTTGCTTCGGCCTCAGGAAGCCCACTCAGCCAAACTCCAAGCATCACCTTAATCCCGAGCTTTTCCTCGCGAACCACTTCAAGGATGTCTGCGCTGTGCTGATCAGATCCGTACACGCGGACCAAATGCCAATTCTTCTCAAGTATTTTCAGATCCTGAAGGACTTCGGCTCGGGTCGGAAATACATCCTTCAGCGGTGTCTCGGTCCCGCGATATCCGGAATAGCAAACGGCGTTTCCGTTCCACTGCTGCTGGGTAAGATCGATCTTGCTTGGCATTGCAGTGTGCGTTTGCGCAGTATCCTGCCCCATCGTCATAACCGCGAATAGAACCGAGGACAACACAACATAAATCGTCTTCATGCCCGAAACTCCCTCATAAATCTGATCGCAAGGAACTGACGCATCGTCCGACCAAGCAGCCTTTGCGCGCGCAGCACAGTCCACTCTACAACTGCAATGCCTTGCGCTGCTTTAGATCCCTTTCGATCTGTATCATCGTGGTATCGTCCAACTTGTAGAAGACCACCGCCGCCGCTGATAGGAAACCAAGGACAGCCGGGAAGAAACTCATCATGTAACGTATGCTGGTCTGCACGTGGAGAGGCTGTGCCACGTTAGCCTTGAATCCGATGTAGCCTATCAGCCAAAGAAAGAGTGAACTCCCCGCAGCCCACCCCAACTTCTGCGAGAAAGATGCTGCCGAGAACACCAGCCCCGTCGCTCGGCGTCCGGTCCTCCACTCAGAATAATCAGCCGTGTCCGCGTAGAAGGCCCACAGCAGCGGAGAGGTCGGAGCAAACAGCGTCGAAATTGCGATGTGTGTGACAAAAATGAGGGGAATGTTGTTGAGCGGAACAAAATAGAAGAGCACAGTCAACGTGCTTGCTAGCGTCATCAAAATCATGTACGCGCGGCGCTTGCCGCCTAGAAGCGTCGAAAGCGGACGCGCCATCGCCGCGCCAAAGATCACGCCCACGGTTCCAAGCACCATGAACCACGATGCAATCGCCTCCGGCCCCAAATCACTCTTTAAGTGGTATCCCAGAAACGTCTGTTCAAAGTGGTAGAAGTGCCCCGGTTGGACGACGCAATACTTGAAGTAGTAAAGGATGGCGCCCATCCGGATCGCGATATAGAAGACCGCGAAGACTCCAATAAAACAGACCATCACCCAGGGTACGTTCTTAAACAAATCCCGCAGATCGTCCTTCAGTGTGTCGCCCTCCTGGTGGGCCGTCTTTACGCGTTCGCGTGTGGTGAAGAAAGTTGTGAGGAAGAGAGCGGTCGCCAGAACTCCATAGACGACCATCGCCATCTGGAATCCCCTCTGATCACTACCATGGCCAAATCGCTTCACCATCGGAATGGTGAGCCCCTGAACCATGAAGAGTCCGCCATACGCGAGGACGAAACGGAAACTCGATACACTTGTGCGCTCCAGGGAGTTGGGCGAAATAACTCCCATCAGCGCGCCGTAAGGGATATTGATGAATGTGTACGCCAGCATCATCAAGCTATACGTCACATAGGCGTAAACAAGCTTCCCATGCGGCTCGAGATTCGGCGTGGTGAACATCGCCACCCCCATCACCGCCATCGGCAGGCATCCCCACAACAAATAGGGGCGATAGTGTCCCCAGCGCGTCTGCGTGCGATCCGCAATCAGGCCCATCACGGGGTCAATGCACGTGTCCGGAATACGCACAACAAGGAGCATGGTGGCCGTGGATGCGGCCGTGAGGCCGAAAATATCGGTATAGAAATACGACAGAAAGTTGAGAAACATCTGCCAGTAGAAGTTGGAGGCAGTGTCACCGACACCATAGCCAACCTTCTCAACGAATGAGAGGTTGCTGCTTTCCCCTTTCGTTCCTTCCGCCGACCTACTGCTAGCAAGTTCTCCCACGCAATTCTCCGTTTCCTGTTGGCAACGAATCCGTCCGAGGTGCCAGATAAGTAACCTGAACCGGTTTAGACAAGCCGATATCACTTCAGCGTATCTGTTTTGTCAAGAGTTATTTCCACGGGCTACGTGAATGAACAGGGATCGTTTGGTCGGCCGACCCCACCACCGCTACGAACGCGACACCGCCTAAACAGACACGACTCCTCAACCCAACCAACTGAGTAAGATGAAGAGCAGTGCGCCAACAAGCATTCTCCCAGGCTGTTAGACAAGCTAGGAGTGTGTGGCGCTGGCGGTTGCAGTAGACTTGCGCACGACCAACTCCGGAGTCAGAACCAATTGCTGATCTTTGACGCCGTGTGTGATCGCGTTGATGACTTCGCGGGCAGCAGTTTCGCCCATCAGTCGCAGAGGCTGTCGCACGGTCGTGAGCGCGGGGTAAGCGATGCTGGCCGCGACCACATCGTCAAAACCCACTACGGAGATGTCCTGAGGGATGCGCCATCCGTGGTCGCGGAAGGAATTCATGGCGCCGATTGCAGAGATATCGTTGAATGCCATCAACGCGGTGAACTCGCGATGGTGCGATAAGAGCTTTTCGGCGCAGGTCGAGCCCTCTTTGATTGCGGACGTCTGCTGCGTGCCGAGTCTTTCCAGTTGCACGACCAGTTTCGGGTCCACCTTTATCGAGAGGTCTCTTGTGGCAGTGACGATCGCGTCCCAGCGGTCTTCGGTATCCGCACTGTCCTTGTGGCCTTTGAGAAATGCGATTTTGCGGTGGCCGAGAAAGACGAGATGTTCGAGCGCACGCCGGATTCCCTCATGATTATCAATGATGATCCATGTGCCTCGTTTCGCGGTGCCGCCCTTGCCAATCTTCACAACCGGAAGATCTACCTCAGTGCAGAATTGTGTGTTGACGAAAATAATGCCATCGACGCCACGCTCCAGAAACATCTGCGTAGTTCGTTCGATTCTGGTTTTCGACCATTGATGACTGGCTACGAAGAAGTGATAGTGGCTCTGAAGGAGGCATTCCTCAATTCCCGCCAAAACGCCAGCGTCGTAACCCTCCGCCAAGTCTGGCGAAATCACGCCAATGAGATAGCTGCGCGGGTGGCTCAAATACCGGGCGAAGTAGTTTGGCTTGTACTTGTACTCTTCGGCCGCTCTGAGAATGCGCTCGCGGGTCTGTGGGGCGAACGTACTGGCTAGCGGAGAGTTATTGAGAACAATGGAAATCGCTGATCTGGAAAGGCCCAGACGCTCTGAAAGGAACTTCAATGTTACTTTCTTCGGCATCTCAGCAAACTTTGGCGTAACAACTTTTTCAGAATAGCATGAATGCCAATCCATCAGCTCATAGGGCAGTTCTTGACATGTATTTAGCTGGAGATGGGGGACGACTAGCACGCTGGACGCCTGATTCAGCCATACCAGCTAGTTGGTGGGCATTTTGTTTGGATATCCTTGCAGGTGCATTCTAGCGCGTTTGGAGAGCGAAACGAGAAACGCCCCGGGCACTCGAAAGAGCATCCGGGGCTTTTCGTTGTCACGATCTTTCGGGGACAGTGACGTATTTAATTATACACCTACTACGCAACTGATTTTGACAACTTCTCGACTGCCTCACGTTGCGCGTTGCCGATGACGCCCATGGGCCATCCCGAGGTTGTGAAGCTGCTGATGGATAGAGGTGCCCACTGAGCTTCGACCTGAGCTCGCTGAATGCAGCGGAAGACGCGAATAGGCCAAAATGGAAATCGCGAGGAAAGAGTTAAACCGATGACCATCAGATGTGTGGCAAGTGGTTAGGGAAGTTCTGCTAGACCTCACATTCATCGCCATCATAACCACCATTCTGGCGGAGGATGAGCGCACTAGATAACCTCTTAAATGACTGCGACATAGGCGAGTTCGACATCTTCGTGACGGACCAAGATGGTGATTACCATTTTAGAATTCTCCCTCTCAGGAGAAACTGTATGCGTAAGAGTTGGCGGCTCGGAATTGGAGTGCTGTATTCGTAGGACCCGGGAAAAAGCCCTGCCCTCGGAATGGCTCGGTCGTCAGAGTCGTCAAGGCTTGGTGGTGCGGCGCTTTCTCACGGAGTTATTTGGAGACGCAAGCGCTAAATAGATATTTCAGCACATGGACATCTCGAGAAGCCTACTTGCGCCGATCGCGATTCAGCATCGCCAAAACAGACTGGTTTCCGTGGACTCGGCGGGGTTGATTACGCGCCTGCTTTTGTTCGATACATACATCCCTCAATCCATTTGGCTCGAAGATTCAATTTTGCTTTAACGCAGTTTTGGCGCGGCGAGCTTGGCGCAATTGTTCGAGTCCGGCGCCCTAAAATTTCACTGTGCCACGTTCGCGTTCGGCGAAACCGGTCAACTGGTGTATCCCGAGCAATCAAATCCGCCACCCCTTTTCAACTATGAATTCTCGGTTATATGTGTTCAAGGAGGCGAAGAGAAAATAGAGCGGACGCTCGCTGGCTTTGACGCCGGGCTCCGCACGGAATTGGTCAAGGCACGAATTCCAGACGTTGTGCCAGAAGCAATTCGAATACCCTACAGACGCCGCATGCCTCTGGAGCACGCGATCCAACTGGTCTTCGATCCAGCGAGTGGTGCGAAACATGGCGTCGATGCGGATGCCACTTTCGGTGTCGATCCATTCGTCGCCAGGTTCCCAGAAGTAATTCCCGATCCCGGAGCGCTTTGCATTGCGTGCAATCTCAGTCCGCGACGAGGTTGGCACAACCGCGGGGGCATAGACATACAGTTGCACGTCGGATTGGTCGTCCGCGAAAGGCGACGTTCGCGATCCGGCCAGGACGACAGCCTCAACCTCCGGAATCGCCGCGAAACGGCCAGCAATGCTTCAGCCAGGGTCGCCGCAGGACAGGGAGTCTTGCTTTCGAGCGTCATGTTAGTCCAGTATAGCGTCTGGGAGTCGGTAGTGAGCGCTCCATGCCTCCGGAGTTTGTTCGCAGCACAATGCTTTCCGCACCATTGGGGGTCTTACGATGAAGAAGATGGCCCGGCTGCTGACATTTGCTCTTGTCAGCACAATTCTTCTCGAGCCAACCCTGGCAGAGCAGCCCGCGGGGCACGCCGTTGCCGATTGGATCAAGTCTGCCGTGATCTACGAAGTAAACCCTCGCACGTTCTCCGCGACCGGCGACTTTCGCGGCATCGAGGAACGTTTGGATTACCTGAAGGACCTTGGCGTCACCGTGGTCTGGATCATGCCCATTCATCCTGTGGGGCAGGCAAAGAAGAAGGGCAGCATCGGCAGCCCTTATGCCGTGCAGGATTATTACGCCATCAATCCTTCCTATGGGACGAAAGACGACTTTAAGCGCCTGGTCAGCGAAGCGCACCATCGCGGGCTCAAGGTCATCATCGACATCGTTGCGAACCATACCGCGTGGGACAGCATCCTCATGAAACACCCGGAATTCTATAAGAAGGATGCTCAGGGCAATATCATTCCGCCGAATCCTGACTGGTCCGATGTGGCCGGACTCGATTACAGGAATCCCCAACTGCGCCGCTACATGACCGACATGCTCAAGTACTGGCTGAAAGAATTTGATCTGGACGGATTTCGTTGCGATGTTGCTGGCGAGGTGCCCACAGAATTTTGGGAGAACGCGCGCATCGAACTGGCGAAGATCAAGCCGGACCTCATCATGATCGCGGAAGCCAATAAACCGGAGTTGCTCACGAAAGCCTTCGACCTGGATTACGCGTGGCCATTTCACAGCACGATGGCCGATGTGCTGGAGAACGGTGCGCCCGCGCAGGCCATTGTCTTCGACTGGTATACGGAGCGTGGCCGATACCCCAAGGGCGCACTTGAGATGCGCTTCTCCGACAACCATGACGAAAAGCGCGCCATTGCCCGCTTCGGCGAGCGTGGAACTCTAGCAGCGTCAGCGCTGGTCTTCACCATGGATGGAGTGCCGATGTTGTACAACGGCATGGAAGTCGGCGACACGACGGAGTCCAGTGCGCCGGCCTTATTCGAGAAACTGCCGGTTTTCTGGCCTATCGCCGAGCGACGATCGAACTTTCTCCCGTTCTATAAGCAACTCATCGCAATCCGAAGAGCTCATCCTGCGCTGGAACAGGGCGAAACGGAGTGGGTGCGGAACGGAGCGCCAGAACGGGTGTTGACTTTTTTCCGCCGTGGTGGCGGAGAAGAATACTTTGTCGCTATCAACATCTCGAATCAGCCGTATGCCGGAGTGGTCGACGCTCCCAATAGCGAATACGTCGATGAGACCCCCGGGCTCGAAGGACCCGCTCGAAAGAATACTACTCCGCCTGCGCTCGTCCTTAACGGCTGGGATTTCCGCATCTATCGCAAGGTTCACTGAACACGGCCATTCACTCTTGCGTGGGGTGCGACGACTGTTTATGGTTCTGCCATGACTTCTCCCCGATCCAGCGGGGTGTTGCTGCATCCGACGTCCCTGCCCGGAGGCCACGGGATTGGCGACTTCGGTCCCGAGGCCTATCGCTTTGTCGACTTCCTACATTCCGCTGGACAGAAGCTTTGGCAGGTTCTTCCCCTCAACCCGACGGGCTACGCCGACTCGCCCTTTCAATGCTTTTCTGCGAGTGCAGGAAATCCGCTGCTCATCAGTCTCGATCAACTCGCCGAGCAAGGCGTCCTAAGCAAAACTGATCTGCAATCTGTGCCGGTGTTCCCCGTGGAAGCCGTGGATTACGGTGCCGTCCCATTGTTCAAGATGCCGCTGCTGTACAAAGCCGCAACGAACTTTTTGGCCGACGCTTCTGCTCAAAGTTCGAGCGAGTTTGACGAGTTTGCGGAGACTCATGCTTTGTGGCTCGATGACTTCGCTCTCTTCATGGCCGTGAAGGAAGAGCACAACCAAGTAGCGTGGACCAAGTGGCCGGCCGATATCGTCACACGCCAGCCCGATACCATGAGATGCAAGAAGAACGAGCTGGCGTCCGCTATCAACGCCCAGAAGTTCTTTCAGTACGTATTCTTCCAGCAGTGGCAGAAACTGCGGGCCTATGGGCGCGAACGCAATATCCGAATCATCGGAGACATGCCCATCTACGTCGCGCATGATAGTGCCGATGTATGGGCGAATCCTCAGTTCTTCCTCCTCGACCAGCACGGCAAACCGCTCAAGATTGCGGGCGTCCCCCCCGACTACTTCAGTGCCACGGGACAGTGCTGGGGCAATCCCATTTACAACTGGCCCCTGCTCAAACAGACCGGATTTCAATGGTGGGTCGAGCGGTTACGCTCCGCACTGCGCCTCTACGATATCGTTCGCATCGATCACTTCCGCGGTTTTGAAGCTTACTGGGAAGTGCCAGGCAGCGAGACTACTGCGATCAATGGGCGCTGGGTCAAAGGGCCAGGCGCAGAATTGTTTTCTGTGCTCCGCAAAGAGCTCGGCGATCTGCCGATCATCGCGGAGAATCTTGGCGTCATCACACCTGAGGTCGAAGCACTCCGTCATGAGTTCGGGCTGCCGGGCATGGCCATCCTGCAATTCGCCTTCGGCAACGACCCGCAAGCGCCGACTTTCAAGCCGCACAACTACGTACGCGATCTGGTCGCCTACACCGGCACCCACGACAATGACACAGTCGTAGGCTGGTGGATGAGCAGCGGCACGGGCGATAGCACGCGTACCGCGGAAGACGTTGTCAAAGAGCATGCCTATGCCCGTTCCTATCTCGGATTCAAGGATGATCCTGTTAACTGGGTTCTGATTCGCGGCATCATGTCATCGGTTGCGAATACCGCCATCGCGCCTATGCAGGATGTTCTCGGCTTAGGTAGTGAGGCGAGGATGAATCTGCCGGGCGTGCCCAGCGGGTACTGGAAGTGGCGAATGAAGCCGGGCGCGGCCAGCAAAGAAATCGCCGCAACTCTCAAGGAATTGGCTGCACTTTACGACCGTTAAGAGATTTGAGTATTGCCTCATTAATTCGTTGAATAAAGTCAGAATCGCTCCAGGACTCAATGATTCAGGGTGATGCACATGGAAAAGCCGAGTAAGTCGTTCTGGCAGATCTGGAACATGAGCTTTGGATTTTTCGGCATTCAATTCGGCTGGGGCCTGCAGATGGCCAACATGAGCGCCATTTACGAATACCTGGGCGCCCGGGCTGATCAGATTCCCATCCTCTGGCTCGCCGCGCCGCTCACCGGGCTGATCGTGCAACCGATCATCGGTCATGCCAGCGACCACACTTGGGGTCGCCTCGGACGCCGCCGGCCGTATTTCCTCACGGGCGCGATCCTGAGCTCATGTGCTCTCATCCTGATGCCTCACTCCTCGGTGCTGTGGATGGCCGCGGGCCTGCTCTGGATTCTGGATGCATCGATCAACATCAGCATGGAGCCGTTTCGCGCCTTCGTCGCCGATTTGCTCCCGGAATCGCAACGAACCCGAGGATTCGCCATGCAGAGTCTGTTTATTGGACTGGGAGCTGTCATCGCTTCGGCCTTGCCGTGGATGCTGACCAACTGGTTCCATCTGGGCAAGGGCACAGGCGGACACGCCATTCCCCTAAACGTTCGCCTCTCTTTCTTTATGGGAGCGGCCGTATTTTTGGGCGCGGTTCTTTGGACAATTATTACTACTAAGGAATATCCTCCAGACGACCTCGAAGCTTTTCGCCGCATGAAAGGGGAGAAGCGTGGCCTCGCGACAAACGCTAAAGAGATCCTCGATTCCATTGTCAAGATGCCAAAGACTATGCGGCAGCTGGCGCCGGTACAAATCCTGACTTGGCTCGGCCTTTTTTGCATGTGGCTATATTTTCCGGTTGCCGTTGCGCACAATGTTTTCGGTGCGCCGGACACGACCTCGCCTCTTTATTCAGCCGGTGTCGAATGGGGCGGCATCTGCTTCGGCCTCTATTCGGCCGTATGCTTCGGATTTTCTTTTTTCCTGCCAGCAATCGCTCGCGCCATCGGGCGCAAGCACACCCACAGTGTTTGCCTGGTCGCCGGCGCCGTCGGGCTCATTTCCGTCGCTTTCATCCACAACAAATATGTTCTGCTACTGACGATGGTGGGGGTCGGCATCGCATGGGCCAGCACTCTCGCCATGCCGTACTCGGTGCTGGCAGGATCGTTGCCCAAGGAGAAAACTGGCGTCTACATGGGCATCTTCAACTTCTTCATCGTTACACCGGAAATTATCGCTTCGCTGTTCTTTGGCTGGGTGATGAGCCACTTGCTTGGCAACGATCGCCTGACCGCGGTCGTCGCTGGTGGATGCTTCATGCTGGTCGCAGCGGTTCTCATGCAGAGAGTCTTCGATCCGGGAGAAGAGCAGATGCGGGTGAAAGATAAACAAGATGGGAAGTCTGGAGCAACTGCGCACCCACGCAGTTAAAGTAGAAGGAGAGGCAGTGCATAGAACCGGAGGCGGTCACGATCCAGGGCGAGCCAAGGAAAAGCAAGGGGATGGAGAACGTTGGATCGAAATAGACCACAGCGATGACCGGAGTCATGACCGCATTGGCGAGGGAAAAGCGCCTTGCCCATTTTTCGATGCCTTGGTTCCTGAAAACGAACGAGCCGAACAGCGTTGCGAACCCCAGACGGCGAATATCCCGGCACTTCTTCCCAGCGTTCCTCTTCCGTCCTGGGCCCGTGCGAAACAACGGATTCCTCCGCCGGTCGAACGTGGTGCGTCCAGGTATCCGCACTAATCTTCCCCAGCTGCCAGGCCAGAATCATTGGATACGACACTTCGTCCATTTGCAGCCTGGTCCAATAGGGTTTTCCATCGAGCCAGCTATTCTGCGGAAAGCTTCCGTCCGGCTCTTGCCGCACGGTGAACAGGTAATTGAGCGCGCGCTCAACGGCGCCGCGATCAGCAAACTAACGATCGCGCAACGTCTCATTCCGTCAATGCTCGTTTTACCGAAAAAACTTGGGCTTGCTCTGCCAGAACCGTGATTGTGATTTGATCCCCGTGGACTTGCTGCAGGCTGCCGCCCAGGACCGGCACGAGCACTCCCGCGCCACTGAGCGGCGTATCGGCAAACGAAATCTCCACGTTTTGCGGGGCAGCCGCGGCGTTTGCCACAACGAGGAACTGCTCGTTTTCGTCTGTGCGCGAGAACGCGTAGACGCTCTGGTTCCAGAGGATGTTCCACAATCTTCCGCGGCGGAAGGCGGGATGCTCGCGCCGCAACGTCAACAGATGCTGTACCATGGCGAAAAGGTCCTGCTGTTGTGGTGTGCGTCCCGACTCGACAAACGCATCGCGCGCGTCGCCGGGGAAACCGCCGGGGAAATCGCGGCGGTTATCCGGATCGCCGCCTCCGGTCATCCCGATTTCGTCGCCGTAATACAATTCGGGGATGCCGCGCGTCGTCAGCAGCAGCGAATACGCGAGTTTCAGTTTGGCCGGAGACATTCCCGGCTCGCTGGCCAGCCGCCTGACGTCGTGGTTTCCCAGAAAGGGAATCAGCAGGTCAGGATTCGGATACAGCCGGTCGTGCGAGAGCACATCAACAATCGTCTGCACCGGCTTTCGTCCGTTGAGGAATTCCCGCAGCGCGAAGTAAAGCGGGTAATCGAATAGGGTGGTCACTCCGGAATCGATTCCGTCGAACTGTGAGCGGCCACCCGCAAAGAACGAAGTAATGTCGGGATTCTGGTCGAATACTTCTCCAACCGTGGTCATCCGTGGATAGGCTTGGAACAGCGCCCTATGCCAATTCGACCAAAAACTGCGCGACACATACGGAAAAGTATCGAGCCGGTATCCGTCGATGCCTGTCTCTTCCGTCCACCACAGCGCGTTTTCGATGAAGTACTGCGCCACATCCGGATTTTCCTGATTCATGTCGGGCAGGATGCCGGCGAACCATCCATCGACGACATCCCGCCAAACACGTGGCGGCGCATGCGGATCGGCTAGGTATTGGAAATTTCCGTTTGCTGTCGCGTGATGCTCCGCCGTGCCGTGAAACCAATTGGGTTCTGGAGGCGCTTCAACCCACGGATGGCGCGGACCGATGTGATTCGGCACGAAATCAAGAAGCAGTTTCAGCCCTTTAGCGTGCGCCGACAAAACGAGATCCTGCAAATCCTTCAGCGTGCCGAAATGCCGCTCCACGGCGTATTCATCCACCGCGCCATACCCGTGGTAATCCTGCGGCGATGCCGGATCGTTCTCGACAATCGGCGTCAACCAAATTGTGGTCACGCCCAGTCCGCGCAGGTAATCCAGGTGATTGCGAATCCCGCGCAAGTCCCCGCCGTGATACGCTCGTGCCTTTGATCTGTCGTATGTGCCTGGCACGCCCGGGATCTCGTTGTTGCTGGGGTCGCCATCGGCGAACCGGTCCGGCATGATGAGATAGATCACATCGTCCTGCCCGAAACCCTGAAATTTTCCTTGCGCCGACTCACGGCGTTCGAGAGGAAAAGTCACCAACGCCGTTCCTGACGGAGTCTGCACGCGCAGCAGACCGTTGCCGGCCTGAGTATCCGGGGCGATGCTGAGCCATGCAAACAGGCAGCGTCCTCCATCCGTCACTTTCCATCGCGCAACCGTCAGGCCCGCGTACAACGAGCTGATCTTGGCTCCTTCGAGATTTTCGCCCGAGGCAAGTACCTCGATTTCAGGGGTGAATCCCACCCACCAATTTGGCGGCTCGACCTTTGTAACCCGCGGCCCGCCAACCTGCCCCGCTGCGTTAGCGCCGCCTGCGGCCCGGGCATTCGCACGCCGTACGGCCACACTCTTACTGCATGTCAGCGCGACAACAACGAGAAAAACCGCGAGCAGAAACTTCGAGACACCCGGGTTGTAAGCGCGCCGCTTCACGTTTGAGTGGCCGGACTGGATCGCATGTCAGGTTGAGGAGCCGCGCTTAGTCCGCTCCTCAACAGAATGTCGGACACTGCATAGTCCGTGCTTATGTCCCTGCTACCACCGGCAACCCGCCTAGAAGGTAAACCGCATGGCGAGTTCGACCTGGCGCCAGCTGTTTGTTAGAACGCTGTTAATCGCCCCGATGTGTCCGTCTTTAAGGTTCGTATCGTACGGATTGGCGAAGTGCGGCGTGTTGGTTAGGTTGTACGCTTGAACGCGGAACTGTGCCCGGAACCGCTCGGTGACTGCGACGTTCTTGAACATAGCAAAGTCCAGGTTCGAGAATCCGGGACCGCGAATCATATCGCGGCCTGAAGTGCCGGGAGCAAGATAGACGCCCGCAGCGTTCGTGGCTGGCACGGCGAAGGCGCCCGGTTCGACGTAGTTCGTGATATTGCCTGGATGTACGACGGGCTTGCCTACCAGATCTGCGCGCGTACTGCTGGGATTGCCGCTGGCGGTGATGCTGAAAGGCGTCCCACCCTGCAACGCGTAGATGGCGTTGACTTGCCAGCCTCCAATGGCCCAATCCTCCCACCTAGAAACGTCCCTGGCCCAGCGTTTTCCACGGCCAAAGGGCAGTTCATAAATCACGCTGGGGGTGAAGACGTAATCCACGTCCTGGGTGGACAAACCGTGTTCAATCTTGTAGTCGGTGTAGAGCTGCGGAGCACAGGCGTCCAGATTGCCGCAGGAGTCATCCGTAGTCTTGGACCACGTGAATGCCCCGGTGGCCTGTAAGCCTGCGGTCAAACGGTGTTCGTACTGTATTTGCATGGAGTGATAGTCCGATTTGCCCCTGTTGTCCTGGATCTGGATGCTGCCCAACTGCGGATCGAGCTCTGCACCGGTGCCGTACAGAGTTTGGTTGGCATTGTAATTGCGCGCGAGGTGCGCCCCATGCGTGCCCACGTAGGACAGGCTTAGCGATTGGTTCGTGCCTATTTGTCTCTGCAACTGAAGGTTCCACTCGGAGACCTGAGGTGTCAAGTTCTGCGAAAGCAGGCCGACAACGCTCACACCCGTCGGTGCGGATAAGTTCAAACTGGTGAAACTTCCGCTCGGCAAAGGCCCGGTGGCATTGGTAGAAATTAGCTCTGCCGGTGTGCAGTTCGGTTCGCAAGGCAGAGAGCCCGTTAGCGTGATCCGATAACCCTGCGCGTAGGTAACCGTGTTTTGGCCGGCGAAGGGGGGATTCTGAGCCAACTGGTTGCTGATGCCGCCCCGGTCGATGAAGTAGAACAGCCCGAAGCCTCCGCGGAGCACCGTCTTGCCGTCGCCGGTGAGTTGATAGGCAAAGCCGAGGCGCGGTCCGAAATCATGATAATCATTCGGGATCGCCGTGCGATCCGTGCCGTTGCTTCCAGCCACGACTAGCGCTCCGGTCGTCAGGTCGAAATTCGCCTGCCTGTTGTCAACCTCAACCGGCCAAGTGAGGATGTCATAGCGCAATCCCAGGTTCAGTGTCAGGCGGTGCGTCACGCGGAAGTCATCCTGTGCGAAGAACCCGTTTTCCCAACTGCGCGTGCCAACCATGCCAAAAGGCGTGCCGTGCGCGTAGCCGTCCATGAAGCCCGCGAACAAGTCGGCAACTTCGTAACCCGTGTCTGTGTGTCCCGAACCCCCGTTGGAGGGGCTGCTGCCATTGCCGGCAATTCCAAAAAAGCCTTTGCCGCTTAGGGGCCGATAAAAATTCAGTTGGCGGCGCAGAATGTTTCCACCTACTTTGACTGTATGCCTCCCCTTAATCCAAGTAACTGTATCGTTGACGTTGATGCCGGTCTGCGGAACCACGTAAACCCCATAATCTCCGGTGTACTCAATTTGCGAAGCGTAGCCCCCGATCAACGCAATGCCCGTATTCGTCACTGTATAGCAGTTGGCGATGCCAAACTTCGTGCACCAGGCAACGTTATTCAGTGGCGGGATATACCCGTACTGGTCTCGGACATATCCGCCGCGAAATTCGTTGGTGACTGTTGGGCTGAACGTCGTAGTTAGGCCGATCGAAGCGCCGTTGGGATGGTTGAAATTCGTCCCGGAGCCGAAGCCTGAAGGGAGAACGCCCAAAGAAGTGCTGTTCGTCTGATTGACATGGCCGTGGCTGAAACGTACGAACAGAGAGTTCTTTTGGTTGACGATGTAATCGCCGCGGAGGTCCCAGTCATCCCAATTCTCGACGACTCCCCTCTCCAGCTTGAAATTGTGATAAAGGTAATCGCAATTCGAGTCTTGTATCGCGCGCCCTGGTCCACAATTCGGTTCAGGGTAGGCAGCGAGGTAAGCAATGGCGGCGGAGTTTTGCCGGTTCGAAGGAATGACGTTCGGCTGGGTGCCATTGCCCATGAATTGCAGAGCGCCATTGGGATTGGTTGGCGTGACAGCTACCGAGCCTTCGGTCGTCGGGTCATAGATCGGGCCACCTGTCGGCAGGGTGAGTCCGGTAGTGTCTGCAGGAATCAGCAACTCAGAGAAGTTCCCAGCCCGCATCAGGTCCGTGGGCACGGTCGCGTAGGACGGTCCGCTGGGTACGCTTTGGCGCAATCCTTGATAATCGCCAAAGAAAAAGAGCTTGTTCTTGATCACGGGCCCTCCCGCAGACCCGCCAAACTGGTTGCGCACGAAACCGGGAGTGGGTCCGCTGGTAAAGAAGTCTTCCGCGTTCAGCTGTTTGTTGCGGTTGAACCAAAAAACGCTGCCATGGTAGTCGTTGGTTCCGGACTTGATGGAGGTCACCACCAAGGCTCCGCCAGCCCGGCCATATTGGGCAGGAGCGATGTTGGTTTGCACTTTGAATTCGTCGATCGCATCTGCGGGCGTGAAAAGCACAATGCTGTTCACCAGCGCTTCATTGTTATCAATTCCGTCTAAAATGAAGTTGTTGCCTTGGGCGCGGATTCCATTGACCACCAGTGACGCCCCGCCTTCTTGTCCGTAGCGGAATGTTTCCGCATTACCAGCCGAACCCGTAGCGTTGCCGCTTCCGCGAATAACACCCGGGACGAGCATGGCAAGCTGCGTGAAGTTGCGGCCATTCAACGGCATCTCCTCGACTTGTCGAGCTTCCACGACCTCGCCAATCGCGGAGTCCGCTGCGTCGATCACCGGCGACCCTCCCTCGACAGTCACCGTTTGCGTCACAGCACCCACTTGTAAGCTGAAGTCCACGACGCCAATTTGCGCCACCTGAAGTTCAAAGCTCTGAGCAGTCTTTTCAAATCCGCTCTTCTCGACCTCGACGTGATAGTTTCCGCGCGGCAAAGCCGGAGCTATGTAGAATCCCTCGTTACTCGTTTGGACGGAGACCACGCGGCCGGTGTCCGTATTGGTCACAGTCACCTCTGCGCCTGCCACGGCTGCCCCCTGCGGATCGGTGACGGTCCCCTGCAATCGCGCTGTTTCGGCCTGCCCAAAGCAAATGCCAGCCGTCGCAGCGAAAAACACAAAAAGGATCGTGTGTTGCCAGAATCTGGTCATCGCTGTTCTCCTCTTATTCTCAGCGCCAGGGTGCACCACCCACACTCACCCACGTGGCGTGTACTCTGTGGCAATGACGGATTCCATGGAAAGTTTCAACGCGTTTGATACTGTTACAAACACAAACCCTGCACTTGCAGCTAGACCCGCGCTTTGTTACCTTTGTTGTAGCTCGTGACATATGACTGTTACAGGTATTCACGTTTCTCCGAAAGATGGATTTTGGGGGCAGATTGAGCGGCTGCTCAGCAGTAGTGTCCTGCATAGTTCCGAGTCCTTGTGTAAGCTCCTCCGATACCTCGCAAAGCAAGCGGTCGATCATCCGGGACAACCCGTCAAGGAGTATCAAATTGCGACAGAGGTATTCGGTCGCCCGGCCGATTTCGACCCGCAGTCCGACTCGGCCATTCGCGTTCAAGCCGGGCGGCTTCGCACGAAGCTAGCCGAGTACTACGCTGCTGAAGGCGCCGATGATCCGGTAATCGTCGAACTTCCCAAAGGCAGCTACCACCTCGAATTTCGTCGTCGCGCCAATCACGCCAGCACTAAGGCACAGCAGGCCGACATTGCGGAGCCGCTCGCTGTAGCCTCTGCGAAGAAGCCCGTCCAAATCTGGAAGGTTGCGGCCGTGGGTTTCGCGCTTCTGTTCGCCGCTGCCTTGGCTCTCCTGCTTGCCCTGCTGCCAGCGCACAAAGGGCCGACGCAGACAGCTCCAAACCAAAGCGATCACGCGCCGAAAGCTTTTCAGATTTTCTGGAAGCCATTCTTGTTGGGACCGGATGAGCCCTGGGTGATTTTCAGCAATGCTGCATTTGTGGGCCGTCCCGAAGTGGGGCTACGATACTACAATCCGTCGCGCGATTCGAGAGATGTCGTCTTCGACCATTACACCGGTGTCGGCGAAGTTCTCGCGGTCCACAATCTCGACCAGGTTTTCGCGCAGCTTCACCGACAGATTCGCGTAAAGCGTGGCAGCCTGTTCTCGCTCGACGACGCCGAAAACAACGATCTTATCTTTGTAGGCTCGCCTTCAGAAAATCTTACGTTAACAGAGATCCCGGGAACCCAAGAATTCGTGTTTCAGCGCGTCGCCTCAGGACCACGCAAAGGCGACTTGGCTATCGCCAACCTGCATCCCGAACCGAACGAGCCCAAGTTGGTTCTGGCGAGTCCCGCGAATTCGCCCCTTACCACGGATTATGGCGTGATCGCGCTTTTGCCTGGCCGGAACTCCGGCCGCTGGGTTCTGATTCTGGCGGGCACGACGACCTTCGGAACGCAGGGAATCGTCGAATATGTTTGCCGCGAAGATTCCGTCCAGGAGTTGCTGTCGCGGCTGTCTGTATCCAAGGACAGGGAGGTGAAGCCGTTCGAATCCTTGCTTCGAGTGAAGGTTACTCGCGGAGTCCCGGTCAGCACGGCCCTCATTGCCGTTCGCGAACGCGCGCGGTAGCAAGCCTGGCTATATCCACTCAGCGCGGCGGGACGGATTCGTGCTGAGGTTTGGTAAAGGCGAGACGCAACACGGTCGGTGTAAGTTGATGTGTGATTCATCGGACGATCTTCTTGTCGGTCAGCCAAGCTCCTCGAATCATAGGGAGACCCAGACCGGGGCGCTTGTGCTGTTGATGGCAGATTCGATGTCCTGAGTTGTGCGAATTTTCTGGCAATTCACGCGAACGACGGCGAAGCTTCTTGTAAGGCAAAGACAGCGTCCTGCTCTTCCCTAGCGCCAGGGTGCTGGGCTACATAGTCGAACACATACTTAATCTGGATAATCAAGTGGTGCAGAACCAACGAGTTCGAGGTGTCGGTTCCCACCCGGAGCTTCAGGAAGCGCTCGGTAAGCGTCTGTTGGGCGGCATGGGAATCATCTGGTCGAGTTCCGAACCGGCCGCCGTCTATTGGACAGTTTGAACCAGCCCGGGCGCTCGGAAACTCGCGTCAAAGACGCGATCTCTATCAAGCTCCTGTGAGTGTCGGCAGATTCCGAGCTTCTTCATTCTGGTGATTAGGGTAGTGCGTTTCACGCCAAGCCTGGCGGCTGCGCCACTCGGTCCACCAACCACCCAGCCTGTCGTCTCTAAGGCTTCGAAAATCAAGGTGCGTTCGGAGTCCCTGAGCGTTCTTCGCACTAGAAAGGTAGTGGGTTCGGCCCTGGTCGGCGGCAGAGGGTTGGGGAACAGGCCGTCCTCCGATAGTATCAATGCGCGTTCGATCAGGTTCTGAAGCTCACGAATGTTTCCCGGCCACGAATAGGACGTGAAAGCCTTCAGGACTTCTTGAGGAATGTGAGGAATTTCTTTGCCCATTTGCCGGGAAAACTTTTCAACGTAATATTCAAGCAAGGGAACAATATCCTCGCGGCGCTCACGCAGGGGCGGCAAAAGGATCGGAAACACGTTCAGACGATAGTATAGATCGGTGCGGAATTCGTTCCGCTTGACCATTTGTGGTAGGTCTCGGTGAGTTGCTGCAACCAGCCGGACATCAACGTGGTGGGTCCGGCCGCTCCCAAGACGTTCGAATTCCTGCTCTTGCAGGACCCTGAGGAGCTTAGGCTGCAAGGCTAGTGGTATATCGCCGACCTCATCCAGAAAGAGGGTTCCCTTGTCAGCTAATTCAAAGCGACCCATCTTTTGCGCGATGGCTCCGGTAAAAGCTCCTCGCTCATGGCCAAAGAGCTCGCTTTCGAGCAGATCGAAGGGAATGGCGGCACAGTTTATCTTTATGTAAGATCGTCCGCAGCGGGTGCTGGCGTTATGAACAGCGTGCGCAATCAATTCCTTCCCTGTCCCTGTTTCTCCCTGGATCAGCACTGTGGAATCCGTGGGTGCAACGCGCTCCACGTGCTCAAGAACCGCCTTCAGACCGGCACTCTTGCCGATGATCTGCTCGAATCTGCGCTCATGACGGCCTTGGTCAGTTAAAGTGGGAGCTACCGCGGTGCTGCTCATGGGTGGCGCTCGCTTTCTGCACTTAGCGTTCCAGCGCGGCTCGAACGGTGTCAAGCAGGACCTTGTTGTCGAAGGGCTTCGTCAGGAACTCCACTGCGCCGTCACACATTGCTTGGATCCGCATTTTGGCATCGCCATGGGCGGTTATGAAGATGATCGGCACTCTGCAACGTTCGGCGTTGAGCTTCGCCTGCAATTCAAGGCCGGACATCCCCGGCATACGAATATCCGCGATCAGGCATGCAGCCTTGTGCCGCTCTCGAGATTCCAGGAATTCCTCCGCTGACCCAAAACACAGGGCCGAAAGCCCCTCCGATTCAATCAGGTCCCCAAGTGCGTTCTGGACTGATTTGTCGTCGTCCACGATTGCAATCAGTTTTGAGTTGTGCCCGTTATCCACATGCCGATGCTACCGCCTGGCGTCAAGCGAAAACAATCATGCCTTGGTGCGGAGGAATAATACCTTGGTAAGGGGTCACTCGAACTGAAGGGCAGGGTGAAGAGGGCCGTTGCTAGACGCGGCTTAACTCATTTGGTGCTTGCAGGCTTGAGTTTATCAGCCATTCTAACCAGTTCTGCAAGCGATCCCGCTTGCATCTTCTCCATCACACGACCGCGATGGATTTTGATCGTAGTCTCACTAGCTCCGAGTTCCGAGGCAATTTGTTTGTTGAGCTTTCCGGAAACGACTAAACTCATGACCTCGCGCTCTCGTGCCGTCAGTGCGCCATATCGCTCACGCAGACTATCGATCTCGCTCCGCTGTTCGCGGGTTACACGGTCACGCTGGAGCGCCTGCTGAATCGCGTCCAAGAGGTCTTGGTCCCTGAACGGCTTGGTCAGGAATTCCACCGCACCCGATTTCATTGCTTTCACTGTCATGGGAATATCTGCATGCCCGGTGATAAAGATGATCGGAATCTGCTCGCCCGCCTCGGCCAATTGGCGCTGAAAATCCAAGCCGCTCATGTGAGGCAGTCTCACATCCAGAACCAAGCAACATGGAACATCGCTTCGTTTCTTGCTAAGGAACTCTTCCCCTGTCGCAAACGATTCGGACCGCAAACCCACCGATTCCACGAGATCCTGGATCGCCTGACGCACGCCGCGATCATCATCAATAATGAATACCGTGGGAACACCTGCTGACTTCATGCCTGTGCCTCGCCTTCCGTGTGCAAAGTGAAATGGAATGTGGCGCCCGGTCCGTCATTGGCGGTGGCCCACAGCCGGCCGCCATGTGATTCAACAATAGAACGCGTGATTGCTAAACCCATCCCCGAGCCCTGTGGTTTTGTGGTAAAGAAGGCATCAAAGATCCGGTTCGCGTTTTCGGCAGGCAGCCCCACGCCCGCATCGCTGACCGAAATCAGCAGTTGACCATCCTGCTTCAGTTGCGACCGAATCATCAGCTCACCGCCCGTGTCCTGCATCGCCTCGAGGGCATTCAACATCAGGTTCATCAACACCTGCTGCAGTTGCACACGATCTGCTATGACCTTAGGAATCCCTTCCGCGAGTTCGGGACGAACTGATACCGAATGGCGTATGGCCTCATTGCGTAACAGAACGATCATTTCCCGAATGACCTCGTTTACGTCGACCATCTCGCGTTCAGACGGCGTGCCCTTCTTATAGAAGGACCGCAAACGGTTGATGACGTCGGCCGCACGAGCTCCGTCGTCCTTAACTCTCGCCACCGCCAAGCGTGCCCTTTCCAGATCCGGCGGATTGCGCATGAGCCATCGCAAGCAGGCGTCGGCACTTGTGATCGCCGCAGCAATGGGCTGCCTAATTTCATGAGCCAGCGATGCGGTCAGCTCTCCCATCATGCTCACGCGGTTGATGTGCGCGAGATCTGCCTCAAGTTGCCGCAACTTCTCGCGCTGTTCTTCCGTCCGCAAGCGGTCACTGATATCGCGGGCAACCTTCAGCAGGAAACGACGTCCGCCATACGAGACCACGCTGGTGTGTACTTCGACCGGGAACGTTGACCCATCCTTTCGCCGATGCGAGTGTCTGTCGAAAACGGTCTCGCCCGCCGCCCGCTCCGCGGCTGATTCCACCGTCGCTCGATCCGAATCCAGGTGGAAGGCAAGCGGCGTCTTCCCGATCAGTTCCTGCCGAGTGTAACCAAGGCTCTCGCATGCCTGCCGGTTCACATCAATGATTGTCCCTTGCTCGAAGTCCAAGACGAAGAGGGCATCGCCTGCGTGGTCCACAAATGTGCGGAAGCGCGTCTCACTTTCGCGCAGCGCTTCCTCGGCACGCTTGCGCTCTGTGATATCTACCGCAAATGCCACGAGACTCTGGACATTCCCTGCATGGTCGACGATCGGAACCTTGTCAGTCTGGACCCAGCGCACCGTGCCGTCTGCGACAGTGACAGACTCCACAATCCCAACTTTGGGCTGCCTGGATCGGATTACCTCCAGATCATCTGCGTAGTAACTGTCCCCCTCCGCGGGGAATACCTCCCATGCAGACCGCCCTTCGATCTCCTCGACCGCTTTGCCGATCAATGCAGCGACGGCGCGATTCACGCGAAGAAAATTGTTCTTCGTGTCCTTGTACCAAACGGTAGCGGGAACGGAATCGAAGATGGTTTTCAACTCGTCGCTGGCCGATTGCGATGCGTCTCGTTGCTTTTCCGATTCGATAATGGCGTCGCGCAGTGCCTCCTCAGCACGCTTGCGCTCGGTGATGTCACGAACGAGGGCGAGGTTGTAAGCCTTACCTCTATACTCCGAATAGTTTGCGCTGATCTCGACCGGGAAAACCCGGCCGCCTTTGGCGCGGTGGCGGCCTTCGAAAGTCAGCGAACGCTGCGCCTTGAGAGCGCCCCAGTGATCGGGCCAACGCTCCTCGGGAAAATCGGGATCAATGTCCCACACGTGCATCGCGAGCAGCTCCTCGCGAGTGTACCCCAGGATACGGCAAGATTCTTCGTTCACGTAGTGAAAACGCGCATGTTTGTCGGTCAGGAAGGCTGCTTCGCGCACGTTATTGAGCGCAAAGCTTCTGAGCGCAAGGGATTCCTCGGCCTCATCGCGTTCGATGCGGGTACGCATGACGGTGATGCCGAACGCCAAGTCGCCGGCCAGTTCCTCCAGAAGGCGGACCTCGTCCGGGGTGAATGCATTGGGTTCCGCGGAATAGATTGCAAACTCGCCGAATACGTCGCCGTTGTCGTCCTTGAGGGGCACTGAGAGACCGGAGCGAAAGCCGTGTTGCAAAGCGCTTTCGCGCCACGGGGCGTATCGCGGGTCGGTGGCGAAATCATGGGTGTACACACTTGTTCCGCTCCGGATGGCGGTTCCGCCTGGACCCTGTCCGCGTTCGGTGTCAGCCCAGCTTATGTTGGCGGTTGCAAGATACCCATCTTCGGCCCCAGCCCAGGCGACTGGGCGCACGGTCTTGGCTTCATCGTGCTGGGCATATCCGACCCAAGCCATGCGGTAGCCAGCTTCCTCGCAAACGATGCGACAGATGTCGTTGAGCAGTGTCTGCTCGTCCACTGCCCGCAAGAGGGTCTGGTTGCAGTTGCTGATGGCCCGCAGTTCGCGGTTGAGGCGGTGCAGCGATTCTTCTGCCCGCTTGCGGTCCTCGATGTCGGTCCGCGTGCCGTACCACCGAAGGACCCGTCCCCGCTCATCCCGCAGTGGATTGTCTCGGATCAAAAACCAGCGATACTCCCCGTCTTTTCCCCGGATTCGTGCCTCCATTTCAAAAGGAACGCCCTCTGTGCGCATGCGTTCACGCATCACCTCTAACTTTGTCAGATCTTCCGGATGAAAGATTCTGGCAACGGCGTCTTTTGACTGCGCCTCTTGAGGAGTAAGGCCGGTGTATTCGAGTTCTCGCCGGTTCGCGAAAAGAGGATTCCAATCCGAGTCGAAAACAAAGACTTGCTGGGGAATTGCATCGATAAGCTGTCGAAGCTCCTCTTCGCTTTGCCGAAGATTTCCTTCGGCGCGCTTGCGTTCCGTCACGTCGACGTGGGTTCCCGCCACTTCAAGCAGCTCTCCGCTCGCACTGAAAACCGGATGGTGGATGGCATGAATGTGTTTGACCGTTCCGTCGGGTAGCACGATTCTGAACTCGTCAGACCAGCCCGTTTTCGTCCCCACTGCCTTCGCGGCGCGTTCGCGCACTCTGCCGCGATCGTCTGGATGGATGCGTTGCCTGACCATTTCGTGATTCAGTATCGCTTGCTGCTGATCAAAGCCCCAGATTCGGAGGGTTTCCTCTGACCAGTAGAGAATAGCTCCTCCAGGTATGTAGGCAAAACTGCCCGTATGGGTCAGTCTCTGCGATTCCGCCAGGTAAGCTTCGCTGCGGCGCAGAGCTTCTTCGGCGCGCTTGCGCTCGGTGATATCCATCGCCGTACCGACGACCTCAATCACCTCGCCCGATCTATTCAGGACAGGGTGTCGCAGGGAACTAATGTGCTTGACAGTTCCGTCGGGCAGAAGAAGCCTGTACTCGATCCTATGCTCTTCACTCTTGTGCGCCCCCTCGAAACTGCGCTCTCTCAGCCGAGCCCGATCCTCTGGGTGCACTCGCTCCAAAAGTATCTCAGTCGTCGGTGGACCCTGCCGTGGGTCTATTCCATAAATCCGGAAAATTTCCCCGGAGCAGTACACTATCTGGTCGATGCGGGGATCCCAAGCCCAAGTCCCCGTCTGAGTCAGCTTCTGTGCTTCCGCGAGATAAGCCTCGCTTCGCCGTAGAGCTTCCTCACTTTCACGCAGGCTACGGAACATCAGCAGGCTGGTGAGCGAGTCCGCCAGCCGCCGGGCGATCTCCTCCAGCAGCTTCCTTTCGTCTGGCGTCCAGACGCGCGCGTGAGAGCACTGGTGCATCACTAACACCCACGGCTTGCCTGTTTTTGGATATAAGGCGATCCCAATTGAGGACTTGTGGCCGAAACGCTTCGCGAAGTCTCCTACGAGGGGGTGATCGCATCCGGGACCAAATGTTACAACTCCGGTTGACGCAAGAACTATCTGAAAGCCCTTGGCCGTATCCGGAGTCATGGGAATCACGTCTCTTGGTACCGCATATTTTGGTCGGGTCCGCTGCATGACCACCTCAAAGGAAGGGGCATCCGGATCGCACGGGTAGTACAGAAAGGCCCGCTCGCTATCGAAAATGGATAGCATGGCCTCGATGACATCGCCCGTCATCTGCTCGAGGTCATTCGTCCCCTGCATGGCGCGGTTGATCCGGTCCATGCTTTCCAAGAACCAGACCTGCGCCTGGCGGTTCTCCTCGGCACGCTTGCGGTCCTCTATATCGGTGGCTGAGAGGTACCAGCGCGTGATGCGTCCCTGTTCGTCGCGCAGAGGATTATCACGGAACAAGAACCATCGGTATACTCCATCCGTTCTCCGCAACCGTGCTTCGAATTCGTGCGGAACATCGCCTGCCGGTCCGGTGTACACATCGTTCGCTACGCGTTCCCGGTCATCCGGATGAAAAAACCAGAAACGATCGGAGATACTCTGCCATTCCTTAAGGGGTACACCGAAGTAATCGAGCGAGGGACGGTTGGCATAGAGACGCTCCCTGTCGGGCCCAAACACTGCGACCAGTTGCGGCGTGACATCCACGACCTGTTGAAGTTCCCCTTCACTTTGCCGGATTCGTTCTTCCGCCTCCTTTGATCTGGACACCAAACGAGTGATAACGGCCGCAGTTGTCCAGAAAGCGATGATGGCCACGACATCGTGCCAATCATCGATCCGAAAAGTGAAAAGCGGTGGCGTGAAGTAGTAATTCAAGCATGCAACTGCGATCAGCGAGACGACGGCTGACGAGAGGAAGCTGCCACGGAGGGACACCAGGATAATAATAAGCAGATACAAAAACGCAGTCGTAGCGAAGCCGAACTCAAGCCGGAAGCAGACAAAGGTCAGCAATGCGATAGCAATGCTGCTGGACAAACACTCAGCGACTCTACGCCAGAATCTAGGAATGTTCTGTAACCGCCTTGCGGCGAACAGGTTCGTCCCGAAGAATCTTCTCGTGGGTGTCATGGCTCACTCCAGGGTCACGTTTCAGCCCGAGCCGTCTTGCAGGGTGCTCCGGACATGCCCTGGAATTGTGTCGATCACGGTCCGCAAATCCAGCGGTCTGTCCGCTCGCTTGGTGCAAAGTATTTCGGCATCCACCGTGCAGATCATACTCGCTGTATAGCATGAACAAGTAACAATTTGTCCGGCTGACTGGTTCCAACACAAAATTCCTTGCATTGCCAAATGATTCGGACGAGTAGGCGCGAAGAGCCGGGCGCGAAAGGCTATGTGGTGCGTTAGAGGTAGCGCGCGAACGGCGATTCGACGGGCGGATCTGAATTGGGCTAGGCGGAGGCGAAGGCCGCAGCGGCTTTGTTGGCGGACAGTTCGGCCAGAGAAATCTCGCGCATGCGGAACTTCTGCATTTTCCCGGAGCCGGTCATCGGGAAAGAGTCCACGAAACGGACATAGCGAGGGATCTTGTAATTGGCAATCTGGCCTTTGCAGAAGTTCTTCACGTCCTGTTCCGCGAGCATGGTGCCGCGCTTCAGCTTGGCCCCTGCGTTGCCATGAATCCCCTGGTAAAGGGTGAAGGCGCAGTTTCCGAAGCAGGTCATGGCAAGGAAACTGCAAAGGTCTCCCCGACTCGCGACCTGCACGCCTCAAATGGGGATTGGATTTGAACCTCCGCTTCAAATACTCCCACTCGCACCGAATGTGCCGAAAAGCGGGTTTGCAGTCGAAGTGGAGGTTGCTGTAAACTCTTCAGAAGTTGGTTACATACAACGGTGCGCCCGTAGCTCAGTTGGATAGAGCGTCTGGCTACGAACCAGAAGGTCGGAGGTTCGACTCCTCTCGGGCGCGCCACTCTAATTTTTGCACTGTCAATCATTTAGGCTGCTGTTTCTGATTTCATCTGCACAACATTTGTAGCCCACTGTAGCCCAAGTGAAAATCCCAAGCCTGCCTTCTCACACCACTCGCGCCGCCATGCGGAGTCTCGTTGCAAGCCCTCTGCATAGAGGTCAGTGATGGATTGATTCGCATGCCCCAACCACAATCGCGTCAAATCTTCCGGTACTCTCGCACGCCTCAGAGTTTCTGTACGGAAGCGTCGGAAAGCGTGTAGCCCCACCTTCTTGCCAGTATCGTGCAAGGCGTGAAGCACATTGCGCTGCGCGATTGGCCGCCCGGTTGAGGTTGCAAACAGATAGCCCGCCTTGCCCGCCGTGTGAGCGCGCAAGAGTTTGGCTAACGGTTCGGGAATATCAACCTCGCGGATGGCGTTCGCCGTTTTCGGTTCTTGCTCTTGGCCCCCCCAAATGCTGCGCCTCACAAAGAGCACGCGGCAATCCGGAGATAGATCAGTGGGCTTCAAAGCAAGGGCCTCACCTATTCGCAATCCGGTCCCGGCCAGCAACGCAAAAAGCACAACGAATCGCGGTTGCGCGCTGGCGAGAATTTCTCCGAGTTCAGTTTCGGTTACACTTGGCCTGTTTTGTTCTTCTGAGTTAACAACGGGCATCCCGATGAAATCGTGATTCCACTTCCGAGGGTAAATTTGGTCGCCCTCACTGTTCACAGCCGAGGCCACAACCAGCTTCACCACCTGCGTGTAATTCACGATTGTCTTCGGGGAAAGTCCAGCTGCCGCCATTTGGTCAACAAGTCCTCGCAATGCGCCGTTGGATACTTCTGCAAGCGGAAGGCTGCCGAGATTCGGCAACAACCACTTGTCGAGAGCATGCTGCCAACCGAAAATGGTGGCGGGCTTCACCGGCTTCCTTCGTCTTTTGGGTAGGCTGGCAATCCAGCGCTCAGCCTGCGCGCGAAACATAGTTGCCGGTGATGTGTTGGTCGTGAAGTTAGCGTTGCTATTGATCCCCTCCCGCTCGATGTATTCGCGGAGCTTCTGTTTGGCGATACTCGGAGTTCGACAAACGCCAAGTGCGATGGTTTTCCGCTGGCGGTCTTCCCCCGGCACGTCAATCCAGAATCGCCCGTAAGCGGGGCCTGCTGGACTCCATTCTTTAGTATGTTGAAACACTTGCCCTTTTTGCCCGGTACGGCGGGCCATACATGGTCCTCTCCGCCGTATCCCCCTTTGTAGCGCGGGCACGGTATCAAAACACTGGGTGAGTGGCAAGCTTTCGGGTTTCACGAACTCGCCGGAGGCTGTTACGGCGGTGTTTCAGGCGGGATAGAGAGAATTCGCTAACCTACTTTAATACTCATCGTCAGTGAAGTCATATGAAGGTGATAGGGAAGATGTGGTGGCGGCTGATTGTTGGGTTTCTTCCGGTTCCTCTATCTCTAGTTTTCGTTGTTCTTTTTCCTTCCGGCACAACCGGCCTACCATGAATGGGGCGATGTTATGCCGCGCGGCGATTTCCTTCACGGCATTCCTGTTGCTGTATGAAGCGTTGAGATATTCTTCGCGGATGTCTTGAATTTCCTTTTCAGATAGCGGCGGCCTATCGCGGCGGCCTTCTGGTACGCGGTTTGGATAGAGTTTCTTCGCCACCTCTTCGAGTTTGCGGAACCATGCCATGAACGGGTGAAGTGGAATTCTGTTGGCAAGCGCATAGCTTTTGAGCGTCCAGTAGCGTTTCTTGCCTCGTTCTTTTGCGGGAAGGGTTAGTTCCCAAATCCAAGATTCAAGTTTTGCATCGAAATCGGGGCCAGCCTTTTTCAATCCGCGCCTGCCTCGCTGGCGCAAGTATTCTTCCAAAACCAAGGGCCTTTCTTCCGGGGATAGCGCCCGCCACCACCAAAGTCCTCCGGGATAGCTAGACGCATGCGGTTCGCGCTGGCGCGCCCATTCTTCATGGTCAATCCACTTTTTTTTCGGCAAGGTTTCTCAGCCCGTATTACCGCATAGGTTAGCAAACCTCGGCCCGGAAAGCAAGTTCTCTAACCTATATAGGCCCAAAGGCCCTCGTTGGGGCCTGATTCCGGCTGGCGTGCGGACTGTCTACCGATGTCTCAGTTCCGGAAGAGGTTTTTAAGTAGGTTAGAGAATCACGCGGATCAAGGCCACAGTGCGAGGCGTAACAGCACGGGGCGATGCCGTACAGGCGCGGAAAGCGAATCCCAGCCTCAGAATCGAGAAGCAGGAGAGCAGAAATTGACAATCCCCCATAGACCAGCCGAAGAAACACCAAAGCCCAAAATCCGAAGATGTGTTGCCCGGACGCATCTGCGCTCCGCAACGTTCGTGACTTACGATGCGGCCGTTGCGATGGCGAAATCCGACCCGAGTTGGAAAGCCGGGATGCCCTTATATTTCTATGGCAAGGAAAAAACACTCGCCAATGCAAACCATCGTGGGGTAGACCAAGAAGTCGAAGCAATCAAATCTTTGGTCCGTGATGGTTGGTGGGAACGGGCTGGCCGGATTGGATCGCGCGGCCCGAAACGCTATCGCATCTTGGAACACGAAGAATACGCGGCCAAGTATTTTAACTGCCCGCCTGACATTTACAACGCGGAAACTGGCGAGAAGATAATCAAAGGCAATGCACCGTTTGAGTTTGCGTTGCCATTAGCCAGGCGGCTGTACGAGCCTCTGGCCGCTTTCCTGCGAGGCTTGACAGAGGAACAACTCGCGAATGCTAAGGAACATTGGAAGACTGTAACCCCTCCATCTGTGGAATTGAAGTTAGACGTTCGCCGCGCCTCGAATCGGGGAAATCCCCGGAACGATAGTAGCCTCGAACCGGGGAAATCTCCGGAACGAGAAATCCCTCGAACCGGGGAATCCCCGTTAATCGAATCGGGGAAAACGCCTTTATCGGACAAGGGAAAACCCGGCCTCGAACCGGGGAAAACCCCGGACATAGCCGGTATTAAGCCGGTATCTGAGCCGGTAGAGAAGCCTTCAGGCTTTGAGCCTTTGTCTCAAAGCCTTGAAGAAAAATCTGTAGTAGGAGTAGTAGAGGCGGCTGCGCCGCCCGCGCGTACAGAAACTTCTCTCCCAAAGCCTACAACCAACAAAACAGAAAACGAAACTTCGCCGAGAATACCGACTTGGATATACGGATTGTTCACAGCCTTTGGTGGCGCGAGTTTGAACGTTAATCCAAAGCAGCAAAAAGATGCGCGCAATCTGGCCGCGCTAATCCAGAAACACGGAGAGGGGCTGGTCGCCTTGGCATGGGCCTCATTCATCGCTGACCAATATGAGAAAAAGTGGTTTGATGAACATTCCACGGGCTTGGACGGCAATCCATATCGCCCGAAACGAACCGACTACAACGCGCCTACGCAGTGGCCACTGGCAAGATTTTTGTGTGCTCCAGAAGCGGAAATCATAGTTGCACAGAAAATCCGCGACGCTTATCGGGGCAACGAAAATCTGCATGGTGGGGACCCACGCGTTGCAATCGAAGAGGGGGAAAACAGGACGTTAGAGCTTTGTTTTTATGTTTGGGGCGAAGAAATGTTTCATCCAACGTTCTTTGACGGCGACTTGCCGTCGGGCGTTGTCCCCGATGGCAGGCGTCTAGCAAAATTGTCCGAGTTGCTTGAAGCGATGAACGCCAAGCAATGGCCTCCAAGGGCCAAACAGCCGCCCGATAATTCAGATAGCGGAACAGGAGGGGAATAATGAGAGGAATCGTGTTGTTTTCTCACCGTAACGACTTTTGTTTTATCCAAACCGACGACAAGATTAAGTACTTTTGTCACATTTCCGCCATGCCAATGGACGAGGTTGGCCGCCGGTTTCTCAGACCTGGTGAGTACGTTGATTTCGAGAAGAAAGACCCAGTCCGTTCAGGCCGCAAAACACAAGCGTGGAAAGTCCGCCTCGTCCAGCCGCGCGACCCTATCAATGTGGAGACGTACTACGAGACAGGCGAACTCAACTTTATTGACGATAGTGGTGACTGGGGCTATGTGACGCGTCCGGACGACGGCAGCAATTTGTTTTTTAACATCAAGCAAGTCCGCGAATGGCTACCAGAGAGCACGCGCGAACTTTACGTCGGCCAGCTGTTCGAGTACCGGCTGATAAACACAGGTCGCTATCTGATGGCATTTGACGCCATCGAAATGGTCCGTGGAGAGGACGCGCGGCGCGCGGGGCCTGATAACGGAAAGTTCAATCGCACGCGCCTTTCATCAATCGGCGCGGCAATCGGGTAAGGCGGTTCGCCATGATTCGAACGAAAGATCAGTTCATGGAATTCCTGATCGCGCAGGAAAAGGAGAAAGAGAAAATGGCAACAAAAACAGGAAGGGTTGTAAATGTCTGCCCACATGTTCTCGCCAAAACAATCAAGCCCGACTTTCTATTCGGGCATCGCGGTTGGACGATTGCGGCCTACTGCGTGGAATGCGAAAAGGAGGCTCGCCGGCTCGATGCGATTTACGACGCAAATAATGAAAACAGGGTGATGAACCCGATATCGTCGATAACAACGCCCATCCCCGCCGTCGAAGCCTATGCGCTAGGCATTCCAGCCCATGTTGGCAGCGTCAAGGACGAGGCGACGGTTTACGAAGGATAAAAGCGTTGCCGAATGAACCGGTTAAAGCGTGCATTGTGTGCGGGGCGATTGTTCCCAGCGGCGAAGGGTACAAGTGCAAGCTGCATCGAAAAGAGTCCGAACAGGGAAGATACGCGTCACGCAAAGGCGACCCTGTCGAAAAACTCTACAACGCACAGTGGCGCAAGCTGAAAAACTTCCTTTTGATGCAAGGGAATGTGATGTGTCAGCGCATCGTAAACGGCCAGCAATGCGACCGTCTTGGGGAGATCTGGCATCACCTAGTAAGCCCGCGTCTCGACCCTACCCGAATGTATGCCCCTAAGAACTTGGTGCATGTTTGCAGAGACCATCACAGCGACGTTTTGCAGGACGACCCAAGCCTCTACGTGCCGACGAAACTAGGCATCTTGGGCGATTCGCAAAGCGAATAAACCGCGCGCCCATTACAGCCGCCCGGCATGTTGCCATGCACTGCCCCCTCATTCGGAAAACAAAGTCGCGTAGGTACAGCGCGCCCCGGCGACAGCCGCCAGAAACAGTCCCGGTAGGAAAGAGTCTAAGTAAAGCAAGTGAGAGGGTAGTCGAAAGCAGGCACGGTAGCCGCGTAGTCATGCCCGCACGCGCATTCACAGCCAGCGTCCGCGATTTTTAGCGGTGGGGCTGCCTCAAGGTACCCCACTAACGGCAAAGCGATTGAGACGCGCCGATCATCAAGCATGGCTGCCAGCCCCCGGAGATCCTCGCGATGGGCGCACCCCAAGGCCGCCGGAAACTCCTGTTTACCCTATGCGAATCTACCCGGAAAAGCAGCAGCAAGCCCATATTTGCCCTGTTTGCTATTGCATGGCCGCGCGCCGCGATCCGCCCGCGATAAAGACGCGCCGATACAAAACACACAATTTAGAAGTGGGGATAGGGGGGCGAAGTTTCGTTTCGTCGAGGCTCTGATTCGCCGCGCGATGGGTTTGTACGCATGCCCGCGAAATGAAAGTGAGAATAGGAACAAGGTTTTTCTGACCTAAACTCGCTCGTCTCGACGTTTTTCTTCTCCGCAACTCGGACAAAGTCACGTTCGTCCCCCGTAACAGGCCCAGGCGTTTATGTAGCTGCGGATTCCCCATGAATTCGAGATTCCCTCGCACACCGCAGCGTGCTTTGGGAAATTTGCGCCCGTCGCCGGTTCAATCCTCTTGCCCGAGCGGCGGGCGCTGCCTTTTCAAAGGCAAGGAGAATTGAACGTGAACAACGCAAATGTCGGAACGAAAGAACAGACAGGAGAGATTCGCAAGCACTATCGGGAACAGGGCGTCACATATGCGGAAATGCTGCCGGGTGATGAGGCTATCGTTGTGCCGACAAACACACAGCGCGTAGGCGTTACTTGGCGACTTTGGCGCGCGGGGCCGGGTGTCATCGCGGATTGTGACATATGCCACCAGAGCATGGCCTTTGAGGTGAAAGATCGCGCGGACCGAAAAGCGATTCGTTTTGCACACTGCAAACGCGTCGATAGATTGCCCTGGCTTCTGCGTTGGTTCCCATCCCTGCTTGAGGCGAACGTGCCAGCGCCGCGCGCTCGCCGGATTTTAGTTGGAATTGACTAAGGCAGTGCGGACATGGGCTGGAAGCAAGATTTGTTCGCTGGATTCATGCGCGCTGATGCTGAGCAAGACAGCGTCGAAGAAGCAAAGCCGGTTGAGGAATTGGCAGCGCCAGCCGCTCCGATGGAGCCAATAGAGGCGGAACAGAACCCCGTCGGCCATTCTGTGCAGCGCGGAATTGAACGCTATGGCGTGGAAGTTTCGGCGGTCACATTGGCGCGCATTATTGAGCGCGGACGCGCGACTCTCATTGAAAGAAGCAACGCTTTCAAGGACCGTTTGATATACGACGTTCCTGTTTTTGTTGAGGGTTTGCGAGACCCGATTCACATTCGCGTTGTTTATTTGCCGAAAAAGCCCGGTATGAAGCACGGCCTGATCATGACGGTCTTGCCGCCGCTACCAGAAATGGTTCGCCGGGCGCGTGAGGCGCGCGAAAAGCTTAATGCTCGCCGTCTAGCAAAGCATGCTCGCCAAAGCAGGGTGAATGCAATTCAAGTCGCTTGCGCGAGGCGCGGCCCCAAGACGCGCGGCAAGAAATCGTGGGCTAAGAATTACCGGCAGCAGGAAGCCGAAGACAACGAGTTTTGAGTTGTAGGGACAAGAGTAAGCCACCGCGTGCTTGTGGCGGAGTCACAGGCAAGCGGACCTCAAGTTTGCACCGGCGGTGCAGACGTTCCCCCTGACAACCCGGACGGTGATTGCGTAAGCGGAGCTGCGCAAAAGGCCGAATTTTGCATCAAGAAGGACACTCCGAAAATGAATTACACACGCGTCAAGCAGTTGTGCGCCGAGAGAACGAAGGCACACGCTGATGCAGTTTCGTATTTGCGAATGGGCCTAACCACCCAAAACCGCGAGAATTTTGACAAGGCGATGGCGCAAGTCGAAAGCCTTACGGCTGCGATTCAGGGCGAGGAAAGAGAATCTTTTGCGCCAACCGCGCCCATCAATCGTGAACAGCGCGCCAAGCATTATGAGGCGTTTAATCGCTATCTCAGGGGTGGAATGGACAACCTCACCCCGGAAATGCGGCAACTTCTAAATGAACGGCGCGACCAAATCGCGGGCCAGCAATCCGTTACCGCGACAGAGGGTCCGAGTGGCGGCTATTTGGTGCCTCCCGATTTCAGTAATGAAATCGAGACGGCAACCCGGTACTACTGTCCGATGTTGAATTCTGATTGCTGCCGTACCATCACTACCGCTACGGGCGCTGTTCTTCCGTGGCCGACTTCTGATGATACTTCTACGGAAGCCGAGATCGTTGGCGAGGCACAACCCGCCGACGAGGGTGGTTTGACATTTGGCAGCGTTTCCTTTGGTGCGCACAAGCTTTCAAGCAAATTAGTGAAAGTGTCCAGCGAATTGCTGCAAGACAGCGCGTTTGACATTTTCTCCTATTTGTCGGACCGATTCGGAACCAGATACGGCAGGGGTCTAGAAACGCTCTTAACGCGTGGGCGCGGTGCGGCCTACGATGAACCGAGCGGGTTTTTGCCTGCAATCGCTGATAGTGGCGCTGAAGTCGTGACGGCAATCGGCAGCGCGCCAAACGACGGTCTGACTTCTGGTCAAGTTATCCATGACGGCACGAATTCGATTGGGTCGCAAGACCTCGTCAATCTCGAACACGGCGTCGACCCGTCTTACCGGCGCAATGCGAAGTATATTCTAAACGATAAGACGCTTGGCATGCTCCAAGGCTTGCTGGACAAGTTCGGCAGACCTTTGTGGACGCCCGCTCTAACAGCGAATGCGCCTGCTACCATCAACGGTTATCAGTACGTCATCAACCAGAAAATGGACAGCGTTGCGCCAAGCGCGGTGACAATCGCATTTGGCGATTGGTCCAAGTTCGTGGTGCGCAAGGTTTCAACTCCAAGCGTGAAACGCCTATCGGAGCTGTACGCGGTTTCCGATATGGTGGGATTCATCAGCTTCCAGAGAATTGATTCACGCCTAATCGACGCGGGTACACACCCGCTAAATGTTTTGGTGCAACAATCGTAATCCGCGCCTAGCGGCGCACAACCAAGGGGCTGGCAAATGCTGGCCCCTCTTTTTTTGCCCCGAAACAGCCGCATGAGAGTTTGCGAAGGAAAGAATTATGTCGGTTTGGACAAAACGGATAGAGGAAGTGCTGCCCGAATACGCCGTAAATGGCGACGGCCCATTTGCTTTCCGCAGCGCGTGCACAAAAACCGTGTACTTATTCTGGTCCGCACAAGGCCGCGACGAATTTCGCTGTCCAGCCGGTATTATATGCTCTCCCCAGGGTCACAAAACCTACAAGTTGAAACCTCCGTTCCATATGAAAGGAATCTATTAGCCTATGGCACATCGCTGGCACATAGATTTGAGGCGTGTTCTGGAATTGTGGAATCGTGGTGAAAGTCTCGCACAGATTGCCGAGCGCTTCTGCGATATGACGCCCCGCCTCGTATTGGACGCACTTGAAAAGGCTGCGGACCAGGGCACTGTTGCGCTGGCGCGTCCGCTACCGGAAAGAGTCCCAAGGCACAAGTACACTCGCGAAAATCCAGCCGTACCGATTCCTGACAATCTTCCAAAGGCTGAGCATTTCAATCCGCGCGTCGAGGAAATTCTTGCTCACACAGAACCCAAACTACTGGAATTCAACCGCAAGACTTTTTGGAAAATGATAGGAGATCCCGCGATTGTCGAAGGCGTCGAGAAGTGGTTCGCCACACACGGAATCGTCCCTTGGAATGGAACAACGAATCATTCACTCGTGGACGAGGAACAATTGAAAGAGTCGCTCATCCGCGCGCATCGAATAGACCTTTGGGAGAAATGTGTTGCTGCTCGCAAGCTGTGGAAAGATGAACATACATCCCTGAATAAACGGGAAGGTGGATGCCTCGCTGCACACAAACATTGGCATATAGCTCGCGGGGTTGTTAGTCCATACTGTCGTTTGTGCTGTGCGTACCCATTCGTTAAGTGAGCATGATAGAATCCTCGCGCAAGCGCAAAACAAGGGGAGCGCACAGTGGACCTTCATCCCTGAGCCCGAAACAGCGTGCTGGAATTATATAGCGCGCTTTGAACTCGATGCGTGTAATTGATTCGTCCGGAACCTCCTGTTATCCTTGCGCGCGAACAGCGAAACAGGCGGAAGATGTTAAACCATCAGATCGGCCCAGGCGTGGTTCCTGACTCGCAGATCGGAAGAGGGCTAGTATGAAGTTTAGCAATTTAGAAATCTCGCGTATCGACCCCAATGCAGCCAACCCTCGGGGAATAGACATTCAGACGCAGGACTCCCGATTGTCCTACCTCAAAGACTCGATTGCTCGTTTCGGCGTGCTAGTCCCAGTTGTTGTTACACCTAAGGGCGACCGCTTCCTACTGGTGGACGGCGAACGAAGATACTACGCTGCGAAAGCGGTCGGTTTGGACAAGCTTCCAGCTTATATAATTACGAATCAACATGGGAGTGGATTGTCGTCACATGATTTGATCTTCAGGATGTTTCAGATACATCACTTGAGAGAGCAATGGGGTCCGATTCAACAGTGTGCCGCTCTTGAAGATACATACCAGAAGATTGTTCAGAGCAAAGAAATCAGGGCCCTGACCGACGTCAGGGTCTTGGTCAAGGCAGTCACTGACGAGTTAGCGAAGGAGACTGGTATTGACGAACGAACTGCTTTTGACCGTGTCAAATTCCTGCGCTGGCCCCGCGACGTAAAAAGCGCGCTCTATGAGAACCCACAGGACGGAGGCTACTGGTATATATGCGAAATCGAGGAGAAAATTATCATACCCTCGGTTTCTAACTACCCAGAGTACTTTCAGAAAGTTTCAACTGACGAAGTCCGTAGGGACCTTTTCAAAAAACTAAACATTTCTCTCGAGCGCGCTACAGAAGTCCGCAAAGTCGCCCCGTACTTTCGGGAAGCTCTCAATAAGACTTCCGACCGAAAGACTGTCCAGCGCATCTTGGATCGCTTGCAGAAGGACCCGGAGATGACATATGGTGAGGCTCAGGAAGAGCTTAGCCGTGCATTCCCTGACATCCTCAAACCAGAACCTCCGACGCCACGCAGATTATTGAGTGCGCTGACAAACCTTGAGACGATAATCGAACAGTTCGACGTTTCCGCCATTGAAAAGGCGCAGCACCGCGCCAAAGCAAAGCGTAGAGACCTTCTTTCTACCATTCAATCACTTGTGGCTTCGCTTGAAAAGTTGCTGGATCAATTGAAGGAGAGTTGATTTGTGGAACTGATTGACCAGTTGTTGTCCGAAGGTTTGCCGGGAAGTGTAGTCGACAACCGAAAACTAGCGAAAAAAGTCCCGCAAGCCTGGAGAATCTGGAGAAGCAATAACGCCCAATGGGCTATCTTTCCCATAATCGGCGAGCATCTTTCAGATGCCGACCAGAAGGGAGTTAGCATTGCTCGGAAGAATCGTTTAGAGCCCGTATTTGTGGCTCTGAACTACGCAGCAATTAAGGCGATCTCTCCCCAATACCGTCGATTGCGCCCACATCTCGTTTGCAACATCGCAGGCCGCGGTCACCTTATCCCTCCGCCTCATGTGCCGCGCCGTTCCAAGACATTGCAGCCTCCTTGTGCCACACGGGTACCACGTGATCTGCTCGTTGCATTACTTGCGGAGCATGAGGTTTCAGGAGAAATGCTCAAGTCCTTGCGGAAACTCGAAAAGCGCTATCGTTCGCTGCGTAGACGGCGGTCTGACTCGGATCAGCGCGAAGAGGAGGCATTACTTCAGTACGCAGGGAGTGTACTAGATCAAATGGGCCTTCGAAAGGACCGGATCAAGGGCGCGCAGATGGTTAGGACCATTGAGCGAGGAGGCATGGGTGCTGGCAGGGACCACTTCTTCCATTCCTTCCAAAACTACTTTCTGGGTCTCCTTCCAGTATTGCGGCTGCGCTCTTATTTCGAGTTGTTTAAGGGATACGCCCGGCTTCAATGGGACGTCAATCCTTCTGATGTTTGGTTTCTGACCGCCTTGTGGCACGATGTCGGGTACCCTTTCGAGCACATCGGGAAAATCGTAAACTCGGCGATTGGCATTGATCTGCCGGATGAGACGGAGACTGCCCTCAAGGAGAGTTTTCTCCAGCGTGCAGAGACCATTGATGCACTTCGTACCCTGAGCTCACTTATTGCCCATTTACTGGAACCGGGAAGAAGACGGACTCAATGGATGAGACCTGGTCCTAAATCAAATCTCGGGCAGTGTGGGAACAGAATTCACGATGCGCTCTCGGTTAACTTGCGAAAGAGCCATGGCGCATTTGGGGCAGTTCGCCTCTTTTGTGACTACAGCGACGATCTTGAGAAAATGGAACCGAGTGCCCGCGACCTCTTACTCCAAACGGTCTGGCTGGCTTCGTGCTCGATTCCGTTTCATGACTGGTCTTTCCGTGGGCATGTCCGCAGCGAATGCGGTGACTGTCAGATCGCCACGGCGACGCTTCCCTTCGCCGCGCTTTTGGCTTTTGTTGACAGCATTCAAGATGACAGGCGCGACTTGGCTGGTAGCGAGAAAGCAGCCCTCATTCTGGAGCAATTGCTTGTCAAAGAACCTGCACTTGTGAAAGCCAAGATTAACATTCACGCTCTCACAGACGAACAACTCCTTGGCAAGATAGTTGAAGCCCGTGATGTTCTAGCATCACTTCAGCAAAACGAGGACAGTCTCTTTTTTCAGTACCCGCCATGGATGGCTTTATAACCCGCGCTGGTGAAGACACGCCTAGAGCTTTGTTGAAAGAGGCCCGCCGCCTTTCCGGTAAAATTCGCGGACAGCTCAGCATTGATCTCCCTGCGGTCACCGATCACTTTTCGCTCAGCTCGGTTCAAGCTTGGCGTCGGAACGGGATGAATCACAATCATCCAATACACCAGATGATGCCGCGTGTTGGCGGCTTTCCGCCTTCGTTGGCGCGTTATTTTATCGCGGCATATTCCGAGCCGGGTGAGATAGTGTTCGACCCGTATTGCGGTAAGGGCACTGTTTTGTTCGAAGCTACGAGAATGGGCCGACACGCCTTCGGAGGCGACACCGCACCCGACGCCGTCATTTCATCGCGCGCGAAGTGCGTTCCAGTATCTTTCAGTCAGGTTGCAAACTATATCCAGCGTCTCCCAATCACTCGCACCGCGGCGTTAGCCGGAGTGCCTTCCGATGTAAAGCTGTTCTACCACCCAGACACGTTGAGGCAGGTACTCAGAGTTCGTGACCAACTGCTCATCGACTTGGTCTCGTCCGATAAGCGAACCCGGGACACTGCAAACTTTGTCTGTGGAGTCATGCTTGGACTTCTGCATGGGCACTCCGCATTGGCGCTTTCTCTTCCGTGCAACCAATGTTTTGCGATGTCCCCCGGCTATGTACGCAGATATGTTAGGGAACATGATTTGAAGCGTCCAAGGAGGGACGTGCGGCAATGCTTAATGGAAAAAGCCATCAAACTGTTCCCCCAGCCGCGGATGGTCGGAAAGGCCAAAATTTTCCAAGCGTCCGCTGAGGAGTGCCTGAGGTATCTTCGGACTGCTAAAGGAAATGTCGCGCTTGTCATCACATCTCCGCCGTATCTTGACCGTCAGACATATAGCAAAGATGCGTGGCTGCGCCTGTGGTTTCTGCGTTGTAACCACCGAGAAGTTGCAAAACAATCGCTGCAGACGGGCAGCGTTCGGCTCTTTGTCGACGCGATGCAAAAGTCTCTGGACGCCATCATGAAATGCATAAAGGTTGGCGGCAGGCTTGTTCTAATAGGAGGGAAGGCGCGAGTGGCTGTCGGCGGTGACGTGCAGTTTGTCCGGATCATCGATCTCTGTGTTCTGGCACTAAGTCGAATTAATAGGAAGCCCGCACGATTGTCTGTCGAGACCGTCATCCATGATTGGAAGGTGATGAATCGGGGGTCATATTTTGCGGTGCACCGTGGGAAAAGCGTGCTGAAAGGGGGTGGCGTAGCGCCCCGAAATGGCGAAGAAGATATCCTGATCGTTCGAAAACTGTCTTAGCGGCCCTACGATACCTTCTCAAAGGGTTCGATGCAATTGCATGCGTCCAACTGAATAAGGCGCGAATCCTTCCATTTATGCCTGCTGCTTGTTTCGTAACTTGCCAGAGTTTGCGGCTTGCCACCACCCTTTCTTGGTCCGCACAATAGGTGCGATGTCGAGCTTATACGGAATCGAATCAGAACAAGATTGCCGGTCCGAGATCGACCAGCTTCTGCAATCACCGGCCCTTCTTGGAGCCGCGAACAAGGACACAATTGCCGATCTAAAGTCCCGCCTGAAGGAATTCTACAAGAAGGGTGATAGTGATAAAGGACAAAGTAAAATGTCCAAAGTGGAAAGCGCATACTTCTGGCCAGCCATTCGAGACGCTTATGTGAACGCTCCTAATCTCAACTCCCCTCGTTCGTGGCAGACCGGCTTGAATGACATCGAAGACTACCTGCGTTATCACCGCCCCGAAGACCCAAGGAAAGGTTGAATGCTATGCAGGAAGTGAACGTGCAGAAGAAATCAGTCCCAGAGCGAATGCAAGAGATCAAGGCTGCGCTCGGAGCCAGCGACCCCAAGGGCGTTGTTGCTAAGGATTTTGGTAAGGATAGCGTAACGCTTGGCGCGATCAGAAGGCTACTCAAACTCCGACATGTCGAGAAAAAAGACCGCGGCCTGTACCTGACTCAGATTGGCCGGGAACAACCCCTGATACCGTTTGGTGAATGATCGGGAGTTATGGTCCACAATCGTTAAGAAGCAACTCCAATCAGGCCAAGGATGTAGTTTCGGCCCAGATTGAGAAGCTCTAGCGAGATCGGTTCTACAGAATCACCCCTTCTCGTTACATCATAACTGCGAACGGTCTGTTGCGATTGTCGTGCAGTCTCGAAAGCGGCGTATCCGGGGTTGCGAGTGTTCCACGGGCGCTTCCCCACAAACCAGACCTCCGAAGGCGACGAATCCCATTTCCACATGCCGATCTGACGACTCCAAAGGCGCAGGTCGTCGTGAACCCTGCGGGCAGCTACGAGCAATGAGACGCCAAATCTATCAGCCAAGACCTTCAGGTTTTGGGGTGAAGAGAACTTAAGCTCTTCTACAGCCATTCTGACCTGTGCTGACGGCATCAATAGCTCGGCTGCTATCATGTCACAGGCGCGTTCAAGGTGGGCGCTCCGTCTGCATGACATCGCGCGACTCTTCCCTGAGATGGAGGCAATAAGCAAATGGCCAATCTCATGGGCTAGCGTGAACTTCTTACGAGTCGCGTTTGCGTAAGAGTTCAGCTTTATTACGATGCGGTCGGCGGGTAGTTCAAATATGCCGCCGTCAAATGGCAGTGGCTCTTCGATGATTGCGTCGACTCCACATTTGCTAGCAATCGTTCGAAGTGTATCTCGGTCATCCCGGTAGCCCCGCAAGAGTCGTTCGACCGCACACTGCGGATCGTCGCTTCCTGCCACCGAGAATATCTTCGACAGATAGCTGTTGTGTGGTCTTTGCGTCATTCGGGCAGGTCTCGGACTGAATCGATCAAATCAGCGAAGTACTCCTCAGAGGCGCGGTTCATGCTCCGGGCTGCTCGTAGGCCCCTCCCGGCGCGGTCCTGCCTTCCCAGGTGCTGCATCCAAGCTGCAAGCTGCAACTGGTACATCGCGTGGCGCTGAAGGGCAACGCGCTTAAGCGTCTGAAAATTCTCGAACTCAGGGTCATTGTCCACTCTTAAATCGATTGCGACAATTTTCATCTGTATGCGGGCGACATCCTCCTTGCCGATTCCCGTCGCGATCAGTTTTGCCGCAACATAAAGCTCGCGGGCTTTGGAGAACCTTCGATCTCTACACAGATGGTCGGCAAAATGTTCCCGTGCGCGCAGTTCTAATCCAGGCTGGTTTTCGGGCAGTTTTCTCAGCAGCTCAAGCGCCTCTTCGAAGAGGCTCGTGGCGACCTTGTCGCCCAGCGCGCTATACGATTCCGCTAAAACGAGGCGATGATCCGCCCAGATTGCCGTCTCAGGCGAATCCTCAACGACGCGCTCGATTGATCTCAAATGCTGAAGCGCGAGATGAGGGTTCTGCTGGTTGTTTGCCAACTTGGCGAGTTCAAGTACGTGTTTTGGATCGTCATCCATTTGAGTTCCCTCTAACACAACGAATGTTATCACTACCGTCTAAACAAATCAAGTCGTAACCTACAACATATAGAAGCATCCTAGCACAGCTCGTCTATATGTAGGGCCTGCGAGGGCAAGAGAGACCTGGCGGACAATCGGATTGAGTAGGTGAGGCACTGATCGATGTGCATACCGGTGGGCGTGTGGTCGGTTTACGGATATTGTCCCGCTGTGGCGCCCTTTGCTTGAGACTCTTGGCTGCGAATATATCCGTAGCCCACTGTAGCCCAACTGAGGCTAGGTTTTAGAATGGGCGCGCCCGTATGCTACGGGGAATACGGCATTTAGATTTTTGGACCCGAAACCTACGAACCAGAAGGTCGGAGGTTCGACTCCTCTCGGGCGCGCCACTTTCCCTTGTAAATCGACACTTTCCTCCGACGGGATTGCCCTGCTCGATTTTGGTTTTGCCTCGGTCTTACCTTCGGCCGGAAGTTCAACGGGCGTATCGGTTCTTATCTTCGACAGCTTTATCGAGATAGGAAAAAGCGGCGTGTACCGCACTTTTTTCGCGTGCAAGAACGAACAGAGTCCCTTCGGAATAGATACCTCGCCAGATCACGTAGTTCAGTCGCGTGGATGGACAGTCCTTGATCGAGTTCCGCCGTTCCTTGAGGTTCCGTGGGCAACGTGGACAATGGGCATACAGCGCATCGAGGACCATCTGAATAAGTTGCGGGTTGGCTCGGGTGTGCGAGCCTAGTTGTTGAAGAATCCCCATAGCGTGCACGACCCCACAACCGGCCTTCCCACGGACGGTTTTTGGATTTACGGAAATCAGCCGTTCTGACAAGTTCCGATTACCGTCGTTATCGGAGAAGTGAAGTGCTACTTCACATATCTGAAAACGCGACAATCAACATCTCAAACAGCCGCTAGTTGTGCGATGAATCGTGAGTGGACACATGCGATAAATACTGTGGCGGCCGGAATTCAATCGTGACGTCCTGTTGAGCTTGGACAGGTCTTCCGTTCAAGAGAGTGGGCGTGTAACGCCACCGGCGAATGGCGCTCATTGTAGCAGGAAGAAGAGAGATCGAGCCGCTCACGAGCTTTATATCCAGCGGTTGGCCGAGCTGTCCGATGGTGGCGCGGACCTTTACAGTTTCTGTCGATCCATATCGATCCCCCGGTCTTGGATAGCGAGGCCAAACGTAGGAGACAAGGTCACCAGCTTGCAACCGAGCGGGTTTGTGAGCCACTGCAGGTCCCGGCTCAGGAGAAACGAGAACAGAAAGTTGCGAGGTCATCGCGAACGAAGAGGAAGCGGCAATCGGTTTTTCCGGGAAAGTCAGCCTGAACGACTTCCTGCCTTTGGCAGGGACACTGACAAGGATTGCGGAAGGCGGTGACGGGTACGGCGCTGCGCCTGTCGTGGGCGTTACCCTGCGTGGGTTGGGATTTCTCGGCGCGCCACGTATCGGGCCGACAGCCTTGGGCGAATGTGCGGGTTTGGAACTCGCGGGTGGCGGCGCGTTTCGCGCGATTAGCCCGGTTGAGCCATTGCGCTCAGGACTGTCTTTGGGATTAGCAGATGGTTCAGATTCCATTGTCGGAGATGAATTTGAATCTGTGGAGGGCACTTTCGCGAAAGATTCAGAATCCCGGGTGCTTTCCTTGGACTTCTCTTCGGAAGGCGTGGCGTGATCGAGATTATTGGCACTCCAGGGGTTATCGGAATCAATGGGAGATCGGCTCGTTACCGCTGAAGATGGTCCGGTCGGTCTCACGCGGGTAGCTGAGTCTGCTGGTTGTGCATTGAGGGATTGAGCGGATGGGCTTTCTGAGCGCGATTCTTCCGTCTCCGACGCTGGCGGATTTACTTCAGGCGTATTGAAGGTATTTGCGGCCGGAGGAGTGGAAGTTGGCGAAGTCGTTTCGCTTGGGCGATTAGGCGGTGCTGGTGACGTGGCATCAACAGCCAGGGTTGATTTCTGGGCGTCTCGGAGGCGTTTTCCAACCGGGCCGCGTCCCACTGTGAGCCCAACGGTGAAACCGATCACCGCGAACAAAAACACGAGTGCGGCGACCTGAAATCCGGTCATTTCAAGAACATGAAAGTGTGAGGGCGCGTCATCGATACGATCCGCCGACGACTCGACTCTGTCTGTTCGAACTTGCGGTCCTAAACCGGCGACTGGAGTGTGGTAGTGCACTTTTTCTTGGAGATCTTCGACAAGAGATGGAGGGCTCACATCCAGAATCTCACACGCCACGATCTCAGATGCTTGGGGCGCGGTGCGCTTCTGCAGGCGGCGGTCATGCGTGGGATGAATCGCCTCAACCGGCACCTGGCGTTCGGCTTCGAGTGCGGGTGCTTTCGCTTGTGCCTGTGCGTCCGCCTCCTGCTCCGCCTTATTCCGCTGCGCGATTTCCATGAGTGTTGCTAACCTGCCGCCCGCATTCCGAAGTGCGTCAAAGACGAACTCAACATTCTTCGGGTTGAACTGAAGCTGTCGAGCAGTAAGAGTCATTCGGATGCTGTCGTAGATTTCATCTTGCTGGCTTTCGGAAAGGTAGTCCTGCAGTTCAGAATAGAGTGCGCCGTTCCCGTAATTCTCTCTCCACTCAAGAATGGTCTGGAGACGACGGTTGGCCTCGTTCTCCAATTCTTTTTCTTGCTGTTTTTCTGCGACAGCTTCGGTGAAGTCTTCTTCTGGACCATGGGGTAATGCCATGGCCATTTCCGTGAATCCGCCCCGCAGTTCCTGAACCTTGTTGGACGCCAAAGATGTTTTACGACAGACCCACTCTCCACGCGTACTGTCGAAATGAATCTCGGCGCGATACTCATCTGTTCCGTACTTGAATACCGGCAACGGCTTGAGCGGTGGCCACCTACCGGCCAGGATTAGTTTCATGTCGGCCCGTTGCACTTGAGACGTGAGTCCAGCGACGTTGGGCTTAGCTTGTTCGTGTTTATTCAATTTCATGACTAAGCCCGAAAAGTGCTACCTGCCACGCGATTATGCTGGCGTGCGACCAGCAAATCTCTAGAAGCGGTTGTCGCGAGGGGGATTTGAACGACGAATGTTTCGAAGGACAGCAAGCAGCGCTAGAGTATTCTTGCAGATTTGACATGTCCCCACCCCCACCGGCTTTGTGCGGTGCGCCGACTACAAAGCCCCCTAATACGGATGATGGCGTCCGAGCAGAGCCCACAAGATCCTTTAAGCCAGTCAGTGTCAATGCAGGACCAGGACCAAACTTCTTCGCGGGAGTATTGTGAGGCTAAGTCCAATAACGGCCATGGGTCAGAGAAGGGTCTGCGAGAATCTAATGTTTCTCTTGCGTTAGAATTCTGGTGGATTTCACGCGCAAGTGGTGGTTCTCAACCATCCACCGGGTTCGGCTTCAAATCCAAACAGGATTTTAGCGGGAATTTCCTATTTCAAGGCAGCCGGGCAGTCGAGGTCTTCACAGACATGGCTTTAACCCAAGTTCGTCACGAAACGGGGTAAAGTTCAGCTAAGTCTCTTAGAATCAGTTCAAGCTATGGCCGAGTCTGCACTACATTTTAGGATCTGAATCGGGTCCAATCGTTCCGGCAACTCCAG
>Ga0326727_10003515_pt1 | contig 49813 bp, 44 predicted proteins | sample MB2enrmetagenome_FD_207643 | JGI IMG/M metagenome (GOLD analysis project Ga0326727, IMG submission 207643) | Lab enriched peat soil microbial communities from McLean, Ithaca, NY, United States - MB29MY | ecosystem: Environmental > Terrestrial > Soil > Wetlands > Peat | place: USA: New York... | reverse complement strand
GCAGGGCTCCGCTCCGGCCGGGGCTACCGCAAGCAGAGGTAAGCACGCGGGATCGTTTGGTTCCGCAGGGGGGCCAAATGAGAGTATCGAAGTGGGCCAAATCAAGTTGACAAACGCAACCAACCCCCAGGGTGTCCTTTTCTTCCCGGTGATTGACCTCAATCTGCCAGCGGTCGAAATAGATTTGCAGCAACTGTTTGGCAGAACTGCGCAGGTCGCTGGTGAGCAGGTACGCCGGATCGCGATAGTACCACCGTTTGCTCTGACTCTTGCGATAGGGAGTGGGCGCAATGACGATCAGACGAAGCGGACGCCGTCTGGCGCCGCCCTGCCAGTACACCGCAGTGACCTCTTTATAGCGGGTCTTGCGTCGTTTCCCGCCATAGAAGATTTTGGTGGTTTTCCAGCCGCAGCGGTCGTCTTTGCGCACTTGTTCGGGGGTAAACTTGTCGGCCCCATAAAACCGGCGCGAGTTGGCCGGGGCGCGAAAACACAGCCGGGCATCTTTGCGCGCCCGGACCAGCAGCACGGATCGTTCCGGAATCTCGCCAAAGCAGGTGCGATTACAAAAGCTGCCATCGCCCGCCAACACCAGGATCCTGCCGTCACCCCCGACCCGATCCAGTTCCTGCCGCAGTTGCCCGCCCATCTGGACAAAGCTGCGCGACAGGTTCCGCTGTTTCACCGCCTGGCGATACTGTTTCTTCATCGCTGCGGTGGCCTTCCTGCCGGGGCGCTTGACGCGCGAGACCTCCTCAAAACGGATCGGCAGGGCGCGCGTGCCCACTGCCGCGGTGCGGTGCAGCGGAACCAACAGCGAAGCCTGCAGAAAGCGCAAGCCCAGCACCAGATTGAGGTGAAACGGCGGCGACAGAGGATCGCGTTGGTAGAACGCCTGCGGGATCGCGCGTCCGCTCTTCCGCAGGCGGGTATCATCGAGGGCCACGCCAACCAGCCGTTGCGGGCAATACGCCAGAGCACGTTCCAGGATGGGCCGGAACAACTGCTGCGGCTCCCACTGGCAGCGCGAGTGCAGGAAATACTCCGCGCTCCAACTGTGCCGCTGGCCGCCGTTAGTCCAGATGATGCGCGACAGGCAGCGACGGCCCAGGCAGACCAGCGACCCAAGGGCCTGCCGCACGCCCCGTTCAAACGTGCGCTGCTGCGGAAAAACGCCGCGCCAGTCCCGGGTAATGACGAGGAACTCCGCAAGCAGGCTCATCGCGCCTCCGGGCGCAGCGCGAAGGTGTTCTTCTCGGGGCGCAGGAAACGGTCGCCGCGGGCCACCTTTTTGGTGAGCGAGGAAACCAGGCTCTCGCGATCGACGGTTATGCCGAACTGGGTCTGGATGCGGTCCAGGATGGCGGAGACGTGCAGCGGGGAGCGGGCCTTCCTGAGTACGTCAAAGGCCATATCAACCTGAGACAGACCTTTGCGTCGACGCGGCTCAGCCGCAGAGGGTTCACCGTGGCGGAGGCGGCGAACCGCACGGAGTTGTGCTGCCAAAGACGTTTCAAATACACTGAGGATCAAATCCCTGGCTTCATCATTCATGGAGGTCTCCCGAGCATGGACTCAGGAGCAGCATGACACACTCAGGTCGGTCTGTCAACACAAATCTGTCACGACCGACTTATTGAGCCGCAGGGCGCTCGCCTCGCACCAAAACATTCCGGGGCGAAAATGTAGAAACTCCAGGGCGCCGATTGGAAATCGGCGCGCAGGTTGCATACAGTTGCAAACCCGCCCCACATCCCGAATTGACACCCTTCCGCGTCTCCGCTGAAAGGTTAAGTGGCATTGGGCCCTCGGCCTGCCCCACAGCGCTCAGACCATTTCCGGCGGCGCGGCGTCCACGTGAATCTCGACGGATCGCTCGCCCAGATACGCGTGCTTTGCGGTTAGCCGTATGGTCCCCTGCGCTTCGCGCGCCTTCACCCACACCGCGCCCGCGCCGCCGGCCAGCGCGAATGGGTTCTCGCCGATCAACTCACCCGGACCCGTCAGCGATAAGGAAATCGCGGCGGTGGCGAACGGCCGGATGTTGCCGTACTCGTCGGTCACCATGAGCACCACGCGGGTGGCATCGCGGCCGTCGCCGATGAGCCGGGTGTCGTCCGGCAGCACCTTGAGATCGGCGTCCCGGCCCGAACCGGACAGCGTCAGCGTCTTCGCGAGCCGCCCTTTGAGATAGCCCTCGATGCGAAGATCGCCCCACGGACGGAGCGGCAGGCCGCCAAGGTCCATCTGGAATGGCGAGTGTTTCAGAAACTGGAACGTCTGGCGGTCGGGGTCCAGCTCCTGCTTCAGCACGCCGTCGTAGTAGACCTTCAAGTGGTCGCAGTTGGAAAGGATGGGCACCTTGCCGGGACCGCCCGCCTCGGACTTGTCGCCGGACGACCAGAAGAAGCCGGCCTCCAGCACGATCTCTTCCTCGGGATCGCACTGTGACTTGTAGAAATACGCAGCCGGTTTGGGAATGCGGAAGATATCGCTGACGCCGTGGTAGCAGATGTGATCGCCGGAGCCGAAATTCGAGTGCGTGTTGTAGTCGAACGCGCACCAGCCGATTCCGCCCGCGTAGCCGTCGGCGGAGGCGAGCTGGTTGTGGACGCGGGCATGGCGGATCACGTGTTCAGCCACGCGGCTTACGTTGTCGAAGCGCTTGGTGGAGAACATGTGGCCGCAAAACTCGGTGTTCAGGTACAGCGGGTGATTCGGCGGCAGCAGCGGGAAGCCGAAGTCGTTCATCGTGAACACGTCTTCGAGCAGCTCCGAGTTGCGCAGGTAGCGGATGCCTCCGGTCTGGCGGGTGTCGTCGAGCGAGTGCGCCAGCGCGTTGGTGCGCGTATACAACTCGTGGTTGTCCTGCGATTCGTTGATGCGTACACCCCACAGCACGATGGACGGGTGGTTCCAATCGCGGCGGATCATCTCGCCCACGTTGCGCACCGCGAGATCCTGCCAGGCGTGGTCGCCGATGTGCTGCCAGCCGGGGATTTCCTCGAGCACCAGCAGCCCCAGCTCGTCGCAGGCGTCAAGGAAATCGGGCGACTGCGGATAGTGCGACGTCCGCACAATGTTGCAATGCAGCTCGCGCCGCAGGATCCAGGCATCGCGGCGCTGCACGCGGGCGGGCATGGCGCCACCCAGGTAAGGGAACGTCTGGTGGCGGTTCAGGCCGCGCAGCTTCAGGTGTTCGCCATTCAGCAGGAACCCGGCGGGCGTAAACGCGGCCTCGCGGAACCCGACGCGCGTGTGGAATTCGGCGCGCGAACCGTCGCTGCCTTCCAGTTGCACCGCCACGTCGTAGAGCCGCGGATTCTTCAGGTCCCACAGATCCACCGCGCCCAGGGATTCCAGCGTGACCACCGCCGGCTTGCTGGTAGAGTAAACGTTGGCGCTCGCGGTGGCCAGCACCTTCTCGCCGTCGCGCAACACCGCCCGGAGCAGAAGCGGCACGCCGGCCGGGCCGTCCAGATAGCAGGTCAGCTCCAGCGCGCGATCGCCCCGCAGCACGCGCACCGGCTTCGCCCGCACGTTCTCGATGAACGTCTGTGGGACCACGCGCAGGCGCACGTCGCGATAGATGCCGCCGAAGGTGAGGTAGTCGATGTTGTCGCCGAACGGCGGGATGTCGGGGCGCTCGGTGGAATCCAGCTCCACGGCCAGCACGTTGCCGGAGCCGTGTTTCAGGAATGGCGTGAGCTCGAAGGAGAACGGCGTGTAGCCGCCCTTGTACTCGTCGAACGTGTGGCCGTTCACCGTCACCGTGGCGGCGGTCATCGCGCCGGCAAACTCCACGAACACACGCTTCCCTTCCCAGGTCGCCGGCGTTCCGAAGTGGCGGCGGTACGCGGAGACGAACTGGAAGTCCTTCTCGTCGAAGCTGTGCCAGGGGAGACGCACGTTGGCGTGGGGCAGGGTGACACGCTCCCAGCGCGAATCGTCGAAATCCGGCCGCGACACGCCGGGTTGCGTCCTGCCGCCGTAAAGCCAGTTGCGATTCAGCTCGTATACGCGTCCGCTGGCAACGGGCTCACGCGCACGCAACACTGCCGCGGCCACTCCCGCGCCCAGAATGAACGCGCGGCGGCCAATTCCCTGGCTGTTATCCATGAACCACCCCATGCGGAACGCTGCCGCGCTGTCGGCGGCCGGCAACTTACGACACAGCGATCACGACTTAGCGATATTGTCCCATAACTCTTCGACATCCCGCTGCTCGGTTCGGATGTTCCCAATGGCCACGCGAATGGTGAAGCGGCCGTCCAGCACAGTGTGTGACACGAAGTGGCGGCCGGAACCGTTGATCCGGCGCATCAGCTCTTTTGTCTCGGCATCTCCCTGACGCAATCGGAAACAGACCAGACCCATGATAACGGGCGCCACCAGTTCGAATCGCTCGTCGGCGCCGATCCGCTCCCCCAGCCATGCAGCCATCCTGAGGCTTTCGCGGAGGATGGCGGCCAATCCGTCCCGGCCAAAACAGCGCATGACAAACCAGAGCTTCAGCGCGCGGAATCGCCGTCCCAGGGCAAGACCATAGTCCATGTAGTCAACCGCGCCGGGGGCGTCCGTTTTCAGGTACTCGGCTTCGAGTGAGAAAGCGCTTCGCAGCAGTTGGGGATGCCGCGTGTAGAACAAGCTGCAGTCCAATGGGACCATCATCATCTTGTGAGGGTTGACCACAAACGAGTCGGCGTGCCCCACACCATTCAGGAAATGGCGGCACTCGGGAACGACACCGAAGGACGCGCCGTAAGCGCCGTCAACGTGAAGCCAGAGGCCGTTTGCGCCGCAGATGGCGGCGATTTCTTCGATGGGATCCACCGCCGTGCTGGACGTGGTGCCAACCGTGGCGGCGGCAAAGAACGGCGTCAAACCGTTGGCGAGGTCGCACTGAATTGCCTGTTCGAGCGCCTCGGGTCGCATGCGGAAAGCGGCGTCGACCGCAATATGACGAACATTGGATTGGCCGATGCCGGCGGCGATCGCGGCCTTCTCCACGGACGAGTGCGTGTGCTCCGAGACGTAGGCAACAAGGCGGCCCGATGGCCCGGAGGCGCGGCTCTGGGGTTCGGCGCGCTGGCGGGCGGCTACGATGGCCTGCAGCACGGCGTTGGAAGCGGAGTCGAGGATCATGCCGAACCAGGCCGAGGGCAGACCGAGCCAGTCGAGCACCCAGGCAACGGTGGTTTGTTCCAGTTCAGTGGCCGCCGGACAGCTCTTCCACAGCATTGCATTCGCGTCCAGCGCGGCGGTGAGCAGTTCGCCGAGGATTCCGGGCGCGGACGATGAGATCGAGAAATATGCATGGAAGTGTGGGTGATTCCAGTGGGTCACGGCGGGGAGGATCACCTGCTCGAAGTCTTGCAGGATGGTGGCCATGGACTCGCCCCGCTGAGGGCCGGTGGCTGGTAGCTGGCGCCTCAGGTCCCCGGGCTGGCAGCGGGCCAGCACCGGGTATTGCCTGGGATCGTTGAGATACTCTGCGATCCATGCGATGAGTTGTTGGCCGTACCGGCGGAAGTCCGCAGCCGGCATGTCCCTGCTGTGTTCGTCGATCATGAAAGCAGTGTAGTGCGTGTGTTCGAGCAGTGGATTGCTTGTTGCATTACGAATTGGATCACTGTTAGCAGATCCTGCTAATATGCAGCCATGGATGAGATAGATTCTCACATTCTGGAGGTGCTGCAGACGGACGGGCGCATTTCCAATCAGGATCTTGCGGATCGCGTAGGTCTGTCGCCGTCCCCGTGTCTGCGCCGGGTCAGGCTGCTGGAAAGCAGCGGAGTCATTCAGAAGTACGTCGCCCTGGTGGACCCCGTCGCCGCGGGACGGGGGTTGCAGGCAATTGTCGAGGTCCGTCTGGACCGCCAAACCAGCACGTCCGTGGCCCGCTTCGAGAAGCAGATCCTGAAGTACCCGCAGGTGGTGGAATGCTACCTGATGGCCGGCGATTGGGACTATGTGCTGCGCGTGGTTGCCCGCGACCTCGACGAGTTTCGCGAATTCTGCGTGAACTCCCTGGCAAAGATTAACGGGGTGGGCAACGTGAAATCCAACATCTGCATGAAGCAGGTGAAGTACTCCACGGCGCTGCCGGTCAGCCCACGCGGAACGTGACCGCGCCCTCGGCGGCCGACGACACCATGGCCACGTACTTGGCAAAGACGCCCGTGGTGTAGTGCGGCGCCGGTGCCTTCCATTCGCGCATCCGGGCGGCCAGCTCTTCCGCCGGGACCTCCAGGTTGATGGTGCGCTTTTCGATGTCGATGTCGATGATGTCGCCCTCGCGGACCGCCGCGATGGGGCCGCCCACGGCTGCCTCCGGAGCCACGTGGCCGGCCATGAGACCGCGCGTTGCGCCGCTGAAACGGCCGTCGGTGATCAGGGCAACCGAATCGCCCAGCCCGGCGCCCACGATGGCGCTGGTCACGCCCAACATCTCGCGCATGCCCGGCCCGCCGCGCGGACCCTCATAGCGGATGACCACCACATCGCCGGCATGGATGCCGCCGCCGGTCACTGCCTCCATGGCCTGCTCTTCGCACTCGAACACGCGCGCCGGGCCGCGCTGGCCCTTGCGCGCGATGCCGGTCACCTTCATAACGCAACCGTCGGGCGCGAGCGAACCGCGCAGAATCACCAGGCCGCCGGACTTCTTGATGGGATTGCTGAGCGGGTGGATCACTTCCTGGCCCGGCGTTTCCTTCGCGTCGGCGGCCTCTTCCGCAAAGGCGCGGCCGGTGACCGTGAGCGCGGAGCCGTCGGCGTAGCCGCCGTCCATCAGACGCTTGGCAATCACTCCCCAGCCGCCGGCGTTGTGCACATCGGCGGTAACAAAGTGGCCCGCGGGTTTGAGGTCCACCAGCAGCGGTGTGCGCTCGCTGACTGTCTGGAAGTCGTCGATCTCCAGCGGCACGCCGGCTTCGCGCGCCATGGCCAGCAGGTGCAGGACGGCATTCGTGGACCCTCCGGTGGCGGCGACGGCGGCGATGGCGTTGTCGATGGCGGCGCGCGTGACGATGTCGCGCGGCTTGATATCCTTGTTGACGGCGTTGACCACGATGCGGCCGGCGCGGCGGCAGACCTCGTCCTTCAGCGGATCCACCTGAGGGACCGCGGCCGAGCCCATGGGCGAGAGGCCGACCATCTCCATCACCGTGGCCATGGTGTTCGCGGTGAACTGCCCGCCACATGCGCCCGCGCCCGGACAGGCCGCGTTCTCGACGGCCAGCAATTCGGCGTCGTCGATTCGTCCGGCGGCATTGGCGCCCACGGCTTCGAAGACGTCCTGAATGGTGAGGTCGCGTCCTTTGTAGTGGCCGGGAAGAATAGAGCCGCCGTACACGATAACACCCGGCACGTTCAGCCGAAGCAGCGCCATGGCCGCGCCGGGAATGGTCTTGTCGCAGGCCACCAGCGCTATGATGCCGTCGAACATGTGGCCGCGCGCGACGAGCTCGATGGAATCGGCGATCACCTCGCGGCTTACCAGCGAGGCCTTCATGCCCTCGGTGCCCATGGTGACGCCGTCGCTGATGGCGATAGTGTTGAACTCCATGGGCGTGCCCCCGGCGGCGCGCACGCCCTCGGCCACGCGGGCGGCCAGCTCGCGCAGGTTGAAGTTGCAGGGCATGGTGCCGATCCAGGTGTTGGCAATTCCGATGATCGGCTTGCGCAGGTCTTCATCGGTGTAGCCGATGGCCTTCAGCATGGAACGCGCGGGCGCGCGATCGCGCCCCTGGGTGATGGTATAACTGCGAAGTTTCATGGCGAACCTCTATCTTAGCGTTCCGTGAAGATGCGACGGGGCGGCGTGGTGGCCTGGCCTGGCCCGCGGGAACGCGGCTGGCGCTGCGTGTCCGGGAGGGCTGGGGGGATTGAGGCGATTTCGCTGGTTTATGCGGCGTTATGCGGCGTGGGGCGCCTCCTCGCGCCAATCCGGCGAGGCGGGACCACATCTTCCGGCGGGATCGCGATCGGACTGTGGGGATGCGACGTTATCCCCGTTGTTACTGGGGGTTGGCGGTGTTGCGGCGGGCTGGCGCGGGTTGGCGGGCGAGGCGGAATTGGCTTCGTTTCGTCGTGCAGCATCGCGCGCGGTTTGAGCGGCGAGTTTGCGCAGGGCGAGGAGCTGGTGGACGGCGCGGTGGCCGGATCGTTCGATGGAGGCGGCGTAGCGCTGGAGCTCGGTCAGGGGAGTGGCGGTGCCGTTGCAGAACGCGGCGGACATGACGGCATCGGCGTTGACGGCGCCGCGCGCTTCGATCATGTCCTCAATGATGCCGGCCTCGAGACGGCGGAGGCGGGCGATGCGCCAGCGGGCCTGCACCATTTCCTCGACGAGGAAGCGCTCGTGGGAGTTGGCGGGCGCGTAGGCGGTGCAGTATTCGGCGACCAGCTCGTCGAACTCTTCCTGACTTTCTTCGCGGAGGACGCGGAAACCGCCGGTGAGACCGTGTTTGGTGGAATTGGCGCTGGAAATGGCCTTGTCTTCCGGGGTGCGCGGTCCGGTGCTGGCCTGGGCATTTCTGCGATTGGCGCGAATTTGCGCTTCTGATGGCATGACGGGCCGAGGGTAGCACGGGGTGCGGTGGGTTTTTGGGGTGGCGGGGGCGGAAGGGATGGGTTTTGTGGGGTTTGGCGGGGGGAGATTGTGGTGAATGCCTCATGGCGGCTCTGCCGCGCGCGCGGGGATGATCTGCCGCGCGTCCCTGTGGCGGCCCACCGATTATAGACTCAGGGCGAGACCTTGACACTGTGTGCATAAGCAGGTGTGATTAAGTCGCCTGTGTAAATATACTGGTGGAGATGCATGGCATGGCTAACGTGACGCTCCGTCAAATTGAGACGCTTCGACATATCTATGATTTAACTACCTTTAACGGCTTTCCACCGACCATAAACGAGCTAAGGAAGGCCATGGGAGCCGCGTCCGACCAGGGCGTGATCGAGATTCTTCAGCGGCTCGAGGATCACGGAATGATCGAGAAACGGACGCCGGGGCAGGCCAGGGGCTTGAGGCTGACATCCGAGGCGCATCTGGTTATCGGCGTGCCTTTTCGTCAAACTGCGGGGCCCTCCGGGGTGCCTTCGGCCGGCACAGTATTCGAGTTGAGCCCGGTCCAGCAACGCATCTACAAGTGGCTTTCCGGCATCGACCCGAAGCTCGCCCGCATGTATGAGGGCGGATTGCGGGTGCTCCTTGACGTTGCAAATCCCGAGCACGTTTTCTTATCCGCTCACTCTATCCGCGAGAGCACCTTCCACCTCTCCAACATGGGGAAGGGCCTCCTGACCAAGGAGGAGGCGAGGACCGCAGATGAGCTAAAGGCGTCAAACGCCCGCCAACTCGAGAAACTCTTCGATCCACTGGGAGGAACGCGGCATCTCGATCGCACCGTGTACGACCGCTGGAACAAAGAGTTTCACCGTTTCTTTGTCGAGGTCGCCCATCACGGGCGCGAAATCACCCTAGAAGAGTATTGTGCGAAGCTCGCCCAATTTGAGGAGTTCCTGGACGCCTACGTCCTGCCACTTCAAACGGAGATCTATGCGCGTCTTGACGAACAGCTACGCAATGGGCCGGGCGGCGCAAGTCCCGACGACTTGACATTCCTGCTCTCGCGCAACCTCGAATCCTACCGGTACTTTTTTCGGAAGGCCGATGCCCGGTGGCTAGCCTTCCTCAACCGGCATAGTCTCCTTTCCCCGACATGGGAAGCCGCCGATTACTTTGCGCGGATTGCTTCCGATGCAAGCGAAGACGTGATGGCCATCATTGAGAAGATGCAAACGTCGCGGGACGACTGGGCGACGCGCAGGGGTTTCCTAGACGCCGCCGTCAAGATGCCCCCTGCAACCGCACGTCGCGTCATTGCCAAAATGCGGCAGGAGAACTGGCTTGCGGAGCCTCACGCCGACTGGCTGTCCTACACGCTCACCGATCTCTTCGAGTGCTTTGTTGGCAGCGGCCAGCATGACGATGCACTAGCAGTGGCTACGATGATTCTGACGGGTGCGGATGGGTCGGAGCCGCATCTGAAGGACTACCATCTTGAACAGTTGCTGAAAGAGTTCTCCGCGGTACCGGCGACTGAACTTCCGCGTTACGTCGCCTTCCTGGTGCAAATGCTTGGAACTGCCATCAAGCTTGAGCGTCCCGAGGCGCGCGACGATGGCTCGCTCATGTGGCGGCCTGCCATTGAGGATCACGAGCAGAACGAACATCACGGCCAGGCGAAACACCACCTCGTCACGGCCCTCCGCGATGCGCTGAGCCGGTACGTCAGCCACCTGGAGACGACTGGCGAGCCGAGCGCGGAAGCCACTGTGGATGGCTTGCTCACGTCGGACCATGGGCATTCCATCCTTACCCGCCTGCGCCTGCACATCTACCGGCAGCATACAGCACTATTCATGCCGGCAATAGGAGCCGCACTCCTGAATGAGTTCGACCGCACAAGTAGCTGGCATGAGTATTACCTGCTCCTCAAAGAGCAGTTCCCGAACCTCAGCCCGACGGCCCGTACTCGTTGGTTCAATCTGCTGGATGAGGGACCGAAAGGCCAACGCGACGAGCGTTATGTCCGGCATTGGAGGGCGCGCAGACTCTCGGCGGTGATCGATCACTTATCGGCCGATGAGAAGACAAAGTACCAGCAGCTTCTGCCAGAAGCCCAGAGGATTGAGCATCCCGATTTCCTGGCCTATATGAGCGGCGGCTGGGTGGGCCCGACTTCTCCCCTGGCGAAAGAAGATCTCGCTACGATGTCGGTGGATGCCATCATTGAGCACCTCACTTCCTGGACGCCCTCCACAGACGGGTTCTCGCCCTCGCGCGAAGGGCTGGGGCGGGAGCTGTCCGAGATCGTCAAGACACGCCCGGAGGCTTTTTCAAGAGAGGCTCATCGGTTTTCCGGAGACCGAATCTGGCCGGTCTACGTGTATCATCTGCTGAGGGGACTTAAGGAAGGGCTCAAAGACAATCCGCAGCTCGACTGGTCCAATATCGTTACCCTTGGGCTCGCTCTTGTAGAGAAGGCCGAAACGGGCGCGCTTCCTGCATATAAAGCCGAGAGCAGCATCGACGCCTGGGAGGTGGAATGGACCGCCGCGTTCCAGGAGACCGCTTCTCTGCTGGAGGTCGGCATGCAAACCACTGCGGGGGGATTGCCTTTTGCAGAGCGCAAGAGAATCTGGAGGATTATCGAGTTCCTCTGTGAACATCCCGAGCCCACGCCGGAGTATGAAGAACGATTCGGCGGCAACAACATGGAGCCGTTCACCCTGTCGATTAATACGGCCCGTGGCCGTGCATTTCATGCGCTGTTTGCCTATATCTTCTGGTGTGATCGCCACCTCGGAGGCAAAGGTGAACTGGGAAGCAGAATTTCGCCCGAATGCAAGACCGTTCTGGAGGCGCATCTGGACCCGCAGCGCGATCCCAGCCTGACCGTGCGCTCTGTGTACGGCCACTTTTTCCCGTGGCTGTTCGTCTACGACCCTGCGTGGGCAATCGGACTGTGCGAGCGCCTGTTTCCAGTCAAGGACCCGGAACGACGATATGCGGCATGGGAGACCTACTTGGCGAATGGCGTCTTTCCGAGGGTGTACGCCGCGCTCAAGCCGCAGTACGAACAGGCCATCTCCGAACTGCGCAGGTTCACCCGCACGCGCCGCTACTGGGCCGACCCCGTCAAACGCCTGGCGGATCATATGATGATCGCCTACGCGTATCGCGGTGAAGACGACAGAGGCGCCACTTGGGCCAGGTTCTTTCGGGTGGCGACGCCAAAGCAACGTGGTCACGCAGTCAGTTTCGCCGGAAGAGCCTACGTGCTCGGGGATAGTGCGCGTTTTGGCGAGACGCCTCCCGACATCAGCCGCTTGCAGGAATTCTGGGAGTGGCGTCTGGCGGATTCGAAGGACCGCGAGGAACTTCAGGAGTTTGGCTGGTGGGTCGCCGCAGGGAAGTTCAGCGACGAGTGGATGCTGGAACGCCTGATCGAGACTCTGCAGAAGTCGGAAGGCGCTGTCGAAGCCGACACCTACGTATTCGATGCACTATCCGCGCTTGCGGCCGCCCATCCGCGGCTATGTGGTGAGGCTCTGATGCTTATCGTTAAATCGCGGTACACGGAGCGCTTGATGCTTTACTCAAGCGCGAAGGTGCAGCACATTCTGGCGACGATGCACGGCCATGCGGACGATGGGAGCAGGGATCTGGCCGTGAGGATCATTGACCACCTGACGAAACTCGGCTTCGAGGACTACCGGCACATTCTGGAAAACCCGGTGCCCGTACCCGGCGATCCGATGGATGCGGGTCCGAGGCGGTACATGACGACGTAGGGCGTGCCGGGGATGACGAGTTCACGGGTTCCGGAGACCCTGCCGGGGCGGCCTTTGGCGGGATGACGGCGCAAGGATTGGACGGCGGAATAGATTGCGCGGCAGATGCGATTGGCGAGGGTGCGGCTGCGGTCGTTCTCAATGCGGGCCGAGATTTGGCGGAGGTCGGCCGCGGCGTCGTCGGTCCAGCGGACCCGCATCAGGAGCGCTCAGAGGCTTCCTGCTGTTCCAGCCAGGCGAGGACCTGTTCATCATCGACAAAGCGGCCGGCGTCCGCGGAGGCGATGCCCTGTTCCACGGCTTTGAGGAAGCGCTGTTCCGCTTGCATGCCGAGGGCGAGGGCATCGGCGGCGAGTTGTTCCGGCGTGCGGCCGGTGCGCGTGGCGATGTGGGCGAGCTCGGCCTCGAGTTCCGGCGTAATGCGGACTTCCATGTGTGTTAGTGTAGCGCGTGCGGCGGTGGGGCGATGAGTTTGCCGGAGGGGTGGGGAGCTTACGGCTACGTTATCTGGCCCGAGTGAATCCCGCAATGCCGAGGCTCTCCGGTGAGGTGACGTTCATCCCGATGGCGGCGCGGTAAGGACAGGCGGCGATTTCGACGGTCTGTTGAGGCGAATCCCTGACGCCAGGGTCGTCATTCTCCGTTCCTGCGATTATCCGGCGCAATGCAATCCGCATCGCTGAGTTTCCGTCTCCCAGGGTCGGGCCGATTGACAACCGGCCGCAGGCTACCAGCCTGCCCCACATCGAAGGTCGAATCTTCGCGCGCGAAAACGCGGCTGGCGCCGCGTGTCCGGTCCCGGGTGTCCCCTTTCGTCTGCTCTACCATGGATAGGTGCGACCCATTCCTACTCTGCTCGCAACCCTGATCCTCTGCGCCGAAGCCGCCTTGGCCCAGAGCGACGCGAAACCCCTGACCGCGCTGCCGTACAGTCCCAGCCTGGACGTTAGCGCCATGGACAAAACCGTCAACCCTTGTGAGGACTTCTTTCACTACTCCTGCGGGAACTGGATTCGCAAGAACCCCATCCCGGCCGACCAGGCGTCGTGGGACGTGTACGCGAAGCTGGCCACCGAGAACCATCAGTACCTGTGGGGCATTCTGCTCGAGGCCGGCGACAGCTCGCGCAAGCGCACCCAGGAGGAACAACAGATCGGCGATTTCTTTCACGCCTGCATGGACGAGACCTCCATCGAGAAGGCCGGCCTCACACCTTTGCGCCCGGCGCTGGACGCGATCGCCGCTCTGAAGTCCAAACAGGAGATGGCCGCGGTTGTCGCCGCCGAGCATACCGGCACCGCGTCCAATGCGCTGTTCGGGTTCGGGTCGAATCAGGACTTTGCCAATTCGCAGCAGGTGATCGCCTTCGCCGAGGCCGCGGGGCTGGGCCTGCCGGATCGCGACTATTACGTCAAGACCGACGCGAAATCCCGGCAGACGCGCGGGCGGTACCTGCAGCACGTGGCCCGCATGTTCGAGCTGCTGGGAGAGGACGACGCAACGGCAACGGCCGATGCCGCGGTGGTGATGGCCATGGAGACCGAACTGGCGAAGGTGTCGCTCACCCGGGTGGAGAAGCGCGACCCTTACAATTTGTTCCACAAGCTGACGCCCGCGGAGTTCAAGGCGCTTGCGCCCGATTTTGACTGGGAAGCGTACTACTCCCACATCGGCCTCGCTTCGCCCGCCGTCGTGAATGCCACCGAGCCGGCGTTCTTCAAGGCTCTGGAACAGCAGCTCGTCGGGCACGATCTGGCGGACTGGAAAACCTACCTGCGCTGGCACCTGATTCGCGCCGAGGCGCGCTATCTTCCCTCCGCCTTCGACCAGGAGAACTTCAACTTCTATTCGAAATACCTGCAGGGCGTGGAGCAGATGCCACCCCGCTGGAAGCGCTGCGTCCGTCTGGTGGACGGCAATCTGGGCGAGGCGCTGGGCCGTGTGTACGTCGCGAAAACGTTCTCTCCCGAGGCCAAACAGAGCACTCTGAAAATGACCCGCGAAATCGAGCAGGCCATGGGCGACGAGATTCGCACCCTGCCGTGGATGAGTCCGGAAACGAAACAGCACGCGCTGGAAAAGCTGCACACTATCGTGAATAAGATCGGATATCCCGACAAATGGCGCGATTACTCTTCGGTGGCGGTGAGCCGCGACGATCTCCTCGGCGACGTGGACCGCGCCACGGTCTTCGAATCGCACCGGCAGCTCGCCAAAATCGGCAAGCCGGTGGACCGCACCGAGTGGAACATGACGCCTCCCACCGTAAATGCCTACTACGACGACCAGATGAACGACATAAACTTCCCGGCCGGCGTGCTGCAGCCGCCCTTGTTCGACCTGAAGCTGGACATGGCGCCCAACTACGGAGATACCGGCGGCACCATCGGGCACGAGCTTACCCACGGCTTCGACGACGAGGGCCGCCAGTTCGACGCCCAGGGCAACCTGAAGGACTGGTGGACGAAGAAGGACGCCGAGGAATTCGAGAAGCGCGTGAACTGCGTGCGCAGCCAGTATGCACAGTACACCGTGGTGGACGACATTAAGATCAACAGCAAGCTGACCTCCGGCGAGGATGTAGCGGACCTCGGCGGAACGCTGCTGGCCTGGCTCGCGTGGAAGTCCGCGACAAAGGGCTGGACGCTGGAGCCCGTCGACGGCCTGTCGCCCGAGCAGCGGTTCTTCGTCGGCTACGCGCAGTGGGCCTGCGGCAGCGAGCGCCCCGAGGTGCTGCGGATGCGCGCCATCACCGATCCGCACTCGCCGCTGCAGTATCGCGTTAACGGCGTGGTGGCCGACCTGCCCGAATTCGGCAGGGCGTTCGCCTGCAAAGCCGGTCAGCCGATGGTGCGCGCCGAAGCCTGCCGCATCTGGTGAGTATTTCGGGGACGGAGGTGAACGTCCCCCATTCCCCCAACCGGGATAGAACTAAAAGCAGGTTACTCCTGGGTATTCACTTGCGCAAATACCAGTGTCATACTGCTTCTTCTAATGAGAATACCTGGCAGGCTCGCAAGTTTCGCGTGCGCAGTGGTGGCGTGTGTCGCGTCGCCGGTGTACACGATCACGGATCTGGGCACATTTGGCGGGAGCGACACAACAGCCTTCGCCGTGAGCGCGAATGGTCAGGCGGCCGGCTGGGCGGTGGATCCGCTGGGGAATACGGTGGCGGTGGTGTTCGGCGGCGCCGGCCCCACGGATCTGCTTGCGGGCTCGTCGTGGCCGGAGGGCCAGGCCACGGGCATCAACAGTTCCGGCCAGGTGTCGGGCACGGTGTATAGCAACGGCACGGCGCACGGGGTGATCTGGTCCGGGGCGACCACCGTCGATCTTGGCGCCAACACCTCGGCCGCGGCCATCAACGACGCCGGTCAGGTAGCGGGATCGAGCAATCAGGCATTCCTTTATCAAAACGGGACGCGCACGGATCTGGGCACGCTCGCCGGCGGGAGTTGGAGCCTGGCGGAGGGCCTGAGCGGCAACGGCGACGTGGCGGGTTATGGCGATACTGCGTCGGGCATCCGCGGGTTCGTGTGGACGCCCGGGGGAGGCATGCTGGAACTGGGGACGCTCGGTGGGGGCAGCAGCTACGGCATGGCCGTCAATGACGCCGGGGTGGTTGCCGGAAGCGCCGCTGTTGGAAGCGGTTACCTGAATGCCACATCGTGGCTGAATGGAACCGCCACGGATCTGGGGACGCTCGGCGGCAGCGACAGCTACGCCTATGGCATCAATGACGCGGGCGCGATCGTAGGTTACTCCTGGATCTCCGGTGACGGGAGCACCCACGGATTCGTCGTTCTGAACGGGGTCATGGTGGATCTCAACTCGCTTTTGTCTCCGGCGGATAGCGGATGGGTGATCACCGCCGCCTATGGCATCAACGATGGGGGCCAGATTGCCGGAGAAGCGATGTACGACGGCCAGGCGTACGCGGTTCTGCTCGGCGATCCGGCCTCCCTGCCGTCCGGCGGCGGGACAGCCAGCGGCGGGACATCCGGCGCTGGGACATCCGGCGTTGGATCGACCGCGCCGGAACCGGGCACGTGGATTCTGGTTGGCGGGGCCGTCGTGCTCGGCGGCGCGCTGCGCCGCGGACTCAGGCGACAACGCTGATGCCCGGCGGTTGCGGTGGTGCGGGATCGCCGGCGTGCATTCGTTCGAGCTGCCTCAGTTTCGCGTCGGTACCGCGGTAGAAGGCGGCGAGCTTCTGACGAATCCGCCGGCCGTCCTCCAATGCGCGCAACAGGCGTTCCGCGAACGGCCCATGCAGGCTGGCGGGGTCGACGGCGGCGATGGCGCGCACGGCTTCATCGCGCTCGGCCAGGGCCGACTCGATCTCGACGGCATCGAACGAGCGGCATTCGAGCAGGCGTCCGTTGGCCCGCTCCAGTTGTGCGATCGCATTCGCCGCGTCGAGCCCTGCCTCAGCCGTTCGGATTCGTCTGGTATCCATAGGTATCGTAATTCATGGCCTCGATGGTGGTGTCCAGCATGTTCTGCTGGCTCTCGAGGTCCGCAATCTGGGTGTCCTGCGCCGCCAGTTGCGACTGCAAAGCCGCTTGCATCTGCGAAACCTGCGTGGCCTTAAGACTGATCTGGTTCTGAAGATTCTGGTCGGTGGTGTTGTATCCGGTTACCTCGGTCTCGATCATGCCTGAGATCGGATCGCCCAACTGCGTGAAGTTTGCGCCAAACGACGCGAGGCCGGTGGTGGCGGAGCCCAAATAGGCGAAGGCGGACTGGAGTTGCGAGGACGAAAGGCCGCTCACCACGCTCGAATCCAGCGTCATCTGGCCGGTATCGGACATGGTGATGCCCAGGTCCGACAAGCTTTGTATGGCGCCCGACCCCTGGTAGTTAACGAGCTGCTGCATGTCACCCTCGATCGCGTAGATCGCAGGGTCGCCGGCCAGCGCGCCGCCGCTTGTTCCCACCTGCGCATTGACCGCGGTGAGGAGGCTGTTGTAGTCGCTCACAAAGGTGCTGAGCGCGCTGGAGAGCTGGGTCGGGTCCGAGTTCAACGAAACGGTTACGGTCCCGCCGGGGTCCTGTTGCAGGATGTTGAGAGTGAGACCGGGGATGACGTCGTTGATGCTGGTGGATGGGTTGTTCACGGCGATGTTGCCGTTCAGCGTGAAAACCGTGTTGCTCCCCTGATTCGCATCGGTAAGGAAGTCCGCGCCACCCGACCCGGCGCCTTCCGTCAGCGTCAGCGTGGTCGCGCCGGGCGTGTTCGCGGTAACGGACAGGTAGTCCGCATTGCTGGCCGAGGTGATTATCGAAGCGGTTACCGGGATGCTGTTGCCATTGGAGTCCGTTGCGCTGTTGATAGCGTTTTCGAGCCCCTGCAGATTGTTTGTCGCGCTGGTCAGGGTGATGGTGGCCGTCTGGCTGCCCAGCGTCAGTTGCATGGTCCCACTGGGCGAGACCGTGGTCGTGGTCGCGTTCGCGAAGCTGGTGGTGGATGTCTCCGAGGCCGCCGCGGCCACCGACGTGATGTTCGCGATCGTGTAGGTGGTCGGTGTCATGTTGCCGTTGACGGTGGCGGTGACGGTGCCGGGATCCGAGCTGGTGGCGCTCAGCGCCTGGGTCGACGCCAGCGTGGCCAGGTTGGTCAGGTCCGTGGCGACGGTGTTGACGGAGGTCTGGAGACTGCCCAGCGCCGCAACCTTCGACACCACGGCGGTGTCGTCATTTTGCAAAGCTGTGACCGGAAGGTCGGCGATCTGTACCGCCCGCGTCAGCACCGACTGGAGGTCGGTCGAATACTGGCTCACGCCGACAAACGTCTCCGGCGCCAGCAGGGCCGCTATCGTGGCGGCGTTCGACGACGACGATGAGGTGGAACCGAGAGAGGAAGCTGAGGTGCCCATATGCTACTCCGCATTCTCTTCATCGGCACGAAATGGCCCATGCAAGAGGAATACACCCTCTTCTGGCGTGGGGGGGCAAAACGGGGACAGACCTACTGATGTCGTTAGTGCGCCCCAACGCGCACCGAGTGGTCTGTCCCCGTTTTGCTTTGGGGCCAGGCATGCACAATGGAAGAATGGCCACGAACCCTCAGGCTGGAAAACCCGCCACGCCCTCCATGCTGGTGAACGTCCCCCGGCTGGTCACCTGTTACTACACCGGGCAGCCCGACCCGGCCGTCCCCGCGCAACGGGTTCTGTTCGGAACCTCCGGGCATCGCGGCACGGCGTTCGAGAACTCGTTCAACGAGGCGCACATCCTGGCCATCACTCAGGCCATTTGCCGGCATCGCGCGCAGGCTGGCATCGCGGGCCCGCTGTTTCTGGCCATGGATACCCACGCTCTCTCCGAGCCCGCCTTCGCCACCGCGCTGGAGGTGCTGGCCGCCAACGGCGTGGACGTGATGGTGGATTGCGACCTCTTGTATACGCCGACCCCGGCTCTCTCCCACGCCATTCTCACGTACAATCGCGGACGCCGCAGCGGCCTCGCCGACGGCATCGTCATCACGCCTTCGCACAATCCGCCCGAAGATGGCGGCTTCAAGTACAACCCGCCCAACGGCGGGCCCGCCGACACGGACGTGACGACCTGGATCGAGAACGAAGCCAACGGCATCCTGGAGAAGGGCCTTGATGGAGTGCGCCGCCTGCCGTACGCGCGCGCCATCGCCGCTGGCACCACTCATCGGCACGATTACATCGGCTCCTACGTCCCCGACATGGGCTCCGTCGTGGACATGGACGCCATTCACGGCGCCGGGTTGAAGATCGGCGTGGACCCGCTGGGCGGCGCCGGCGTCCACTACTGGCCGCGCATTGCCGAGCACTACGGCATCCCGCTGGACATCGTGAACAGCCAGGTGGACCCCACCTTCCGCTTCATGACCGTGGACTGGGATGGCCGCATCCGCATGGATTGCTCCTCGCCCTTCGCCATGGCCAGCCTGATCGCCCTCAAGGACCGCTTTGACATCGCCTTCGCCTGCGACACCGACCACGACCGCCACGGCATCGTCACCCGCAGCGCCGGGCTGCTGAATCCCAATCATTACCTCGCCGTCGCCATCTCGTATCTGTTCCGCAACCGTCCGGGCTGGCGCGCCGATGCCGGCGTGGGCAAGACGCTGGTGAGCAGCAGCATGATCGACCGCGTGGCCGCCGATCTCGGCCGCAAGCTGCTGGAAGTACCCGTCGGATTCAAGTGGTTCGTGGACGGGCTGCTGGATGGCTCGCTCGGCTTTGGCGGCGAGGAGAGCGCGGGCGCGTCGTTCCAGCGCCGCGACGGCACGGTCTGGACCACCGACAAGGACGGGCTGGTTCCGGCCCTGCTCTCCGCCGAGATCACCGCGCGCACCGGGCGCGATCCGGGCGAGTTGCACCGCCAGCTCACCGAGCGCTTCGGCGATCCCGTCTACGAGCGCGTCGATTCGCCCACCACGCCCCAGCAGAAGGAGGCGCTGCTGAAGATCGTGCCCGCGGAGGTGCACGCGAAGGAGCTGGCCGGCGAGCTGATTCAGGCAATCCTCGTCAGAGCGCCCGGCAACGGCGCGCCTGTGGGCGGGGTGAAGGTGGTGGCGGCCAGCGGCTGGTTCGCGGTCCGTCCCTCCGGCACCGAGGATGTGTACAAGCTGTACGCCGAGAGCTTCAAAGGAAGGGAGCACTTGCAGCGGTTGCAGGCGGATGCCCGCGCGCTGGTGGCGGCGGTGACGCCGAAGCCCTGATCCGTTCTGCTCCCCTGCGGAGTAGCCAATCTCGATAAGGAGGGAAGGTCGCTTCGAGTGCCATGCAACATGCTAGCGATAGAATGTTTGGAAGAGTGGTTTTCAACAGCTCTTGCGAGGATTTCCACAGTCTCGGCAAGCCGCACGTCTGGATACCATTGAGAACCTTCGCCGAAAAAAATCTGAGCAAAACCGCTCGCGGACTCCCCCCATGGGCTCCATAAAACGCAAACTGAGGTCCCTGTCGAGCCCTCGCTGGATAACATGTCCTTTAGGCCGTACACCGATCCCGTAATGATGAAAACGACGTGGAGGGTAGATCGCAACGCGGAGGACTGGCCAGGATGAGTGAGGGACTTCCCAGGGTTGGATCGGCGCTCATCGTCAGAGACGAGGCTAACCGAATCCTGCTAGGAAAGCGCAACAAAGATCCGCAGCGGGGCAATTGGGTTCTCCCTGGGGGCAAGATCCACGCATTCGAGAGTATAGCTGACGCAGCGGCCCGGGAGCTGGCCGAAGAAACCGGCCTCACGGTTGAGGTGCAGCAGCAGTTTCGCGTCTACGAGATCATCAACCCGCCACAGGAGCATCGGCTCGTCATCTACAGTTGGGCTAAGGTGATCGGAGGGGACCTTCGGGCGTCAGACGACATCTCTGAGGTTAAATTCGTGTCGCTCCACGAGCTCGGTGACCTCCCGCTGACGCCATTGGTAAGGGTGGTCCTCGCGGATGCCGCCGCGACGATACGCCGACGCTCGGAGAGGCACAGGCCACGGGCCTCACGCCGTCATCTCTGGATCAACCCAATTTACGGGCAGGGATCTCTTCGCTTCGAGTCTGCGACGTCTGATTAGGCGACCGCCCCCTCCGCTCGCCGGTCGGGTCAAGTACATTTCTTTCAAAAAGCGCGTTTGGCGTATAATACTGTTGACGTGTGGCGAGCGTGGGGACGGATGCACTTCTTCTTCCGGTTCCGGGAACGCTACTGGCTTATTGTGGCTTTCAGCGGTGTCGTCCTGGTAATAGCGGGGTCGTGTCTTTCGCACAAGTACATGCCTTGGGGATCTGCCCTCGTGGGAATTGGTGCTTCCATGCTGGCCGCGACATTGGTGAGTTTCGCAGGACCGGACGGCGAGGAGACCTACCAAAAGTTCCTCCAGATGGGCGTGGCGGATTTCTATCCCAATCGCAATTTGGTGCCTAATGAATTGTGGGTTGATCGGCTGGAAGGCGCCCAGCGAACCTGCATCCTGCTGGGCCAAGCCCACGGCGAATGGATCAGGGACGACCGATTCGAACCTGCCCTTGTCAGCCGCTTGATAGCAGGCGTTCAAGTCGAGATCTTCTTTCTAGATCCAACCTCGCAGGCAGCCGATGTGCGCGAAAGCGAAGACCGGCAGAAGCTGGGTACGAAAAAGAGGATTAAGGACTCGATCAGAGCGCTATGGGGAATCCGCAGTCGGCTCAACGACACCGCGAAGGCCCGCCTGAGGATCTACACGTACGATAGGACCCCAAGTCTCGGCCTGACTTGGATAGACGATTGGATGCTCGTTACTCATTACCTTGCCGGATTCAGCAATCTCACATCGCCAGCGCTCTGCGTGGAGTCTATCCCCAAGCCAAGATCCCCATACGCCATCTACGCTAGGAACGTTGACCGAATCCGGGAAAAGTCGACAGAAGTCGATGGCCAGAACGTAGGCAAGTACACCGATGGTTAGCTCGAACCTCAGTCCTGACGGCGGTCAATGCGAGTTCTGCAGTGAGTTCGCCGCCGGAACCGCAAACTCCTTCGCCGCTCGTTATGGCGATCAACTGCATGATCGAACAATTCTTGACGACGGCCAATTCAGAATCATGCCGAGTCTGGGACAGATCGTGCCGGGCTATCTGCTTGTTGTTCCGACGCGGCATTACTGTGCATTTGCTGACATGTCCGTAGAGGAGCTGACGACTGCCGAGGCGCTCAAAACACATCTCAGCGGCCAGTTGCGCTCCGCCTACGGCGATTGCCTGTTCTTCGAACACGGCGCACGCACATCTGAGTCCGGGGGCTGTGGAATAAGCCATGCCCATCTGCATGCCGTACCATTCCCCAAGGAGAAGGACCCAGCCAAAAAGATCACGCAGGCGTTCGCATTTGAAGAGATATCCAGCTTGGTCGAACTGAAGCGTATTCAGCCGGAGCGATCATACCTCTACTACGAAGCAGTTCGTGGCAAGAGATACGTGCTCTATCCGCCATTCATTCCGTCTCAGTACATTCGCCGCCTACTCGCCGAGGCCCTTGGCACAAAAGAGTGGGATTGGCGACAATGCGGGAAAGAAGAAAGGTTTCTTACCACTCTCGCACGAACCTCACAGTTGTTGGCTGCCGCGCCACGCTGATGCCTCCGTTCGATCCGCTCGAACTTAGGCGCGTCTCCGAGCGCAACCTTCGAGAATCGGTCGGTTCGCTGAACGGCTATCTGAAATTCGCGAGCATGGTTTGGATTCGTGCTCTACGTCAGCCGATCCTCGATGGAGTAATCGTACAACGATGGTCCACGGCCGCAGGTCGCACCCTAAAGGACTTCTGTGACCGCCACGATTGCGACGAGCTGTTGCTCCGGATCGATAATCTGAACACGCGTTGGTCGCAGCGTCGCGGAGGGTACGTCATTCCCGCGTCAAAAGCGCGCGCGATGACGAGGGAGCTGAACAGCGAAGAGAGGATCGCGTCATTCCTGGAGCCTGTGAGCCCGTATCGCGATCAATATTCCCTGGCTGCCATCACAGACGAAACGCAAGAGAAGATGACGGTCGAAATTGTCGGCCCCGGCTTCGACGCCAGCGATTTGCTGCGCAGCGACTCACTTCCCCACGAACGCCTTGAGGCACTCGTCCCAGAACCCTCCCGGCCGGCTCAGAAGCCAGCTTACGGGCGGCGTACATACGTTATCCGCTCAGGGGATTACGAGCGCGCAGTCGAGGGGAGGCTGGTTAAGATTGGTGCCCGGTTGAGAAATCCCGCTTATCCGAGAATGATAATTGACTCAGCGGACATCCCGCGAACGCTTTTGGCGAAGGAAGCAGTGGACTATCTCAAACGAACGAACCAAACAACATTGCTCAACCACCTACGGGCTTACGAACCCATTCCTAAGCGCTTCATGGCAAGATTCGTCGCCGGGGTCGGCAACATTATCGACGGTCTGAGAAGATACAACGTTCGACTGGGTCCCACCTCGTTATCGGGCACATTCACAACACGTGGGCGGTTCATTTTTTGGGATTTCTTCCCCGCCGATCTCGCGAAGGGGAAGGAGTTGTACCTGAGTTCATGACCGCATCTGATCGCGATGAGCCCGGTCTGACCTCAGTCCACCCCATTCGTTCGAAAAAAGGCCGCGACCACGTCCTGTTAAATCAATAACTTCCATGATTCGCCCTTTGGCCTGTCCCGGCGGCCGTCCCCGGAGCCGCAGGGCGATGGGGTTCTTCATGCCCTGTTGTGGAAGAGCCGCCATGAGGCAATCACAACAATCCTCACGCCCAAAACCCCCACATTACACAACACTTCCGCCCCCAACCCCCGTTTTCCCGCCCGACCCCGTGCTACCGTCAACACGTCATGCCAACAAACCCCCAAATCCACGCGAATCGCGTAAATGGCCAGGCCGGCACCGGCCCACGCACCCCGGAAGGCAAGGCCATTTCCAGCGCCAATGCCACCAAACACGGCCTCTCCGCCGGCCTCCGCGTCCTCCCCAACGAAAACCAGCAGGAGTTCGACGAATTAATCGCCGAGTACCACCGCACCTTCGCCCCCGCCAACGTCCACGAGCAGTTTCTGGTCGAGGAAATGGCCCAGTCGCGCTGGCGTCTCGCCCGCATCCGCCGTCTCGAAGCCGCCCTGGTCGAGCAAATGGCCGGCGCCGGCGACCCCGCCGATTCCGGCGTCGCCCTCGCCCCCACCCGGCCTGCCGCCGCCCGGCTTGCCGCAGCCCTCATCAACAACACCGCTGGTTGCTTCACCGCCCTGCAACGTTTCGCCGCGGACGCCGAGCGAGCCGGCCATTGGGCCCTCAAGCAGCTTCAGGCAATGCGCCGGCTGAAGGCCCGCGCTGCCGCTAAGCCCGAATTACCAAACGAACCCAATTCCCGGCCACACGCCGCCTCCGGCCATTCCAGCAAAGAGCCGCCAACCCGTGGAATTCCTTCTGACGACGGGGGTTGGAAGATGTAGGAGGACGGCCTGGCGGGAAGCCCGAGACTCGCTGGCGAGATCCTGTCGGGCCGTCAGATACCGGCGAAACTGGCTGACTTGGCCGACACCAAGCAGGACCCTTTGCATCGAACCAGTATTGGCGCGGTCCTGGTCTGCGTCGAAATGCGGTCGAGGGCGCCAGTTCCTACATTGGCGTTAGACGCAAACACGTTGCAGTGCCCGGTAGCCTTTGGCCGACGTGGTTTGCGATTGTGGCGGGTTACTGTGCCAGAGCGACGCAAGTAGTGTCTCGGGCGTAGTCTCGTCGCTCGTGCGGTCGTAGAGATTCGTTTACTCCGCCGCCGCCGGGAGCCAGATCGTGAACACCGTTCCCTTTCCCGGCTGCGAGGCGACGCCGATATTGCCGCTGTTCTGGCGAATGATGCCGTAACTGGTGGAAAGACCCAGACCGGTGCCCTTGCCCGGTTCCTTGGTGGTGAAGAAAGGCTCGAAAATGTGCGCCTGGACGTCGGGCGTCATGCCCGCTCCGGTGTCGCGAACCCGGATCACAACGTAGTCGCCCGGCCTGACCCCGGCCAGCGCGGCCGCTTCCGCGTCCAGCGTCGCCGCCGATGCCTCCACGGTGAAGACGCCGCCCTCGGGCATGGCGTCGCGGGCGTTCAAGACGAGGTTGAGAAGCACTTGTTCGATCTGGCCCGGGTCGGCGCAAACCGGCGGGAGCTGGGGAGCGACGGTGGCAGTCACCTGCACGCCGTCGCCGGCCACGCGCTTCAGGATCGGCTCCACCTCGGCGATCAGCGTGCCCATGTCCACAGAACTGGAGCGCACCGACTGGCGACGGCTGAAGGCCAGCAGTTGCCGCGTGAGATCGCCGGCGCGATCGGCGGCGCGCGCCACCTGTTCCAGATCGCCGCGCGCCGGATCGCCGGTGAGGAGCTTTCCGAGCAGCAGGTGCGTGTAGCCGGAGATCACCGTCAGCAGGTTGTTGAAATCGTGCGCGACGCCGCTGGCCAGACGCGCGATGGCGTCCATTTTCTGGGCCCGCAGCACCTGTTGCTCGAGCAGCTTGCGCTCGGTGATATCGGCGACGATTTCGATCAGGCCAATCACCGCCCCGGTGGAATCGCGGAGCAGCTCGCTCCACAGGTTGGCATCCAGAGCCGATCCGTCGCGGCGCAGGCAACGAACCTCGATGTCCGATAGGACCTGGCCGTCCGCCGCCAAAGACAGGCGCTCGGCCAGGGTGGACTCCCCGGGCGCGGCGATCCCGGGGAGCGGCCGGTCCAGAACCTCGGATTCCTCCCAGCCGAACATCCTCCGCGCGGCGCCGTTCCAGGTTCGCACCGTGCCATCCGCGTTCACCGAGTAGATGGCCAGCGGCGAAGCCTCTACCACGGCGCGCAGGGTCAGGTTGGCATTGCGCAGCCGCTCCTCGACCTTGTTCCGGTCGGTTACATCGTGCGAGTTCACCACAATGCCGCCCACCCCGGCCAGGTGCGACAGGTTGCGCGCGTGGGACTCCACCGTGCGCCAGCTTCCGTCCTTATGCCGGAGGCGGTACTCGAAGGCAGGCTGACCGCCGTTGCCCAGCAGCATGTCGCGCACCACGGGATGATCTTCCGGAGCGATCAAAGAAAGAAAGTCAAGGCCGGCCAGTTCCTCCGGCCGCCAGCCGAGGATGCGCCGGTGCGACGGGCTGGCGTAACGAATGATGGCATCCGGCTGCACGATGGCCACCAGGTCCAGCGCGCTCTCGATCAGCGACCGGAAATGCTCCTCCCGGCGCTGCAGCACCTCGATGGCACGGCGGCGCTCGCTGGCATAGCGCATGGCGCGCAGCAGCAGGCGGCCGTCGGTCCGGCCCTTTACCAGATAGTCCTGCGCGCCTTCCCGGACCGCCCGCGCTGCGGTTGCTTCGTCATCCAGACCGGTGACCACCACCAGCGGGAGTCCCGGGAACGAAGAATGGAGACGAACCACCGCTTCGATGCCGGAGGCGTCGGGAAGATCGAGATCCACCAGCGCGACGTCGAAGTCCTCGGACGCCAGCCGCTCGATGGCCGCTCCCAACGTGGTGACGTGGGTAAGTTGCAACCGCCGCTCGCCGGTCTCTCGCAGAAGCTCGCCGAACAGGTGCGCGTCGGCGAGACTATCCTCAATGAGGAGCGCGCGGGAAACCACCGGATTCATTCGCGTTTTCTCCGCGTCAAGGTAGATCAGATTTTACCACCAGCCCGTCGCGCAACTCCGGTGACGAGGCGCGCGATCATCGGGAGCTGGCCGGCCGCCGAGGAAAATCTACTCGGCGGGGGCGGCCTTCGCGGCGCCTTTCCTGCCCGAGGCTTTCTTGTGGAATGCTTCCCAGCGTTTCTTCTGCGCGGCCGCGATTCGCTTCCGTGCCTCCACGCTGAGACGGCGGCGGCGGCGCGGCGGGGCGGCGGCGGCCTTCTCCGGACCGGCGCCGCGGCGGCTGTGGCTCAGCCGCGAACGGACCTCCCGGATCTGCTCCTCGATCCTCTGCTTCTGTAACTCCAGGCCCTCCAGAGCGGCCTGCAGGAGTGCTTCGTCATTCACTGACTTAGTACGCGGCATAGATCGATCTTACTTCGGTTGGTCCGTTTTGACCAAGCGTTTTATTGAGTCGCAGATCAGCGTAACCGGACCGTGATTAGTCAGCGACACCTCCATTTCCGCCTGAAACACACCGGTGGTTATGCGCGCGTTACATCGTGCCCGCAGCGCCGCCACGAAGTAGTTATATAGATTACGCGCTTCCTCGGGCCCGGCGGCTGCGGTAAAGTCCGGCCGCCGGCCCTTCCGGCAGTCTCCGTAAAGCGTGAACTGAGAGATTACCAGCAACTCGCCGCCGGTTTCCACGAGGCTGCGATTCATCCGGCCCTCTTCGTCGGGGAACACGCGCAGGTTGATCACCTTGTCCGCGAGGTACTCGGCGTCCAGTTCGGTGTCGGCACGCGCTATGCCCACCAACACCGCCAAGCCGGGGCCGATGGCGCCCGCCACCTTTCCGTTCACCGTCACGCTGGCCTGTCTTACTCTTTGAAGAACCACCCGCATGCGAGTATTATCCTGCCAGACGTGGTCCGATGAGGACACGCGGCAACAACCGCGTTATTGCGGCGCCAGGCGAGCACGCCGCTGCCGCCGCATGTCCATTACCGAGCCTCGCAGAATGCGGTGACAGCTTCGGCAGGGCGGGTTGCAACCTGCGCGCCGATTTCTGGTCGGCGCAGCGCGGGTTACAAGCCCGCGCACAGGATACAATCCTGCCCCACAAAAAGGACCGCGTCCGCTGCGCCTGTTTTCGCGTCTCTCAGGCGTTTGCCTCGAAGTGTGCCAGGTGTCTTTCCCCATGGCGCTGGAACCATGGTTCCAGCAGAATAGTACCGTGATCTACCGGCGCAGGCGCAGAAGCCGCGGCTTGGCGGGAGGCTGGTTCAGTCTGGAGCAGGAACGAACCAGGTCTCGCCTGTCCGGGTTTGGCTACGGCGATTTCATTCGTCTCCGCGACGAGTTCGGCAACATCTGGCGCGGCTCGGCCGAGGAAGCTTCGGACGACACCGTTCGCTACCGCTTCCGCGACGCGCTGGGCCGCACGGTCACCGGCGTCTCCGACACCTGGGGACTGGTATTGCGGGACGAGCGCGGCAAAACCTGGCGCGGTTTCGTCGAGTAGTCCGTCAGCGGTTGCAAAACGGACCGCGACCGCGCCGCCTCAGTCTGCGAGTTCCCGATCTGTATGGCCCGCGGCTCGCGGCCTTCGCGCTTATTTGCATCTTTCCGACATGGTCGAGTGTTAAAATCTTCCCGTGCCTGCTACTGCGCACGCCTGGTCGCGCGAGGAAGTGCGCCGCCTGCTCCCGGTGTCTGAACGGCAGCTCCGCAGTTGGGAGAAACAGCAGTTCATCGCCTCCACGGACAGCTTCGGTTTCCCCGACCTGCTGGCCCTGAAAACGCTGCTGGCATTGCGCGACAACAGAATACCGGCCGGCGAGATCCGGCGGACGCTGGAAGCGATTCGGGCGCGCATGAGCGACGTCGGAAATCCCCTGACGGAGATGAAGCTGTACTCCGACGGCCGCAGGATTCGGGTCCAGTTCGAGGGGCGGCGCATGGACGCGAAGACCGGTCAGCTTCTGCTGGACTTCGATCAGGCCGATATCTCGCGCCTGCTGTCGTTCCCCGGCAGAGATCGCGCCGAGGAGGCCGGCGGTGGCGCGTCAACCGCGGTGGCCCGCCACGGGCGGCGCGCCGAGGCCGAAATGTGGTTCGAGCGCGGGCTGCAACTGGAGCAGGAGGGTGCGCCTCTGGACGAGGTGATCACGACTTACCAGAAGGCCCTGTCGATCGACCCGACGTCGGCGGGCGCGCTGGTGAACCTGGGGACCGTCTACTTCAACGCCCGCGCCTGGCGCGAGGCCGAACGCTACTATCGCGACGCGCTGGCCGCCGATCCCGATTACGCGCTGGCCCATTTCAATCTCGGCAATCTCTTTGACGAGATGGGCGAGCGGGCCAGAGCGCTGCAGCACTATCAGACCGCGTTGCGGCTGAACCCCAACTACGCCGACGCGCACTACAACATCGCGCTGTTGTATCAGTGCGTGAACCAGCCACTGAAGGCGGTGCGCCACTGGAAGGCCTATTTGAAGCTCGATCCTGGCAGCTCGTGGGCGGCCATCGCCAGGCGCGAACTGGGCAAGCTGCGCGATGCCACCATCGTCCCCGGCGCGAAGAACGACTGAGGGCGGTGTGGCGCTGCTATAATCCTCGTCGGTGGAAACTCTCGGACTTTCTCCCTCGACCCCGCAACCGCGCGGTCGAGTGCGCGAATTGTTCTGGCCGACGATCGACAGCGACGTAGCCGCGCGCACGGCGGCGCAGAACGCGATGTACGTGTGTCTCGCGATCGGCGTGCTGAACCTGCTCCTCCCCATGGCCTTCGGCGGCAACCGCCTGGCCGCCATTCTGACCTGCTTGTTTTACGTTTTCGCCGCATTCGGGATTCGCTCGTTCTCCTGGATCGCGGCGGTCAGCGCGCTCGGCATCTACGGCCTTGGACTGATTGTCTCGGCTTTCACCCTTGGTTTGTTTGCCGGTGTGGTAGGCTTCATATTCTTCGGCCTTCTCATAGGCGGCGTGCGCGCGGTGAGCTTTGCCTCGCGCTGGCGGGCGGATCACCCGGACGAGGACATACGCAAAGAGCCGCTGGATGGACTCGGACCCGCGCAGCGGTTTTTCGCGCGTCTGCCGCTGGCCTTCTGGCCGTGGGCGCGGCCCCTGTTTGTGGCTTACCTGGCCCTGTACGCGTTGTTACTCGTCGTGATGATTAACTCGGTCTTGTTCCTGCGGGCCGTGCCGGTCACTTCGGCCAGCATGGAGCCTGCGATCATGTACCGCGAGCGAGTAATCGTACTTAAGTCGTGGGTTATGGGACCGCTGCATCGCGGCGATTTGGTGGTTTTTCGGATGCTGCATAGCCGTACCTTGTACGAAGTCTCGCGTATCGCCGGCGCCCCTGGCGACCGCCTGCGGTTGCGCGGCGCGCAGCTCATCCTCAACGGCCGCCCTCTCGCCGAACCATACGCCAGGCGCATGGCAACGGACGTCAATGAGTATCGCGACAACTTCCCGTTGGGAATGGGCGACGTCTCGGACGCGGTTTTGGACACGGATGCCATCGCCCCGCTGAAGGCGAATATTCGCAACGGAGAATTCGTCGTGCCGGGCGGATGCTATTTCGTTCTCGGCGACAACCGCGACTACTCCTTCGACAGCCGCTACATCGGTCCGCTTCCGGAGAACGACATCACGGGCAGGCCGATCCTCGTATCCGGGGCCAAACGAGGCCTCCGGTCCCTCCCGCGTATCCGGATCGGTGACTAACTTTCCAAGCCAGTCTGCGGACACAAGACGCTCCGATTCGCGCCGGTTACAATAAGAACAACCTATGAAAAGACCCATCGGGGCAATCATCGTCGTCTCTCTGCTGGCCGCCATGGCGGCATGCTCGAATTCGGAGCAGGTGGCGGAGAAGAAAGAGGAGGCGAAGCCTCTTGAACCCAGAAGCGGCCGGGAAGCCTTCCAGAGTATGTATGTCTCCGCCCGCGGATGGCAGCACGATGCCACGCCGCTGCAGTTGAAGAGTATCCCTCTGTCCGGCGTGGCAGCGGAACCCGGCAAGTCCGGGGCATGGCAGGCGATCTTCGTTTCGCCGGCGGCGGGCCGTGCGCGCACTTACACCTGGTGCGCGATCGAACTGGAAGGCAACCTGCACAAGGGTGTCTTCGCCGGGCCGGACGAGAGCTGGTCCGGGCCGAGCGGCGACAGTCAGCCCTTCCCCGCCATCGCGCTCAAGGTCGATTCGGATGAAGCTTTGAAGACCGCTATCGCCAGGAGCGAGGACTATGTGAAGAAGCATCCGAACACGCCCGTCATCTTCCTGTTGGAGCAGACCCGGCGCTTCCCGGACCTCGCGTGGCGCGTTCTTTGGGGCGAGAGCATCAGCACCAGCGACTATTCCGTATTCGTGGATGCCACCACCGGCGACGTGCTGGCCAGGGAGAAAGGGTAATCGGCCGCCCCACTACCTGACGGTCTGCGTTGGGGCATCGCGATTGACTTACTGGGTCGCATGATCCCTCGGCTCGCTACCGAGGATGACGATGGACTGCGGAGCGGCCAGTGGAGATCGTCGTGGACTGGAGCGGAGAGCCCGCCAGCGAACGCCTCTCCCGGCGCGGCTGCAAAGTCGCGTTGTCACCGCTGAACACCGCGCAACCGGCTGGTCAGCAACGGTTTCCCCCGCAGCCTGGGGCATCGCGGTAGCGAGACCCGGAAAAACCCCTCCACGTTTCCGCGCTTACGGCAGTTATTCTCTGTAGAAGTGAGCACTCCGGAGTTCATTCTCGGGATGACTGCCTCAGCGACGGACCGGCCGGATGCGCTCGCGCGTGCCAGACGCGGCGACCAAGCGGCGTTCGAGGAGCTGATGCGAATGCACCAGCGGCAGGTGTTGCTCACGTCGCTGCGGCTGCTGGGCCGGATGGAGGATGCCCAGGACGCCGCGCAGGAGGCGTTCCTGAAGTTGTACCGAAACCTGCGGATTTTCGGTTCGCTGGCGGAGATTCGGCCGTGGCTGTATCGGGTCAGCGTCAACGTGTGCCACGATCTGGCCCGAAAACGCGGCCTGCTGGCGGCGGAAGCGCCGGGGCCCGACGTTCCCGTGGAGGACGGCGGGGATGAGCGGATCGGCCTGGAACAGCAGCGGGTGTTGCTTGCCGAAGCGCTGACATATCTGCCGGAGAAGGAGCGGGCGGCGATTGTGCTTCGTGAGATTGAGGGCCTGGATACGGACGAGGTCGCCGCGATTCTGGGCTCCACTCCCGCTACCGTTCGTACGCAGGTTTCAACGGGCCGGGCACGGCTGCGCAGCATCGTGACGCGGCTTTCGCGGAGGAAACATGAACTTTGACTTTCCTGAGGTGTCCCCGGCGGTCTACGACGAGGTGCGGCAGCGCGTTCTCGGGGAGATTCGGCGGCAGAGAAAGGCCCGCAACGCCGTGCGGATGATGGCAGCCGCGGCAGCCTGCGCGGTGCTGGTGGTGACGGGTTTGTTGGCGTTGCGGCAGCCAGCGGCGGCGCCTGCCCCGCCCATGCTGGCGCGCGTTCCGGGCGGGCCGCCGGTGGTGGTTCGTGCGTCGCCGATGCGGCACCGGCGGGCAAACAGGCAACGGGCCGCGCCCGCACAACCGTTGCTGGTGCGGCTGGAAACCGACGACCCTAACGTGGTCATTCTCTGGATAGTGGATTGAGGAGATTATGAACCGATTAATCGCGAAACTCTGCTTTGGATTCATGCTCGCCGCCGCGTGCGCGAGCGCGGAAGACGTGGAGAAGCTGGTACAGGTGAAGCACGTCGAAGTGGATCAACGGCTGCACAACCTGTTCGACATCCTGGGGGTTCGCGTGTCGGACCGCGTGGGCGGTTACATCGCGCTGAAAGGGCCGAAGGATGCCGTGGCCGCGGCAGAAGAGGCCCTGCACAGCATGGACGTTGACAAGCCGCCGGTTAATGTCGAGCTGACCGGCTGGCTGGTGGTAGCATCGTCGCAGCCGCCAGCGGCTCTGCAGCCTCTTCCAGCGGACCTTGCTTCCGTGGCAAAGCAGCTCAAGGCCGCATTCGGTTACGCCGATCTGCGGGTGCTGACCAGCTTCGTGGCGCGCACTCGGGCGGGGAGCGATATACGCAACAATGGACAGTTCTCGAACGAACTCATTGGTGGCAAGGAGTATTCTTCCTACGACTTCCGCGTGCATAAAGTGGAGGTCGCCGGGGACGGCGTTGGCGCCCGACGGCTTCGCCTGGATGGTGTCTCGCTGATGGTCGGTAATGGCGTTCTTTCGTCCGACATCGATCTAATCGAGGGCCAAAAGGTGGTGATCGGAAAGACCAGCATGGGCAGCGCCACGGGGACGCCGCTCATCCTGGTGCTTTCGGTTCGCGTCATAACCGAATAAGCTCTCAGAGATGGTCTGTCTCAACGAAGAGCAGGTGCGCGGGCTGCTGCGCCTCGAAGATCTGATCCCGGCCATGGAGAAGGCGCTCGTCGATTTCTCCGCCGGACGCATACGGCAGCCGGTGCGCGGCATCGTGGCCGTCCCCGAGCATGGCGGCTTGTGGGGCCTGATGCCGGCGGTGTGCGGCGACGTGATGGGCATCAAGCTGGTGACCGTCTACGAGGGGAACGCGAGCCGGGGACTGCCCACGCACCAGGCCACCATCGAGCTGTTTCGCTCGGCGACGGGCGAGCCGCTGGCGGCGATGGATGGCCGGCTGATCACGGAACTGCGCACCGCCGCAGTTTCCGCCGTGGCCACGCGTCTGCTGGCGAAGCCGGATGCGCGCATTCTGGCGATTCTGGGCAGCGGCGTTCAGGCGCGCGCGCATGCCCGGGCGCTGCGGCTGGTTCGTCCCTTCGAAGAAATCCGTCTGTGGAGCCGCACGCCGGCACATGCCGAGCGCTGCGCGGAAGAGATTGGCGCGAAGGCGATGAACGCCGAGGCAGCGGTCCGGGGCGCCGATGTGGTGGTCACCGTCACCTACGCGGCGGAGCCGGTTCTCGAAGGCGCCTGGCTCTCCCCCGGCGCTCTGGTCACTGCGGTGGGCGCAATCGGACCGGGGAAGCGCGAACTGGATGACGATGCGATGAACGCCGCGGTGGTGGTGGATTCGCGCGCCGCCGCCGCACAGGAGGCTGGCGACATCATTCACTCCGGAGCGCCCATCCACGCGGAGATCGGAGAGCTGCTCGCGGGCGTCAGGCCGCTTCCACCGCGCAGCGGCCGGGTGGTTTTCAAGTCTCTGGGGCTCGCCGTGGAAGACGTGGTGGCCGCGAGACTGGTGTGGGACCGCTACCAGGCAGGCCGCGCCAGGCCGTAGAGGTTGGCGCTCAGGCCACCGGCTCAGTCAGGTCGTGCACCATGGAGGCGTCCGCGGAGTACTCCTCGGCCATCCACTTGAACACCAGCGTATCGCGTCTCCGCGAGAGCCCTGGGTTTAGTTCAAACGAGATGGTGGATCCCGGTTCGAAGGGGATCCGCTTGGAAGAGCCCAGGAGGCAGGCCGTGAATCCGGGCTTGGTGATGATCCGATGAAAAAGCCGCACCATGATAGTCGCCTGCGCTCATTATCTCTCACCGGCCGGCCGCAATCGTCGCGGCTGTTATCCATCGGTCCGGACCCCGCACTGGGAGGCGTGAACTGTCGCATGGCCGCTTGCCACCCCGAGGCCCTGAGGTACACTATTGCAGCCGCATTGCATCGAGGTGAACCCGTGAACAAACGAAAGCCGGCGAAGAAGCGGCAGAAACTCACCGAGTTTGAAGTGAACTCCTGGGAGGACTTGCGGCGGAGGGTTGATGACGCGCGCGACGTTCTCGCTCCGGACAGGATCGAGGAGATCTGGTATCGCGGCGTGAGCCGGCGCGAGTATCGATTGCTGCCTTCACTTCTCCGGGCCTTCAAGGACAAGGTCCCGTCCTCTGAGGATGTCCGCGGATTGGAGAGCGACCTTTTCTTCGAGTTTCTTGCGAAGGCCCGCACCGGCGATGGATCCGTGCTGGATCATTGGGATGTTCTGTTCCTGATGCAGCACTATCGCGCTCCGACCAGGTTGCTGGACTGGACCGAGGTCCTGCACGTTGCCCTCTATTTTGCCGTGGCCGGTGAGAAGACTGAACAGGGGGCGATCCCCCGAGTCTACTTGATGAATCCTTACGAGTGGAACGAGCAGCACGCAGGTGATCGGGACCTGTACTGGCCGCGATATTTTGGCTATGACGAGAAAGAAGATTATTTCTACGAGTACGGGGAAATCCTTGTCCACGGCGGAGCCGACTGGAAGTATCCCGTCTGCCTGTATCCGCCACAGCGCGATGTTCGACTTTCGGCGCAGCGAGGGTTTTTCACCATCCACGGTTTGGATCAAAGGCCGCTGGACCAGATCTCGCCGGAGCTGATGATTGCCATAGACCTCCAGCCGGGAGCGGTCGCCGAGACCAGGGAAGCCCTGGAATACAGCGGCGTCAACGAGTACTCTCTCTTCCCGGACCTTGAGGGTCTCTCGCGATTCCTGAAGAGGAAGTACGGAATCACCTGACCGAGCGCCGCAGACGCTGCAGGCCGCCCGGTGCACTCACGTTTACCCCCCCGCCGCCGCAGTGCCCTGGCTGATTGCGAGCGTGAGGTTCGCACTGGTCTGGGCAGCGGGCTGAGCGCTGTCTGTGACCGTAAACTTGTAGGTTGTCTTCGCCGAGACCGCCGTTGGTTTGCCGCTAATGACTCCTTTAGCCTGATCCAGGCTCAGGCCGGCGGGCAGGTCGGGGTCCACGGACCAAGTAAGCGGAGCAGTTCCACCACTGGCCTGAAGGGGTTGCTGGTAGTCGGCTCCGACCACGCCGTCCTTCAAACTGGTCGTCGTGATTTGTAGCGTCAGCTTGCCGCCGCGGTCGTCCTGGGGCTTGAACAGGGTCTGGAAGACCTCGCGCAGCTTGAGGAAAGCGGTGTCGGAGAAGGCGCCAGCCAGTCCGCCGACAGCGCACATGCTGAACTGGCTTGCGGCGCTCAAACTGGTGCCGGTGCCTGCGAGAAATCCCCCGCGGATTACCAGATATAGGAGAAACGCAATGCCCGCACCTTCGAAAGGCTGGATCAAATAGAAGGTGAACCAGGTTTGGTGGAGCATCTCGTCGCCCAGATAATCCGCAAGCGATTTGAGAGCATAAACGCAGGAGCCGAATGCGCCGGCAAAAACCACCATCAGCAGGAGCTGCAATTCCTGGCTGATGGTCGCTGGACCGATGGCCAACACGCCAGAGCCGAAGTCGGCGCCGCCGCTGGAAAGCGTCACCACCATGCTGCCGACAGCGGCAACATCCGCATCGGTCAGCGCGACACGAACATGACTGGCGTCCACGAAGACCGCCGAACGTTGCGTGCCATTCACCTTAACCTGGGTCGCCGTCGTGAACCCGCAACCGAGGATCAGGATGTTGGAGACCGTCGATCCAACGCTGAGCGATGGGGGATACAGGCTGGACAGGGCCGGGCCGGCGGCCGCGGCACAAGCCGGCGCTGGAACGTGGCTGGGTGCAATCTGCGGTTGGGCGGGCCAAAGCGAATAGACCGCGTAGAAAGTCAGGGTCGTTGCGACGAGCAAGTAGACGACCAGGAACCGGGTGCGTCCTTTGCCCATCGGCGTCGGGGTAGAACTGTTGGCGGCTGCCACTGTAATATCCTCCTGCAGTCCGGATAACGCAACAGCAGCGCAAACAAAGCTCGCGGACGTGCGGCGGACCAGCGTTCTGTTTTGTCTTCCAGGCTTCGTCGTATTATACAACAGCCCCGGTCGAATTCAACGGAAATCATTCTATGAAGAAGAGTAATGCAGGTTATTGTTCTGGCGGCGGAGCGCTGGCTTGGCAGCTTGTGGCAGGAGTATCTGCTCGTCCAATTCGGGGACAGGAATTGTCGCAGTGCACATTCAGCATGAACCGCGAGGGGAAGCCGGCAAGCGAATTGATCAGTGAGGTTCCACGGCGGTCACCGCGGCCAGGCATCCCGGCGCCATGTATATGAGCGACCAGGAATCAACCGGCAGGCCGCCGAGCGAGCCGAATGGCGAATCCCCTGACGGCCTCCCTGCCGGCTGATGGCCGCTCGCGATCAGGAAGCGGTGCTCGCTCCCGGCTATGCTCCACACATCGGTGTAGTCGACCCACACCCGGCCACCCACCACGTGCTGCGAGAAGGAGCGTTGGCCGGATCGCCCCAGCAGAGTCTCGAGCTGCGGGATGGTTATGGTCCGGCCCTCCCGCGCCGCGTCCTTCTTCAAGATGGTCATGGTCAGGATCCTGAGCGGCACGGCCGGCGCATGGACGGTGCACGCGTCGCAACTGCACGGTTCCTGCTCGATAAAATCCCCGGTGGCTCTGTCGCGGGAATCGTAGTCGATGCGAAAAGACCTGTCGTTCTTCGACGACAGGCGGTAGACATCAATGCGACCGGTGCGCCCCGCGCCAGGAGTGTCATAGTCTTCCGAGGCAAAGCCAGGCGCACCCAGCAGGTCAATGATCCGCTGACGCGTCATGCCGGCGAACTTAGTTTCTGCCGCAAGCCGCTTGAGCGGCGCCTCGCGTGACCAGCTTTGTCCCTGCGCCAGGGGCGCCCGCAGCCAGGCCTCGCGCGGGGATGCGTCATTGGCGGGGGGCGCGGCATAGGAAACCATTACGAAGAGCACGGCTGCAAGCAATCGACGGCCGCCTCGCGAGCCGGGCGCTTGCTTCCCGCCATGCGCGGAGTGCCCTGATGGCGCCGAGGATTGCCTGTCCCGACGCCGCAATCGTCCTGGTCCCGTGTCGCCATTCATTGGACAACCGGCCGCGGAGCCGCCTTTCGAATGCCGCCGCGCCGGCGAGTCGATACGAATTGGAACTTGCGGGGGCCACATGGCTATTCCGGCACCGGGCCGACGCTCAGAGCGATCTTCCGGGCGGTCTCCTCGGGAACTTCAGGGAGAAAGGCGATGCGAGAGCTGCACGTGCCCGCCTTACCCGGCACCATGACGGTGAAGGCATTCGTGCCCGAGGACTTGGTAGCGGTTTTGTCCTGATAATAGATGCGCTTGGCCGAGTTCTCGAAGATCTTCTCGCGGGGGATGCCGAGCAGTTTCACCACGGATTCCGGGAGCGGTTTGAAGACCTGATCCGGCTGGCTCATGACCACCGCGATGGCGGTGCTGGCGTCCCGCAGGACGGCCCAGCCAGCCTGATCCGAGGAGGACTCCCAAGCTTCGGGGATCGTGATCTGGCAGGCGCCGTTTGGATCTTTGAGCACCTTCCACCCGGTCGGCAGGGGCTCGGGCGCGGCGTCGGGCAGCAACAAGGCAAACAGAGCGAAAGCCCCGAAATACCTCATGATCGGAGTGTACCGCCGGGGCGAACGAGAAACAATGCTTGCTCTCGGGAACGCCCTCGGGGACACCGCGCGCGCGGCGAAAGACCTCGAGAGCAGGCTCCAGCGAGCAAGGCCTGGGCCCCCGACGATAGTGCGCTGAATCTGAGGCAAACCCTTAAATGGGCAAGTGGCTGATTACATGTGACTTGTTGTCTGAACGGCGCGGTCTTGATGTCTCGCCTTAAATGGGCCGCTCCGTTATGCCCAATTCGGCAGGTATCGCGAGCAGCCGCTTGAATGCGTGGCGCCTCTACCTGCGTTCAGCTCTTGCGCAGCGGGCCGTCTAACTGAAACCGCAGCACCGCCGAACCCAGGTGAATCTCATCCCCGTGCTCCAGCCGTGCGCCCCGCGCCGTGCGATGCACTTCCTGGCTTAGCCCGTCGCGCATGATCCACAACCCGCAGTTGCCGTCCTTGGAATAGCGGTCGTTGTAAATGCGATACCCGTCCGGCTTTTGAAACAGCACGTGCGCGTGCTCGCGGGACACGGTGCGGTTAATCTCCGAATCCTCCGCGAAGGCCAGATCGTTCACGCGCGACGGGCCGTCTTCCTTGAACACCTCCACCGGCCGGCCGATGTTCGTGCGCGCCTTCGCCAGCAGCACCTCGGGCCGGTTGGCCTTGCCGCGCACCACCACCAGACGCGCGATTCGCCTCGTCACCACAGCCGCCGCCGGCGCCTCGCGCGATTCCACCTGCACCGCCAGCCACTGCTCCTCAGCCCCCGGCAACTGCGGAGTCGTCTCCACTTCGATGTGCAGGTCCGCGGGAAAGCGCACGCGCACTCGCCCCAGCCCCTCGCGCAACTCCTGCTCCAGCAGTTGCCGGAAGAACGCGCCGCGGAACACTCCCTCCTGCTCCTCGCCAACGCCACGCACCAGCAGCTTCACCACGTTGTAAGGGAAAACCTCGCGCCCGGCCACGCGGTGCGTTCGCGCCCGCGCTTCATCCAGCACGGCCACCCGGATCTCGGCCATCCCCGGCGCGTCACGCACAAGCTGCTCCCCGCCAAATGGCGCCTCGAAAATCGCGCGCCCCAGTTTCTCGATCCAGTTCGTCACAGCCATGAGTTATTATTCTCCCCGCTTGTTGACGCGCGCGGCTCCGTTCCCAGCCACCACCGTGAGGGAGTGGTCGCCAGCCTGGATGATCCCCAGATCCCGAGCCGCTTCCACCAGCTCTCTGGCGATCGGCGCGGCCGTCTGCGCGCCGTAGCCGCCGTGCTCCACCACCACCGCGAAAGCGATGCGCTCGCCCGCGGGCGCGTCCGCCGGAGCGAACCCGGCGAACCAGGAGTGCGGCACACCTTCCTCAACCTGGGCGGTTCCCGTCTTTCCCGCCACGGCCACGTCCAAACCAGCCATGGCGCGGCGCGCCGTCCCGTCCGTCACCACCGCACGCATCGCATCGGCCAGGAAGCGCGCCTCATCCGCCGGGAGAATCGGCGACGGGGCCGCCCGCCGCGAATTCGCAGTGTCCAGAATCCAGCGCCCCTCCGGCATCTCCCCGCCGGCCGCAATGGTCGCCGCCACTCGCGCCATCTTGAACGGCGAGATGACTACCGGACCCTGCCCATATGCGGCAAACGGCAGCATCTTCTTCAGCTCGGGCATCTCGCCGGTGGAGATGCCCATCATCGCCGCGGTATCGTGAAGCGCTTGCGCACCCACCCGATACACACCCAGTTGCGCGAAATACGCATTGCAGGAAACCTGAATCGCGCGCGCCATGGTCAGGGTCCCGTGCGCCGCGTCGCCAACGTCGTCGCGCACGGGCCGGTTCCATCCCGGAATCATGGTGCCGGTCCGCCCGTCGCGCAGACGCACGCAGCGAAAGCTGGCGCCCGTCGACTGCGGATCCACACGCAGCGCCGCAATCGCCGTCACCAGCTTGAACGTGGAACCCGGCGGATACAGCCCGTAGCGCGCGCGGTCCAGCAATTGATCGGGTTGAGCCGCACCCGTCGCCGCGGGGAAGGGCACGCTCAGCAGCGCCAGCACGTCGCCCGTTTGCGGGTTCAGCACCGCCAGTGCGCCATGGTCCTTCCCGGCGGCGGCCAAGCGCCGGCTCATGATTTCGGCCGCCCGCATCTCCAGCCGCGCGTCGATGGTGGTGTGCACGCCGCGGTCGCGCGCGCGCAAACGCGCCAGGGCCGCGTTGCCCGGCTGATGACGATAGCGCACTACCGCGGCCAGCTCGCGGAAATCGGCAAAGCCCTGCAACGTGGTGTTGGCGTCGTGCTCCACCAGCGATGCGTTGCTCGCGTGAAAGTCGTCCTCGGTGCGCACGTCGCCCAGGAATTGCACCAGCGGCGGCCCCAGTGGATAATAGCGACGGTCCAGCCGCGAGCACGCTGCCTCAATCGAGATGCCGAGCTTCTCGTACTCCCCGCGATGGCTCTCCAGCTCGCTCCACGAACTGCTGGCCAGCGGCAGGCCGTTGCGGTCGTAGATGGTCCCGCGGCTCAGCTCGCGCGCCAGCGAATCGAGCCGGGGATTGTGCTGCGGCCGCTTGTGCCCGTCGTCCTGCATCACGCTGTCCTCGCGCGCGATGAGCTCGGTGTCGTCGAACACCTGGATGGACGCGGCCTTCACCAGCAATGCGCCCGCCGCCAGCCCCAGCACCACGCCGAGGATTCGCACCGGCTTGCGGAACGGCCCCGCGCCCGCCTCCTCACCCTGGGCCGGGTTTCGCCCACACAACGCCAGCGCCAGCGCGAAGATCAGGAAGTTCGCCAGCATGGCCGTGTTGCCGGAGCTCAGGAACGGCGACACCACGCCGGAAAGCGGAATGGCCCCCAGCACGCCTCCGGAAATCAGCAGCATCTCCAGAGCGATCAGTGTGGCGAACCCCAGCGCCAGGAAGAACGCGTAATCGTTCGCCGAGCGCAGCGCCAGCCGCAACAGGCGCCCCACCAGCCACACGAACAACAGGCACACCGTGGCCACGCCCACAAAGCCCCACTCCTCGCCGATGGCCGAAAGAACCAAATCGGTGTGCCCCGCCGGGATCAGGCCCGGATCGCCCCAGCCCGGCCCGGAACCCAGCGGGCCGCCGGTGGCAAAGGCCCACAGCGAGTGCGCCAGTTGATCGCCGCCGCGCACTCCGTTGTCCCATGGCGATTGCCACATCTCGATGCGCTGCACTACCGTGTGCGGCGTGCGGTAGTGATAGCCGATGGCCACGCCCGTCACCAGCACCACCACGCCCGCCAGCGCCAGACCCGGCTTCCCGCGGGCTACCGCGAACAGAATCAGGAACAGGAAGCCGGTCACCAGCGCCGGGCCCAGGTCTTTCAGGAAGAAAAACATCGTCAGCGCAGCGGCCACCGCGCACATCACCGGCAGCGCGTGGGCAAAACGCGGCAGCCGCAGCCAGCGCAGCGCCTTCGGTACGCGCGTCTCCTGCAGCTCCCGCAGCCATTCCCAGCGCTTCGCGAAATAGCCCGCCATGAAAAAGACCAGCAGAACCTTGATGACCTCCACCGGTTGGAACGGACCCAGGTTAACCTTCGCGTCGCTTCCCGTAGGGCCCGACCCAAAACCCAACAACAGCGCGAACAACGCGAACGCGGCCAGCAGCGGCGTGTACACCAGCTTCGAGTAGTCGTGCGCGGCGAAGGGGCGCAGCAGCGGGAGCAACAGCAACAGACAACCCGCCGCCACGCCCCACGCGAACTTGCGGAACTCCAGCGTGTCGCGCAGGGGATCCTTCAGGCTCACCGACAGGATGAGACCCATCGACGTCAGCAACTGCAGCGCCGGCAGCAGCGAAGGATCGCCCTGAAAACCGCGCCATCGCCATACCAGCCACACCGCCAGAAACGCCGCGAAGTACGCGCCCATCCACTCCACATACTGGCGCCGGAACTGGGCCGGCGTGCGCGCCACCAGCACCGGCTTCAGCTTCGCCAGCGGTAACAGCGCCACGCTGCCGCGGCCCGGGTGCTCGTCCAGCCGCGCCCGCAGCGAACTCCAGCGCGCATCGCTCTCCAGCTCACTGCGCGTCACCCGCAGCCGCGCCAGCGCTCCCACGTTCGGCAGCGGTTCGGAACGGCGGAGGAAATCGGCCATCTTCTCCGCCGCTAATTGCCGTTCACCCTGGTCCCGCGAGATCGCCAGAAACGGCAGCAGCCGCTGGGCATCCGGCGCCGTGTTCAGATTGAGCAGCTCGCCGCGATCCAGCCGCGCCTGCTCCTCGGGGAAGTCCTGCGTCTTCGCGAAGAACACCAGCGCCAGCCCGGCGGCGGCCGCGAGCGACGTCGCCAGCAGCCACAACCCGCGCACGCGACGGTCTTTCCGTCTCGCCGCAACAACCTGCGCGATGTCCGTGCGAACCTGCTGCTCCCAGCTCTTCGTTACCGCCATCCGCGGCGCCTCGCTGGCGCTTTCCTGTGCAGCCGCGCCGCCGCTTGCCGCCGTTCCCATTGCCGCTCGGCGTCGAGGTCGCCATCGATCCTCTGCAGGTTCTCGTTCACTCCGGCAAAGCCCACCACCGGCTCGTATAGATTGCGCGCCCGCTCGAAGTCCCGCAGCGCCACCACCCGCAAACGGCGCTGCCCGTTCTCATGCATGGCCCCGGGCTGCCGCGCGCGCTGGAGCTCCTGCTCGGCCCGGTACAGCCACGCGTCGGCCTGCTCTACGTCCTCCCGCGGGCCGGCATGATACCCCCGCCGCTCCGCCTCCAGGAACTCCGCCGCCGCCTGCCCGGCGTTGTGCAGCCCGTAAACCTGCACCCGCGCGAGCGCCAGGTGCGGATCGGGCGACGACGCATCCAGCCGCGCCGCCCGCTCGAAGTCCGCCTGCGCGCTGCCGGCCGCCGCGCCCGGGTCATTCCGCGCCAGCAGAACGTAGCCGTCACACAGAGCCTTGCGACTCTGCACCTTGCGGCCCCCCGGATTCAATTCCAGCGCATGCCCCAGCGCAAGCTGCGCCTTCTCCCATTCGAAGTGATCCAGCGCCGGATCGGAACTGTTCCGGTACCCGTCGATCACCGCGTCGGCCGTCGCCAGCAGGCGCGCGCGAAACGGCCCGCGCGCCCAGTCAATCGGCAAGAAGCGCTCGATGAACGCGTTCTGCTGTTCCAGCGCGCGGTAAAACTGCCAGTCCGTCGCGATGTCGGCCGCCGGGCGTTGCGTGTAGTCGGGCCCATCGCGCAACGGAGCGCACTCGCTCCAGAACCGGTACAGCCAGGCCGGTGGAATCAGCACCATCAGTCCCGCAATCAGGCCCGCGGCCAGCGCCCAGATGGTGCGATTGGCCTCGTGCATGAACTGAATCGCCCGCTGGCGGCGGTCTGTGTGCGCGGCCACGCCCGCCTTGTCACCCCTCTTCTCGCCCCTCCTCTCGACGGTGGCGTTCGCGTCCCACGAAGGCAGCCGCTCCGTTTCGGCAACCGTGCGCCGATGCTGCAGAAACGCGCGCAGATCGCTTTCGAACGCCGCCGCCGTGGGATAGCGGCGCGCCGGATCCGCCGCCAGCGCCCTGCTGATGATCGCCTTCAGCGGCGACGGACACGAGTCCGGCAACGCCCGCGGCGGCCGCCGCGACTGGATCAGCGTCTCGAGCTTGCGCGTCGTCTGCGCCTGATACGGCGGCAGCCCGCACACCAGCTCGTACAGCGTCACCCCCAGCGCCCACAAATCCGCGCCGGGGTCCACCTGCGCGCTCTTCAAACGCTCCGGTGAGCAATATGCCGGGCTGCCCAGATTGTGGTTGGTCAGATTGTGGGTGAAGGTGATGGTCTTGGCGATACCGAAGTCCAGCAGCCGCGCCTCGCCGCTGACCGGGACCTGGATATTCGAAGGCTTGATGTCGCCATGCACGATGGCCCGCTTGCGCCCGTCGATCTCCACCAGAAACGAGTGCAGTGTGTTGAGCTGGCTCGAAACCTCCAGCGCGTACCGCGCCGCGCGCTCGGCGTCGATGCGCGTCTCCTCCTGCAGCATCTCCGCCAGGCTCCGCCCCTCGCAATACTCCATGGCCACGAAGAAGCAGTTCTCCTGCTCGCCGAACTCGTACACCTCCAGGATTCGCTTGTCCAGGGCGTGAAGCTGCCGCTGAATCGCGGCCCCCCGCCGCTCCGCTTCCAGCAGCGTATCGGTCGCCGGGTCCTCGCTGCGCTCCACGATCTTGAGCACCACTCGCCGGTCGCACGATTCGTCCAGCGCCAGATACACGTCGGTCATGCTCCGGCCCAGCTTGCGGATGATCTCGTACTTCCCGAACTTCTTTACGGCCAGGACAGCGGACACAGGCACCTCACTTCGTTTCCGGCGCGACGCCCGCCGGGACGCCGTCAATCACCGCCTCGCCGCTTTTCGGACCCACCAGCGCCACGCCGTTCCCCAGCCGAATTGGCGCGGCATAGTGCCCCGGCGCGAGTTGGATCGCATCGCCGGGGTGCGCGGCGCCGAGTGCCCTCCCCAGCGTCTCGGGGCTGGCTGGAATAATGTGCGGCACTGGCGGACGCGGAATGGGCGCGATGCGCTCCAGCGCCGCCCAGCTCCCCATTCCCGCGGCGAGGCCGGCCAGCAACCACGGGAAGCGCCGCCACCACAGCCGCGCCCATCCCCGCCCGCGCGGCCGCGTAATGGCGTGACGCGCGCGGGCCTCAGCCATGCGGGGGGAAGCCGGACCCGTGAATTCCGGGCCCGCCACGAACACCACGCTGATGTTGTCCACGCCGCCGGCGCCGTTGGCGGCCTCCACCAGCCTCGCCGCGGTGTGCGCCGCATCGCCGTCGTATTCGTCGACAATGGCGCCGATCTCGGCGGATGTCAGCACGTCGCTCAGGCCATCCGTGCACAGCAGCATCGCCGCGTCCGCATGGAACAGGAACGACCGCACCTCGATGAAGCCCTCCTCCTCCGGCGTGCGCCAGCGCGTGCCCGCGTCGCGAAACACTTCGTTGCGCCGCGGATGGCGCATCGCGTCCACTTCGCTGATCTCGCCCCGGTCCTCCTTCACGCCCACCGGCGAATGGTCCGGCGTGATCTTCCGCAGCACGCCATTCCATACCAGATACAGGCGCGAATCGCCCACGTGGCCGACCGTGATGCGCTGTCCTTCGAGTACGGCCAGCGTCAGCACGCAGGCCATGCCGTGACATTCCGGATCCGCCTGCGCGGCTTCGTAGATGCGGTTGTTGGCCGCGGTGATGGCCCGACGAACGCGTTCCTCCGCCCCTCCGCCAGCCTCCTCCAGTTCCCGCGGAATCGTCCGGATGGCAATCTCCGCCGCGCGATCCCCGGCCGGATGCCCGCCCAGCCCGTCCACCACCAGCCAGACGCCCCGCATGTCGTCCGCCCAGACCCGATCCTCGTTGCGATCGCGCCGCAACCCCGGATCGCTCGCCGTTGCCGATCTCGACGCCGCCACCGTGCTCACTCCGCACCTCCGCCTAGCAGCCCGTGGCAGATTCCCGCGCAGGGCATGCCCCGCCGCCACCTGGGCATGCACGCTGTCGATCTGCGAGAGTGGGGCAGGGCCATGCCCCGCCCGCTGACCAGGATTCCCATACTCACCGCTTCCGGTTCGAAAACATCAACGCCACAGTCAACGCCAGGAAGACCAACACGAAACACACGTTGCTGCCCGCGGGAACGCTCATTTCTTCGCCTCGAACGAGAGGTTCAGCACTTCCGCCACGCCGATTTCGGCGCGCTCCGGCAGCGCCTCTTCCACGCCCTTCTTCAGCCGCCGCCCGTTCACCCAGGTTCCGTTGGTACTGCAGTCGGTGATCAGAAACTGGCCGGTGGCGGCGTCCCGGCGCAGCAGCAGATGCTCCCGGGAAACCTCGTCGCCGGAGTACAGCGCCACGTCCATCAGGGCATCGTCCCCACCGCGCCCCACGCGAACCTGATTCTGCGTCATCAGGTACACCTGCGGACCGGAATCGTCTTCGTAGCGGATCTCGGCAAACGTGGTCTGGCCGGGCCTCGCTGGGACGGCCTGTGTCGCGGCCGCTACGCGCCGCGAGGTCACCGACGGCTCCCGCCCCAGCAGTGTCGTCTTCGTCCCCCGATATTCCGGTTGCTCCGTCTCGTTCAGCTCGGAGTGGATCTCCACGTCGCCGGCCGGCACCGTCGCTTCCGTATCCGGGTGGAATTCCACGATCCACACCGCACAGGCAATCCGGTATTCCTTCGCCGGTTTCTTCGCCCGCCCGAAGGAAAAACCCCTTTGCGTCCGGTTCAGCTCGCTCACCCGCGTGCCCAGCGCCCGTCGCGCGTCCTCCACGATCAGCGGAATAATCCCCGCCAGCCGCGCATGGTCGTCGGGGTGAAGGTACACATCGAACACGCAGGGCAGAAGAGTGCTGTAGGCCATTTCGAACTGCCCCATCTCCATGTTCCGGATCAATTCGTTGATGATGGTCTGGCCGCTCAGTTGGACAGCAGCGGGGTGCCGAACGTCTGATGCCACAATGATGCCCTCAACCAACTGACGTGCAGGGTCTTCCGAGGTTTCGGCATGTAAAAACCGTAATCAGGCCTGGAGTTGCGCTTCCAGGAAATCTTCTGCTGTTGCACAGGCTGAGGCTTCCGTGTGAGGCACGCCCCACGGAGGCATCTGCGCCGGAATTCACCGCAATACGGCGGCCAGTGTGTCCGGGCAGTTCGGAACCTGGCCCGTAACGCGCCTCTCGCAGAGGTGGCCCGGCCGATGCTCGGTAGGCTACCGATAACCCGAGATATCGGCCGCTTCAGGATAGCGACGCGATCGCCGGGTTGACGGAGGCCCGCCCATACTTGAATCCTGTCTCCTAAACCCAATACTGTTCACTTTGCGGCTTGCGCCACGTGTCCGATTGTAGAAGAAGCGCAAGGTGAACAGTGTTGCTCCTAGACCACTTCGGCACCCAGCGAGGAGCAGCTCAGGATTATGCGCGAATACAGAGGCGCGGCTGCTTACATTCACGAACACGGCCGAACTCATGCTCACGCCGGCCCACGACGAAATCACTCAATCTCGAAGGCCAGGTACTGAAGCTTTCCGTCGCGCTCGATGAAGAGCGCCACCGGGTCGCCGCGCTTGAATTTCGCGATTGTCGTGCGTAATTCGTCGAGGCTCGAAACCACCGCGCCGTTAACCTCGTGGATTACGTCGCCCACCTCCAGCCCCGTCAAACTCGCCGCGGACGACGCTGACAGCGCCGCGACAATCACGCCATAAGCTCCGCGCAGGCCTGGAAACATGCTTTCGGTCTGTTTGTCGATGGCGATTCCGACGATTCCGAGCTGGCGGACGCGGTTTTTCTCCGGGTCGATCATGTCGGCCAGGCGGTCCGAGGTATGCGACTCCTCGACGGAGGCGACCTCAAGCGAGAGCTTCTCGGCGCCGCGCAGCAGATCGAGCCTGACCTTCTGTCCGCCCGGATGCGACAACAGCGCCGTCATGAACATGGGGACATTCTCCACCTGCCTCCCGTCGAGCGCCAGCACGATATCGTTCAGCTTCACACCGGCGTCTTCGGCCGGTCCGCCCGGCGTAATATCCGAAATCAGCACGCCCGAGTCCCGCGGCAGCCCCAGCGCCGCAGCCAGCGTCGCGGTGATGGTCTGCACGCCCACGCCGATGAGCTGGCGGTGCATGTGGCCGTACTTCCGCAGCTTCTCGCTCACCAGTTTGATCAGGGTGCTGGGAATGGCGAACCCGATGCCCTCGCTCCCACCCGATTGCGTCAGGATGAAAGTATCCAGTCCGACAATCTCGCCCTCCGCATTCACCAGCGGGCCGCCGCTGTCGCCGGGGTTGATGGGCGCATCGGTTTGAATGTACACGAAGGGACTGTCGGGATCCGGCTGCCGCGCTACCGAGCTCACCACGCCCATGCTCATGGAGTTCTCCAACCCCTCGCGGCTGCCGAAGGCAAACACCACCAGCCCCTGGCGCAGCTTCTGGTAGTCGGCGAACGGCAGTGCGGGCAGGCCTTTCTCCGGGGTTTTGATCAGAGCCAGATCGAGTTCGCGGAACGCCCCCACCAGCGTCGCGTCCACCGGCGGGGCCAGCGCCTGCGCAAGCGTGCCGGCGATGGTCCGATCGGATTTGTCCGCGGGCGGCTCACCCGGGACCGTCCTGGTCACCCGAATTCGCAGGGCGTTCGCTACCACGTGCGCGTTCGTCACAATGTACCCGTCGGGGTTGATAATCACGCCCGATCCGACACTTTGCTGGCGGCCCAGCACCACGCCGGTGCGCCCGCCGTCCGCGCCCTCCCGCGCCGCATACCGGGTTACCGAGATCTGCACCACGCTCGGCGCGACGCGGGCCGCCAGGGCCTGCACGCTCTCGCTGAACTGATTCAGGACCTCGAAGGAGTGCGTGCTCTTCCCGGTTTGCGCCGGGGCCGCGAGCGCGCACGCCGCCAGGCATAATCCAGCGCGTCGAACGATCTGCCTCATAACCCGCATTCGACCATTATGGACGCACCGGACGAGCCATCAGCTACGGTTTGTCGCTTGAGTTCGGCGTCACGGTCCAAAGCCGGGCGGCGATGTCCGTCTCGTCAGACGTGCGCTCTTTTGCCCCCCCGTGTGGGACAGGAACTCGCAAGTGAGATCAGAACGACTGTGGCGAGGCAAGCGTCATGTAGTTAGAGGCGTTTGGAGTCGTAGACCTGTCTTCTCGGCAATACCTTGGACACGACCACTACCCGGTCTAACTCCCTGATCAAAGGCTCTCCGTTGACAACGCGCGGATGTTTCCGTCGAACCCGTCCGCGATAGGTCCTGTCCCCATAACTGTTGACCAACTCTTTGCAGTCGTCTCTCAGTAATTGCCCGACAAAACCAATGAGGCGGACCGGGGGTCCGCCGCAGCGCATGGCGCTGCCCCACGTCAGAGCCTCCTACCCCGCCTGAATGCCCTTGCCTTCGGTGCAGGTCGATGTAGCTGCCCGATTTGTCCTTGCGGTACAGGCCCCGCATCTCGGAACACGCCGGGGCACGCGGAATCCTCGCGACATGAGATAGTGAAATCACTATATTGCCGCCGATGGTCGATGAACCACTTTTCAAGCCAGTGATTTGGCTCGGATCGAGCCGCAAGGATTTGCGGGAATTTCCCGAGCCTGTATAGGATCACGGGGGCTATGCCCTATATGTCGCACAGCGGGGCGGCGGGCACCGGGACGCGAAGGCCCTGGCTGGCTTCGGCGTGGCAAGGGTTGTGGAGATCATCAAGGATTATCGCGGCGACACATTCCGTGCGGTTTATACCTTGCGGTACGCGGGAGCTGTGTATGTGCTTCACGCCTTTCAGAAGAAATCGAAGACGGGACGGGCGACGCCGCACCGGGACATGGCGTCGATCAGACAACGGCTACGCGAGGCCGAACAGATAGCAAAGGAGGGGAAACCGTGAGCAACAAGGGATACGAGATCGGGAGCCGCAATGTGTTCAAGGACATCGGTGTACCGAATGCTGAAGAGCACCTCGTCAGGGCACAACTGGTGTTCAAGATTGACACCATCATGAAAAAGCGCGGCATGAAACAGGCGGACACCGCTATTCTCTTTGGCATTCGCCAGCCCGACATATCCAAGATGTTGCGCGGCGAATTTCGTCAGTTTTCCGTCGAACGTCTTCTCCGCTTCCTCGTGGCGCTTCATCAGGATGTCGAGATTGTTGTAAAACCGCACCGAGGCAGAAACACCGCTCCCACCCTGCGTGTCGCTTGAAGGACTCTTTGAGCGGACACGGCGGGTGCACCTCGTCACGTTGGTCACGCGTTCTCAAACTCACCCTCTGTGACACGGCACAGCTCAGAGGTTTGCTGTCGACAACACGCGGACATGTGCGTCGAACCCGCCCTCGACGGAAGCTGCGATAGCATCCGAGAATTCATCGATCAGGGCAATGCCTTCGGGGTCAAAGTGGAGTGGCCCCCAAAATTGAGACAACCAGTTAAGGCTCAGATTTCATTGAATGGAGAAGAGAGCCATGAGTCTGTCTCGAAGGAAGTTCACGAAAGAGTTCAAGTTGGCGGCGGTGCGCCG
>Ga0326727_10003514_pt1 | contig 49814 bp, 44 predicted proteins | sample MB2enrmetagenome_FD_207643 | JGI IMG/M metagenome (GOLD analysis project Ga0326727, IMG submission 207643) | Lab enriched peat soil microbial communities from McLean, Ithaca, NY, United States - MB29MY | ecosystem: Environmental > Terrestrial > Soil > Wetlands > Peat | place: USA: New York... | reverse complement strand
GCCTCCCGTAGGAGTCTGGCCCGTGTTTCAGTGCCAGTGTGGCCGTGTGCCCTCTCAGGCCGGCTACCGATCTTTGCCTTGGTAGGCTCTTACCCTGCCAACTAGCTAATCGGCCGCGGACTCCTCTTCCGGCGCATTGCTGCTTTCTCCTCTCGGACTTATGCGGTATTAGCCCCGGTTTCCCAGGGTTATTCCGTACCAGAAGGTAGATGATCCACGTGTTACTCACCCGTACGCCACTTTACTCACCAGGTTGCCCCGGCTTTCTCGTTCGACTTGCATGTGTTAGGCGCGCCGCCAGCGTTGATTCTGAGCCGGGATCAAACTCTCATTTGAACATTTAGAGTTGAGTAATCGCCCCGGTTTAACTCAGAGTTACTGACGAGTTCTTCTTTACTGCATCCAACCAGATTGTCAAAGATCTGCGCACCGCCCCCTGGCATCTCTATACCAGGAACCGGTGCGGGCCTCGAAGCTTTTCCGGCCGCACGAACTCAACCGTCCGCTACAACCGGTAAACTTTAGAACTTTAAAAAGAGCCAAACAGGAAGGCCGTATTCCGCCCCCAGTCGGTGGCCCGACGGGAGTTTTGTTACCATTCCTTGCAAGGGACCTATTCCGGTTTTACCATCGTTACGCGGCTGTGACACATCCCAGGGGCGTACGATCCCTCAGATCCCAATATCGGCGACTTGTCCAGAATACCAGACTCCCGGCCGGGTGCGCAAGTGGCGGCGCAAAAAAAACCACGCAAATCTCCGAATATTTTTCTGTCCGCCTCATAACCGTCTGTAAATACGGGTGTTAGGGTACAATGAGAACATGCGGTCCTGGCTTGCCCCAGTCCTCATCCCGTGGCTTGCCGCCGGTCTGAAATCGCCCGCCCAGTCTCCTCCAGGCCGGCCCTTGGAACCGTCCCCCGCGCTCGCCCCCGTCCTCTCCCGCGTCTCCGAGGAATCCGCCGTCTTCCAACAGTCCATCGTCAAGGCTCTTTCCCAGGAGACCCTCGAGCAGCGCAGTTGGATGCCGCCTTCCCGATTCAAGCCCCGCGTCGGCCAAAGTGCCGCCGTGGTGCCCCAGCCGCGGCTGCAGACCCGTCTGATCGTCTCCGAATACAGCGTCGGCGTCCTCACCGATTCCGAATCCCGCGATCTGGTCGAGTTCCGCCAGGTGGTCTCCGTCGATGGCAAACCCATCCGCTCCCAGGCCAGTGCCCGGCATGCCCTCTCCCTCGGCCTGCAATCGCCCGATGACCGCGTTCGCAAGCGCATGCTCGAGGATTTCGCCAGGAACGGCCTGGTCGACATCGCCACGGACTACGGGCTGGTCCTGCTGGCCTTCAGCAAGCGCGGCATCGCCGGCATGCAGTTCGGCGAGGAACCCGAGCGCCAGATCGGCCCCGAAACGGTCCGCTCCGTTCTTTGGAAACAATTGACGCCGGCCGGCGGGGAGTTGGAGTTTCACGGCCGCCAGTTCGCCCGCATTCCCCTGGCCGGACGCCTCCTCGTCCGAAAAGCCGATTCTCTGCCGCTCCGGATAGAGGTCTGGGCCGAAAGCCTGGACAACCACCAGAGAATCCGCGACGAGGCCACGGTCGCTTACCAGATGTCCGATCACGGGTTCCTGACGCCCGCCTGGGTGGTCCATCGCCACCTGGTGAACGGCGCGGTCCTTACCGAGAACCATTACCGCTATGAGCCCTTCAAGCTGTTCAGCGCCGACGCCGAGATCCAGTTTACCGAGATCCCCGATCCGTCCCCGCCGCCCGCCGCGAAGTAGCGCGCTACCATAGCGGTTGATGACACGCCCGCTCTTGCTCCTCTTGCCCCTCGCCGTAACCCTGGCGGCGGTGCTTCTGGCCGCCCAGTCCCCCGCCGGACGCCTGGCGAAATGGCATCCCGTCGACATGCCGTTTCGCGCCGCCGGCCTATCCCCTCAGGAACGCCAGATGGTCGAAAAGCTGGTCGACGCCTGCCGCTTGCTCGACGAAGTCTATTGGCGCCAGAGCGACCTGGCCGGCCGCGATCTCCTGCGCGCCACCCAGGACCCCTCCATCCGGCGTCTCCTTATTATTATGGGCAGCCGCTGGGATCTCATCGATGAGAACCGTCCCTTTGTGGGCGCCGACCCCATGCCGCCCGGCCACGAACTCTATCCCCGCAACCTCACCCGCGACGAGATCGAGGAGTACGTCGCCCGCCATCCCGCCGAAAAGCCGCCATTTACAGCCCCTTCACCGTGGTCAAGCGCCAGGGCGACCGCCTCATCGCCGTGCCCTACCACGTCGAGTACAAGTCCCTTCTCGAACCCATGGCCAAGGCTCTCCGCGACGCCGCCGCGCTCTCCGCCGACGCCCGCTTCGCCGGTTTCCTCCGCCTCCGCGCCGACGCTCTCCTCACCGACGACTACTACGCCAGCGACCTCGCCTGGCTGGACGAGCAGGACCCCAGGTTCGACGTCATCTTCGCCCCCTACGAAACCTACCTCGACGATCTCCTGGGCGTGAAGGCCTCCTACGGCGCATCCGTTCTGATCCGCAACGACGAGGAAAGCCGCAAGCTGGCGGTCTACCAGAAATACGTCCCCGAAATTCAGGACGCGCTGCCTCTGGACCCCGCCGACCGCCCCTCCAAACGCGGCCATCTCACCCCCATGGAAGTCATGGACGCTCCCTACCGCGCCGGCGACCTGCGCCACGGCTACCAGGCCGTCGCCGACAACCTGCCCAACGATCCGCGCATCCACCAGGAAAAGGGCACCAAGAAGATTTTCTTCAAGAACTTCATGGACGCCCGCGTGAACTTCGTGATTCTGCCCATCGCCCGCCGCCTGATGCCGCCCGAGCAGGCCGCCAAAGCGTCCGGCGAAGGCTATCTGGCCAGCACGCTGCTGCACGAGATCTCGCACGGGCTCGGCCCCGCCTGGGCCCGCCGCAACGGCCGGCAGATCGACGTGCGCGAAGCCATCGGACCCACCTATTCCGGCCTCGAGGAAGCCAAGGCCGACGTGGTCGGCATGTTCGGCCTCGAATGGCTGCTGGCTCACGGCGCTCTGCCCACGGAGCGCCGCGAGGAATACTACGCCTCCTACGTGGCCGGCATCTTCCGCACCCTGCGCTTCGGCACCGGCGAAGCCCACGGCCGCGCCGAGATGATGGAATTCAACTTCCTGCTGGAGAACCGCGCGCTCACCCACTCCGCCGGCCGTTACACCGTCGATTTCGCCCGCATGCCCGCCGTGCTGGCTCAACTGGCCAGGACCTTGCTCCTGTTCGAAGCGCGCGGCGACCGCGCCGGCGCGGAAGCCTGGTTCGCCAAATACGACCAGATGCCCGCCGAGCTCACCGCCGCACTGGCGGCAACCACCGACATCCCCGTCGATCTCGACCCGGTGTTTTCGTTCAAAGACGACGCGCGGTGAAGCCGCTGCGCGAGATGCCGAAGCCGTGTTTTCGCTTCGTCCGCGGGCTCCCGCCCGTCTCCTTGTTCTCGTTCAAAGACGGCCTTGGAAAATCGGCTTTTCCCGCCGCTGGGCCCACACCAGCGCCAGCAGACCGCCCAGCGCAACCACGCTGATCGCCGCCCCGATCCCCACGCTGGCCGGGCGGAATTCGAAGCTGATCCGGTGCCTGCCGGCCGCCAGGCGGATTGCCTGGAATGCCCCGCCCCATCGCTCGATCTCCACCGCATTCCCATCCACCCTCGCCCGCCAGCCGGGGAAGAACTGCTCGGTCAGCACGAACCTTCCGCCCCGCTCCGATTCGACCTGGAATTCCCGCCGCTCGGGAATCCACTTAGTGAGCTTGATCGTGCCGTTCGCCTCGTCTTCCCAGTGATATGGAGGCCTGGCGTGAAGATACTCGTAAGTGTGGCAGAACACGTCGGGCCGGCCAATCGGCCGGAACTTCGGGCTTACCGCCAGTTGCGGGTCGTGCTCGTCGCCCTTCCTCACCAGCACATAGCGGACGCCCAGCGCCTGCAGCATGTCTTCGTTCTGCAGGTCCGTGTAGAACAGGCGATTCGTCTGAAACGGAACCCAGTGCTCAATGGTTTGCTTGTACTGAACGGAGAGAAACGGGTCGAATCCCTCCGGCGTTGCCAGGCCCCATAGCCGGTACTGAACCGGATCCGGTCCCGACATTGCGTCGGTGACCACGCGGTATTGCCGGTTCTCCCACATGGCCCGGTAACCCGCGTCGTCTATGCCGGCTATGCCGTACGGAATGTGTTCGTCGTCCACGTCGCCCGCGATGGCGTTGAACCAGCGCCCCGAACCATATACCTTGTAATCCGTTCCGGCCGCGAACAGCAGAACGGCCACCGCCAGAGCCCTGCGCCATCCCGCCGCTCCCCGCACGCACCACAGGCAAAGCGAAAACAGCGCCAGCGCAATCGCCATCTGGACCGCTGCCCGCGAGCCGGTCGCAAACATCCCGCCCCGGCGCCAGATCCACAACTCCCGGAATGACCACGCCGCCAGCGCCGTCGCGCAGCCCCACAACACCCACGCCGGAAGACTGCGCCGCGCGCCGGTCTCCAGGAAGTCCGCGATGCCGATGGCCGTGATGAGCGCCGCCATCGCCGGAACGGCCGCGTAGAAGTTGAACGGCTGCATGGTGTAATTCAATGCCGGAATCCGCTCCACCAGGCGCAGCAGGAAGTGTGGCGGATTCGCCAGCAGAAACGCCGCGGCCAACCCCAACAGCGGCTGCCAGTAAGGACGCAGCTTATGCCGGCGGATCGCCCACCCGATGGCGAACAGGGCCGGAAGCCCCAGGTACAGGTACAAGCAACCAGGATCGTAGTAAGTGGGATGGCCGGGATTGAAGTCGAACCAGTTCGGGACTAAGTAGGCACGCAACAAAGTCAGCGGGCCGTAAGCCCCCGGCCCGTACTTCGGTTCCAGCACCATCCGCGATCTTGCCTCCATCGCCGGCAGCAATTGCACCATGAAGAGGAGCGCCGATGCCGCCAGCGCCACCGAGGCGCCCATGGCCGCCCGCCAGTGCCTCCGGCTTCCCAGGGCGTAAACCACCACGATGACGCAGGTCACCATCCACGCCGCCGGATAGCCCGCCAGGAACGCCAGCGCCGATGCCGCGGCGACCTTCCACAGCAACCGCCAATCCCGCCGCTCCACAAACTCATCCACGCCCCACAGCGCCAGCGGTATCCACGTCATCGCCCCCACCACGCCGGGGTGCAGCATCTGGTACATCATGAACCCCGCAAACGCGAAGACCGCCGCTCCCAGGCAGCTTGCCAGCTTCCCGGACCGGCCCCGCAGCCACATGTAGCACAGCAGGAACGCCAGCCATACGTGCAGAAAAGTAAATTCCTCCAGCGCCTTGAAATGAATCCTCGGTAACTTCCAGACCGCCGCGTACATCAGCCATGTAGGTGGATATAGAAATGCCGCCTGCACGTTGCCGATGAAAGAAACTCCGCAGTACATGGACGAGTCCCACAGCGGGATGCGGCCTTCCTTGAGCGCCTGAAACGCGAACCGCTGCAGCGGGTAGTGATAACCCGCGATATCGCTCCATAAGTGCACCCGCTTGAAGGGCCGCAGGTACTCGCAAAAGACGCCATAAGTCGCGATCAGCGCCACCACCGCCACCACCAGGCGCTCTCCGCCGCGCGAATGGCCTGGCGCGCGCCGGGGTGTGTTGCTTCGTAAGTCTGTCGTCATTCCAGTTGGCCGTCCGCCCGGCCGCAATGTTCCTTTCGAATCCAGCGGCCTTACCGCACCACCGTCACCCCGTCGAACCCCTCGGCCGCGCTCGGCGGAATCAGCTTGGCCGCCATGGCCGTCAACGCCTCGTCCGGCACCACCCGCGCGCGCAGCCCGTTCCGCTCGCGGCACACTTCCACCGGCACGTCGAAGAACACTGCCTCCACTTCGCAGCCGAAGGATTTCCCCATTTCCACGTACGGCTTCCGTTCCTCCGGCTTCAGATTCGTGGCGTCGATGCAGGTGACCGCGCGTCCGATCTCCAGCCGCTGCCGCAGCAGGTACCGCAGCGTCTCGAACACCCGCTCGTGGATGGTCTGGTCGGTTTCGTCGTCCGCCAGCAGCCTGCGGATCGCGTCCGAAGACAGGCTCGTCCAGCCCGTTTGCGCCGCATACGTGGACTTCCCCGACCCCGGCAGTCCCACCAGCACCACAATCTTCATCAGCGACCAGTGTAAACCGCCTGCGCCCCCGCCGTGTTACACTCTCTCTCCGTGCCTGGTCTGAAGATCTTACGCCTGTTGGCGTTGCTCCTGGCGGCTGCTGCGCCGGGCTGCTTCGCGGCGACCGTCCTGCTCCGGAACGGAGACCGTCTCAGCGGCGAGGTCCGGGGCGTCCAGGACGGCAAACTGCTCCTCGAAACGCCCTACGCTGGCGTGGTCCGGATCGACCAGGCTTCCATAGCCGAAGTGATCGACGCGCCTTCCCGCGCCGTTCCTCCCGCCGCTCCCAACCCGGAGCCCCAGGCGCCGCCCGCCGGCCGCTCCGAGCGCAGCCGTCTGGAAATCCACGCCGGCCTGGGCTACGACTACTCGGCCGATGACGGGCGGGACCAGCTTTCCTCGCACCTCGACTCCAGCTACATCGGCGCCCGCAACTGGGACGCGTTCTTCACCATGCACCAGGTCTTCGACAACGCCGGCGATCCCGGGGACCGCGACAACAGCTTCTTCGCGCAGCTCTCCCTGAACCGCTACCTCGCCGGGCGGCTGTTCCTGTTCCCATACGCCTCCGTGGTGCGCGACCTGGACGGCAACCAGAACGCCATCTTCGCCAGGTTCTTCGGCGGCGGGGCGGGATGGGCTTTCTTGCGCACCCCCAAACAGCAGCTCTACTTCAGGGTGGGGATGGTGGACGTGGATGCCATCGGGGCCGTCGTCCGGGGCCCGGGCCTGGCCCCCTACCGCGAGCGCGTCCCCGCGGCCGTCGCCGCCGTGTCCTCTAAAGTAACCCTGCGCCGGGGAATCCAGATCGTCGCGCGCGTGCAGTACCTCCAGCCGGTCGAAGCGGCGACGTGGAAGAAGGTCTTCTTCGATGACGCCGTGCACATCCCGCTCTCCAAGGCCCTCTCGCTGGATTTCCGCGGCTACAACCCCCCCAACGTTTCCCGCCCGGGAGCCCTCACCATCCACGACTTCAAGGTCTCCACCGGCTTCGGATTGAACTTCTGACCCGGCGCCGCCGGATCTTCGTGTATACTATCGGATCATGCGATTGGATCGGTATATCAAGGCCGTTTTGTCCCTCATTGCGCTGTTTCTGGGCGTCATCGCCCTCCGCCCGGTGGTGAGCCCGCCGCCCGCTCTCGCCGGAGCGTCGTCCGCGGACCTGTACTTCGAACCCGGCGTACACATGCTCCGCGCGCCGGATGGCTCGAAGGAGTTGCTCGGCAAGGTCGTGGTCGACCTGCGCACCGGCAAGGTCTGGGCCTATCCGACCCTCAACAACCGGCCCTACCCCATCGACTACACCACTTCGCAGCCGCCCGTCTCGGGGCCGTTTCTCCTCGGCCGCTACGACCTGGCTGCCATGGACAAGTAGACCGTGCCCCACGCTTCCCCGGTTCCCGCCTCCATTCCGGCCATGCTCGAAGAGTACGACCGGAAGGCCCATCTCAACTCCGCCTTCGTCGCCGAATTGCACCGGCTGGTCTCCGAGTTGCTGGATGCCGCCGGTCTGCCCGTCGAATCCGTCACCAGCCGCCTCAAGCGGCGCGCCAGCCTGGAACGGAAACTGGCCCGCGGCGACATCTGGAGCTTCCATGAAATCACCGACCTCTGCGGCATCCGCATCACCACCTACTTCGCCGACCACGTGGACCGCGTGGCGCAGGCCATCGAACGCGAGTTTGAGATCGACGCCGCCAACTCCATCGACAAGCGCGCCGCCCTCGATGCCGATCGCTTTGGCTACGTCTCCGTGCACTACATCGTCCGCTTGCCGGCACACCGCCTGGCGCTCACCGAGAATAAGCGCTTCGAGGGCTGCTGCGCCGAAATTCAGATCCGCTCCATCCTCCAGCACGTCTGGGCCGAGATCGAACACGACCTCGGTTACAAGAGCCGGAGCACCGTGCCGCGCGCCCTGCGCCGCCAGTTCTCGCGGCTCGCCGGGTTGCTCGAAATCGCAGATCACGAGTTCATCCAGATCCGCGACTCCCTGCGCGAGTACGAAGCCGCCGTGGCCGGGCGGCTGAACACCGAGCCGGCCTCCATCGGCATCGACCAGTCCTCCCTCACCGCCTTCATCGCCAACAGCGCCCTGCTGGCGCGGACCGACGCCGCCATCGCCGCCGCCGTTCAGGCCCCGCTCATCGACGTGCCCAAGGCGCTGGATTTCGAGCGCCTGACGAAGTGGCTGGCCGCCGCCGGTTTCACCAACATGGCCGAAGTCGCCTCCGCGCTCGAAGCCAACGCCTACCGCATCGCCGGGTTCCGCTTCGTCCGCTCGCTCAGCATACCCCGCGGGTTCTCGCTCTACGCCGTGGCCGGCCTGCGGGTGCTCGACCGCGCGGGAAAACCGGGCATCGAGGGTTTTTTCGAGCGCGTCGAATTCGGCGGCGACGATCGCCAGGCGATCGTCGAGCGCATCTGGGCAGGGTACGCGGCCGAATTTGCGTGCGATCCGCCGCAGGCCCAAGCCGCCGGCGCGATACCGGAGGAACCGTGTTTGGGGAAGTCCTGACTCAAATCGCCCTGATGGTTTCCGCGCTGTTCCCGCTGGTGAATCCGCTGGGCTGCGCGCCCATCTTCCTCGTCATGACCCGCGACGCCTCCGCGGCGGAGAGAAAAACGCTCTCCGGACGGGTGGCGCGGAACAGTTTTTTCCTTCTGCTCGGATCCATTCTTATCGGATCTTATGTTCTCTGGTTCTTCGGGATCTCCCTGCCCATTGTGCGGGTGGGAGGCGGCCTGGTGGTGGTGTCTACCGGCTGGACCATGCTGAAGAGCGACGACGACGATGGCCGCAAGCAGGTCCAGCAGTCCGCCGGCGTCGGGTCCCTGCTGCGCAAGGCCTTCTATCCCTTAACGCTGCCGCTCACCGTGGGACCGGGTTCCATCTCCGTGGCCGTCACCCTCGGAGCCAGTTTTCCGCCCCCGGGACATGGCCGGCTCCTGCTCGCCCTGCTGGCCGCCATTGTCGCCTCGCTGGCGCTCGCCATCTCCGTCTTCATCTGCTATGGCTTCGCCGACCGGGTCGTCAAACGGCTCGGGCCCAGCGGCACCAATGTCATCATGCGGCTCTCCGCCTTTCTCCTGATGTGCATCGGCCTGCAGATTCTCTGGCACGGCATCACCGATCTGGTCCACACGCTATGAAACCTGCCCACTCAGTTTGCCTGCTCGGCGCCTTCGCCGTCCTGTTTGCCGCTGCGCCCGCCCTGGCGCAAAGCGTCCCGGCGAAGATTCTCTCCGGCGACACCAAAGTGGAAACTGTCGCCGGCTACCAGGGGACCGATCCCCTGCCCAGGCCCGAGAAGACCGTGATCTACGATTTCAGGGTGGCCCCCGAATCCGTCACCATGGACGATTCCGCGGCCGCGCGCCTCACCCAGCGGCGGGCCCTGCGGCGCGGATCGGACGACGAATCCTCGGCGTTGGACGTGGCCGGGCAGGTGCGGGTGAGCTTTTCCAAAGCCCTCATCGACCAGCTTCGCAAGCTGCCCATGCCCGTGGAAATGGCTCCCGGCGCGGAGTCCGGCGTGCCGCCCAATACGCTGATCGTTCACGGAGAGTTCACCGCCGTCAACCAGGGCAATTCGACAAAGCGGATCATGATCGGCTTCGGCCGCGGCGCCAGCGACGTTCAAGCCGACGTCACGGTCTCGCTGATCACCGAAACCCAGCCCATCGTGCTTTCCGAATTCAAATTGAAATCGGAAAGCGGTAAGAAACCCGGAGCCGCCGCCACCATGGGCGTGGGCTCGCTCGCGGTGGGCGCGGCGGCCGGAGACGTGGGGGAAAAAAAGGCCAGCGTGGAAGGCGACGCAGCCCGCATGGCAAAAGCCGTGGCGAAGCAAATCGCGGACATTATGGTTGCCAGGAAATGGATCCCGCCCCTCGCGCCCGACCCGGCCCCGCAGTAACCTCCCGCCGGTGTTTGTGGGTTGTCAACCTGCGGCGGACCCCAAGGGGGTACCCCGTCAACCTGCCCGGCGAGCGAAGCTCGCCCCGTAGCTTCTGAAACCCCACCCAGTCGCCCGCCGCCTCGCCGCTCTACCCGGCAGCCCATCCACCGGCCCCATCCACAACGGATGACAAGATCCGTAATACTCGCTTTCCCGCCGCTCTTTAAGCTATCATCTGTAGTCTCGGAGACCGGATGATCAAGAAAATCCTGCTGCTGGCGTGCGCCGCCTGCACGTGGTGCCGCGCTGCCGACGTACTCACCCTGGACCAGGCCATCCAGCTCGCCATCGCTCACAACCGCACCCTGCGCAACGCCGAAATCGATGTCGTCAAGGCCCACGCCCAGGTGCTGGCCCAACGCACCCACCTCTATCCGTCACTCCAGATCGAGGCGCACGGCTCCCAACTCCTCACGCCCTTCGATTTCACTTTGCAGCAAGGGCTCCTCGGCACGTTTCCCGGCATCGGCCCGATTCCCGCCAACGACATCGACATCCGCACCCCGCTGCGCCCTACCGGCATCTTCAGCGGCACCGTCGGCCAGCCGCTCCTCACCCTCTACCGGATCAAGCAGAGCGTCAAGACGCTCGACTTCAACACCGCCCTCGCCAGGGAGCAGGCCCGCGCCACGCGCCAGGACGTGGTGCACGACGTCAAGCACCTCTACTACTCCATCCAGCAGGCGGCTAGCGCCCTCGCCGCCCTCGAGGAAACCATCAAGCTGTATCGCGAGGTCGAGAGCCTGACCTCTCGCTATCTGGCCGAACAGACCGTTCTCAAAGGCGACCTGCTGCAGGCCAGGACCCAACTGGCCCGCGCCGAACAGAGCCGGGCCACCCTCCTCGACCAGGTGGATACCGGAAAAGAAGCGCTCAACCAGCAGCTCGGCCGCGATGTGCTGACCGCCTTCGAGGTCACGTCTCCCGAGGAAGCCACCGGCGCCGAAGCCGATCTCGCCGCCGCCCGCGCCCGCGCCATCGAGCAGCGCCCCGAGCTTCGCCAGGCCCACATCAAGGTATCTCAGGCCGAACAGGACCGCCGCGCCAAGAAGGCCGAGTACATTCCCGACATCAACGCCACCTTCAGCACCGTCGATGTGGCCGGCTTCAATACCTTCATCCCCCTGCACTTCACTTCCGTGGGGCTGAGCCTCACCTGGGAGCCTTTCGACTGGGGCCGCAAGAAGCACGAGTTGGCCATTAAGGACAGCGCCATCGAGCAGGCCCGCAACACCGCCTCCGACACCGAGAGCCAGATCCTCGTCGATGTGGGCGACAAGTTCCGCAAGCTTCGCCAATGCCGCGCGCAGTTGACCGTGGACCGGCTGGCGCAGGAGACCGCGGTCGAAAACCTGCGCGTGGTGCGTGAAAAGTTCCAGCAGCAGGCGTCCCTGGCCAAGGACGTGCTCGCGGCCCAGGCCGCCCTGGAACAGGCCAATTCCGACTACCGCCAGGCGCTGGCCGCCTTCTGGACCGCCAAGGCGGATTTCGAAAAAGCAGTGGGGGAGGACTGATGACCCGACCAAGCAGATTCATCCTGGCGCTCCTGCCATTCGCCCTCGCCGGGTGCCGCGAGGAGCCTCCCAAAGTGGAGAAGGCCGCCGCTCCGGTTCACGTGGAAAGCGCCGCGCTCTTTACGCCGCAGGGCGGACGCCGTTATTCCGCTTCGCTGGCTCCCTACCGGACCGTCAGCCTGGCGTTCAAATCCGGCGGCTACGTGGACTGGATCCTCCAGGTGAAGGGCGCCGACGGCCGCATGCGCGACATCGGCACGGGCGACCCCATCGAGCAGGGCCAGACCCTGGCCCACGTCCGCGTCAAAGATTACGATCTGGCGGTCTCCGGAGCCCAGAGCCAGTTGGGCGGCGCCCAAAAAACCGAGACCGCCGCGCGCGCCCAGTTGGCCCAAGCTGAAACCGCTCTCCGGAAGGCTTCGCTCGATTTCACCCGCGCTCAGAACCTGTTCTCCACCCAGAGCATCACCAAGCCGGATTACGACGCCGCGGTCGCCCAACGCGACGGCGCGCAGGCCCAGGTGGACGCGGCCCGCGCCCAACTGGAAGCCGCCGCCGATAAGGTCCACGCCGCGGATGCCAGCGTGGGCCAGGCCTCGCTGAATCGCAGCGATGCCGAAATCGCCGCCCCGTTCGCCGCCATCGTGGTGCAGCGTCCCGTCGAGCTGGGCTCGCTGGTGGGCGCCGGATCGCCCGGATTCGCGCTCGCCGACCTGAGCTCGGTGAAGGCCGTCTTCGGGCTGCCCGACGTGGAAGTGGCCGGCATGTCCACCGGCATGAGCCTGCAACTCAACGCCGAAGCCCTGCCCGGCCGCCCGTTCTATGGCGTGGTGACCTCCATTTCACCGGTCGCCGATGCCACCACCCGGCTGTTTCAGGTGGAGATCACCGTGCCCAATCCCGCCCGCGCCCTGCTGGCCGGCATGATCGTGAGCGTCGAGGCCCGCGCCGCCAGGCTGTCTCCGGTGGTGGTGGCGCCGCTCGGCGCCGTCATCCAGGCCAAGCAGAGCGGCCAGTTCGGCGTGATGGTGGTCGAGGACTCGGCCGGCGAAACCCGCGTTCACAATCGCATCGTTACGCTGGGCGACACCTACGGCAACCGCATTCAGATCGCCTCCGGTCTGCGCGAGGGTGAGCGCGTGGTCGCGACCGGAGCCGCGATGCTGCACGATGGCGACGCGGTGCGGGTGATCCCATGAAGAAACCGGAGCACGAGATGACCGACGCGGATCACATCCGCGAGACGCACAATCTCTCCCGCTGGTTCGTCGAAACTCCGCACGTCGCCTGGATTCTGCTGCTGGGCACCGTGGCGTGGGGCCTGTACGGCTACTTCACCATGCCCCAGCGCAAGGACCCGGACATCCCCTCCAAGCAGGCCATGGTGCTGACCCCGTGGCCCGGCGCCAGCGCGGAGAAGATCGAGGACCTGGTCACCCGGCCCATCGAGCAGGTGCTGGCCACCAACTCTAAAGTCACGCGCATCCAGTCCACCTCGCGCAGCAACGTTTCCGCCATTACCTTCACCCTGGCCGACGAGCTGACCGACACCGGCCCCACGCTGGACGATATCGGCGGACGCCTTGCCGCCATCAATAACCTGCCCAGCGGCGCCGGACCCGTGCAGTATATGCGCGATTTCGGCGACACCGCCACGCTCATGCTCACCGTGGCCAGCCCGCGCGCCGACGCGATGGAAATTGCGGCTCGCGCCCAGGCCATCCGCCGCGCGCTCGAGCGGTCGCGCGGCAACCGCCCCACCGGCTGGGCCGCCGCTATCCTGTCCTATCCGCCGGTCTCCGACCCACGCTCTATCCAGCTCGGCGCCGCGCAATTCCTCAACTACCTGCACTCGCGCGGCGAGGGCCGGGAAGCGCGCATCGTCGACGGAAGCGGCTTCGTCGGCATCGACAACCGGACCACCGCCAGCGACGCCGCGATCCTGGGCACCTTTGCCGAATTCGCCTCGACCAACTACCGGCAGGACGAGTTGCATCCCGATCTGTGGCGCCCGGTGGTCGTCCGCGACCTCGACCAGGTCGAGCGGAAGCTCGCCGGCGTGGCCGGCGAGAAGTACAGCTACCGCGAGCTGGACGACTTTACCGACGTCATGCAGAAGGCCCTGCTGGCCACCGCGCGCAAGGACACCAACACGGCCATCGTGGCCAAAGTGACCCGCAGCGGCATTCTGCCCGAGAAGATCTTCCTGGCGTACTCCCAGGAACGCCTGGCTTCTTTCGGCCTCAAGCCGGAGGGACTGGCGAACGTTCTGGGGGCGCGCAACATCACCCGCGCCGGCGGCGAAATCGCCGTCAGCGGCAAGAGCGTGGCGATCCAACCTACCGGCGAGTTCCACAGTGAGCGGGAGATCGGCGGCGTCACCGTCGGTTTTGCCCCCAACGGCGCGCCCCTTTACCTGCGCGATGTGGTGGATGTCTACCGCGCCTACGACACTCCCGCACGCTACCTGAACTATTACACCTGGCGCGACGGGGCGGGCCAGTGGCAGCGCACCCGCGCCATCACCATCAGCGTGCAGATGGGCGCCGGACAGCAGATCAACAAATTCGCCGAAGCGGTCGACGGCACCCTCGCCGATCTTAAATCGCGCCTGCCCTCGGACCTCATCGTCGCCCGCACCAGCGACCAGCCCGTGCAGGTAAGGGAAAACGTCGATCTGTTCATGGAGAGCCTCTATGAGGCCGTGCTGCTGGTGGTCCTGGTTTCCCTCATCGGCTTCTGGGAGTGGCGTTCCGCGCTGCTCATGGCGCTGTCGATTCCCATCACCCTGCTCATGACGTTCGGCATGGCGCGCACGCTGGGCATCGATCTCCAGCAGGTTTCCATCGCCAGCCTGATCGTGGCCCTGGGGCTGCTGGTGGACGATCCGGTGGTGGCCGGCGACGCCATCAAACGCAGCATGGCGGACGGCCATTCCGCCAGGATCGCCGCCTGGCTTGGCCCCACCAAACTGGCCAAGGCGATCCTCTACGCCACCATCACCAACATCGTGGCCTACCTGCCGTTTCTGATCCTGCCCGGCACCAACGGCCAGTTTATTTACAGTCTGCCGATGGTGATCGGCTGCTCGCTGGTGGCGTCGCGCGTGTCCTCCATGACGTTCATTCCCATGCTGGGCCGCTACCTGCTCCGCCCGCGTCCGGAACCGTCCATGGAAGAACGCCGCACCCGCGGTTTCGGGTCCAAGTACTGCGCGCTGGGCGGTTTCCTCATCCGCCACCGCAAGCTGGTGCTGCTGGCCTCTTTCGGGTTCCTGGCGTTTGGGGTATTTGTCGGCAAGCACCTCAAGCAGCAGTTCTTTCCCAAGGACCTGGCGTACCTTTCCTACGTCGATATCAACCTCCCCGACGACGCTCCCTTTTCGGCCACTAACGCCGCCGCGCAGCGCGTGGAAGATGGTGTCCTGAAGGTGGCCGCGGACTTGAACATCCCCGTCCGGAGTCTGAGCTCCTTCGTGGGCGGCGGCGGACCCCGCTTCTGGTATTCGCTGGCGCCCGAGCCGCAGCATCTCAACTACGCCCAGGTGGTGATTCTGCTCCAGGATAAGCACGATACCGCGCGCCTCATGGATCCGCTGCAGGACTATTTGTCGGCCTCGGTCGATGGCGCGCGCATCGACGTGCGCCAGCTCGAAACCGGTTCCGCGGTGGGCATGCCCGCCGCCGTGCGGATTTCCGGCGACGACCTGGCTACGCTCAAAGCCGCCTCCGTTCGTGCGCAGCAGATCTTTGCCGCGATCCCCCTGGCCGCCCGCCCGCGCGACGACTGGGGCGGCGACCGCTTCGGCGCCACCATCGTCACCGATACCGACCGCGCCAACGCCGTCGGCATCACCAACCTGGACGTGGCCAACGCTTCCGCCGCCGCCATGAACGGCGCCACCGTCAGCGTGCTCCGCGAGCGCGACAAGCAGATCCCCATCGTCGCCCGCCTGCGCATGGAACAGCGCGCCCAGTTCGGCGACCTCGAGAATCTTTACGTGTACGGCCAGGGCGGCCAGAAGGTGCCGCTGCGCTCGGTCTCCCACATGGAGTACGGTCTCCGCCGCGAAGTGATTTGCCGCCGCGACCAGTTCCGCACCATCACGGTCTCCGCCGCGCCGGTCGCGGGCGCGCTGGCCAGCCAGGTGATGAAGCAGGCCCACGCCCCGCTGGCCGAGCTGGCGCGGTCGCTTCCGCCCGGCTACCACCTGGCGATCGCGGGCGAAGAGGAATCCCAGGTGCTGGGGTTCGGGCATCTGGAAGTGGTGCTGGCCATCTCAGTGGCGTGCATTTTCCTGGCCCTGGTGTTCCAGTTCCAGAACGCCGTCAAACCCTTCATCGTGTTCGCCGCGGTGCCCTACGGCACGGTGGGCGCGCTGGGGGCGCTGTGGGTGATGCACGCGCCGTTCGGCTTCATGGCGTTTCTGGGGATCATCAGCCTGGTGGGCGTGATCGTCAGCCACATCATCGTGCTCTTCGATTTCATCGAGGAGAAACACGCCCAGGGCGAGCCTTTCGTGCAGGCCCTCCTGGACGCCGGCATCATGCGGCTTCGCCCCGTCCTGATCACCGTGGGCGCGACCGTCATCGCCCTGTTCCCGTTGGCCATGCACGGCGGACCGCTATGGGAACCGCTGTGCTATGCCCAGATCGGCGGCCTGGCCGTGGCCACTTTCATCACCCTGTTGCTGATTCCGGTGATCTATTCCATCGTGGTGCTGGATCTGAAAATGGTGAGGTGGGAGACCAAGCCGCCGGTCGAAAAATGACCGGGAACCCGGTCAAATGTGTCTAATAGAATCAACAACTTAACAAAATTTTGACCGGGAACCCGGTCAAAATCGTCAGAAGATCGCGGTCAGCGCGGCACGCCCCAGAACGAAGACGCCCCACGGCAGCACCACCGAAAACAGCGCGCTCCCGAAGCTGAACCGCTTCCCGCCCGCGGCCTTCAATCCGGCCGCCATCAGCAGGATGACCCAGATCACAAACACGTCCAGCGACGCCGCCAGCGAATGGATGAATTTGTTGGGCATGTCGGGCTCGAACAGCGCCCCCAGGTTGGACATCAGCGGGTTCTTCAGGTCGAAGTCCTCGGGGTTCTTCAGGAACATCACCACCACCGACAGCGACATGGAAATGACGGTCACCACAGAGGACCAGCACACCACCGCGAAAGCCTGCTTGAACCTGATTTGCGCGGACATCATTCCCGCCGCGATGCCCAGCAGGATTCCCGCAATCGCCAGGTCCACCGCGGGCGTGCCCACGGCGACAAATCCGTACATGGCAATGGCCGTGACCTTGGAGCCGATGGCGATCTGCTGTTCCCTCTGTTCGGCGCTTAGCTGCTGTGTCTGCGAACTGGACTCCATTCTCTCGCGGATGGTTTTCTCCCAGCCGATCCGCTGGGAAAACACCGCGAAAAAGCCGAGTCCGAATACGATCACCAGCACCAGCGGAACCATGAAAGTGGGCCGCCGGGCGATGTCCTCGAAAGTCTTCGTCGGCTCGAAAAACACGCCAATAAGGCGCGCCAGCGGCCCCATGCCGGCCGGCTCGGGAGCGATAGTGGGAGGGTTTTCAGGTGTCATAGCGGTATTAGACGGATTGTAGTCCAGTTTCTTACACGCCGCCACTGGGGGTATGAGCGGGGGCGTGAGCGCGGCTCTTTGGGGCGGACACCGGGCCGCCGGTTTGCTATCCTCGGCTCATGGCAGACCGTAGCTTTAGTGACGTCGGCGGAACACCCGGCGGACTCACTCACTTCATCCTGGGATTCGCCATGACCTGCGCCGGCGGATACCTTCTGGCCGACCGCGTGGTGGTGGCCAGTTCCTATTGGGGCTTCTTCGGCGGCAACTCCTTCGGACTCACCCTCATTCCCGTGCTGATCGGCATCGGCCTGTTGTTCTGGAACGGCCGCAGCATCGCGGGATGGCTGCTCACAACCGCGGGCTCAATCTTCATCCTGGCGGGCGTGCTCGCTAACCTGCATATCTACTTCCAGCCGACCAGCCTCATCCACACCCTCATCATGCTGGTGCTGCTGGCCGGCGGCCTCGGGTTCATCGCCCGCTCGCTGCATCCGCACCACGGCGCGCCTTCGGATTCGAAATAAGCCCTATCGAGCGGCCATGCAAACAGCCCTCTTGATCGCTCTCGCGCTGCTGGCGCTGGCGGTGCTCGTTCTCCAGGTCCTGCTGTGGCGGAAGCCCGCCGCGCCCACCGTGGATCTGGCGCCGCTCGTGGCGAAAGTGGAGGCCATCCAACAGGCGCAGGAGCGAACCGACCGCCTGCTGCGCGAGGAGATCGGCCGCAACCGCGAGGAAGCGGCCCGCGACGCGAGCGGCCTGCGGCAGGAAGTGCAAGGCTCGCTGGCCGCGGTCGGCGGCGGCATCCGCGACGAAATCGGCGTCATGGCGTCGGCGCAGAAAACCCAGTTGGAGACGCTGGCCGCGCAACTGGGCGCCATTCGCACGGAGCTGTCCGACGCCGTCTCGCGCCTCACCGAAACCACCGAAAAGAAGCTGGAAGCCCTGCAGAATGACAATGCCCAGAAGCTGGAGCAGATTCGCCGCACCGTGGACGAGCAACTGCAAACCACGCTCGAGAAGCGCCTGGGCGAATCCTTCCAACTGGTGAGCGAACGCCTGGAGCAGGTGCACCGCGGCCTGGGCGAAATGCAGACGCTGGCCGCCGGCGTGGGCGATCTCAAGAAGCTGCTGAGCAACGTGCGCGCCCGCGGCACCTGGGGCGAGGTGCAGCTTGGCATGCTGCTCGAGCAGTTGCTGACGGCGGATCAATACGCGACCAACGTGGCCACCACCGGAACCGCCGAGCGCGTCGAGTTCGCCATCAAGCTCCCCGGCGGCGAAGGCGACGCCCCGGTCTGGCTGCCCATCGACGCCAAATTTCCCAAGGAGGATTACGAGCGCCTGCTGGACGCCGTGGAGCGCGCCGACGCCGCCGCCATCGAGGAATCCTCGCGCCAGATCGAGCTGCGCGTGCGCCAGTGCGCCAAGGACATCTCCCAGAAGTACATCGAGCCCCCCAAGACCACCGACTTCGCCATCATGTACCTTCCCACCGAAGGCCTGTACGCCGAGGTGCTGCGCCGGGGCGGTCTGATCGAGGCCTTGCAGCGCGAGCACCGCGTCACCGTTTCCGGCCCCACCACGCTGGCGGCCATTCTCAACAGCCTGCAGATGGGATTCCGGACGCTGGCCATTCAGAAGCGTTCCAGCGAGGTATGGGAAGTGCTGGGCACGGTGAAGACCCAGTTCGGCAAGTACGCCGCCATCCTGGAGAGGATTCAGAAGAAGCTGGCGGAGGCCGACAAGGTGGTCGAAGAAGGCCTCACGCGCACCCGCGTGATCCAGCGGAACCTGAAGAACGTCCAGGAAATGCCGGCCCTGGCGGCGGAGATCGCCATTCCGCTGGATGCCGGGGAGCCCGCGCTGGAAGCGGGCGCGGACGAAGGGGAGTGAAAAGCGCGTGAGCCGGGGTGGACCGCCTATCGTTCCGCCGCCAAACGGGGCTGGTAATCGAGGGCGAAAGCCAATTCGTCCCGCAGGGCCGGGGACTGAACCGCCCACTCGAGACGCCGCGTCACCGTCTTCAGGTCGGGTGCGCCATAAACATACCGCTCGTCGTATCTTCTGTAAACCTGGGCGAAGAACCGCTCGAAGCGAAGCGGACTCTCCGAGGCTGGAAATCCCATTAACAATTCGCCGCAAGCGCCCGCCGCGGGATCGGCCAAGGCGACTGCAATTGCCTCGTACCGGCTAACGTCGTTCCGAATACCCCGCCTGCCGGTCAGTTCTCCCATCGCCTGGTGGAACCGGGCGATCATGGCGGCCGGCTCGCCACCGTCGTGGATCGCCAGATCGGCGGCATCCACCTCCCCGGATTCCATGGTGTCCGCCAATTCACCTCCCGCCCAGGCCGCTTCACCGTCCGGGGGCGGCTTCATTTCCGGATCGGTGAGGTTGCTACGCCGGTTCGCTCGGATTGCGACCAGGTACCCGTAAACCAACGCGGGATAGGTGATGTGGATGTTCGTGCAGTCTCCGACTGCTTCCTCCATTCGATTGGTGAGATTCCTGAACGCCCCGAGAGCGCCCTTGTGAGACACGGCGATGCACGGTCCTATGCCGGTCTTATTTACGACGACATCGACGTTCTTCGTCTTGAGACCGCCCAGGACGGTCTGCTCACCGCCGCCGGCAGAGGAGGGATCGTAAACGAGGGAGTTCCTTAGCCCCCGGAACTGTTCGATCCGGAAGGGCGGGCGTGGAGTAATTTCGTCGGGGTGGAACCCGCCTTCCAGAACCAAACGGCACGCCGTGTACCAGTGCAACGGCCTTATGTGATCCTGGCCCTGGTGGCCTGTCTCGTTCCGGACGAAGGTGCTCAGCGCCCCCTTCAGATTCACCCATTCGCAGACGTGGGCATGCCGCTTACCCGGCACAGTGTCTCCAACGCCGCAGTTCGCGCACACCCTGGTTAACTGCGGCTGAGTCGTCGGGCGTCAAGGAGCCCCTGTGCAGAACGATGTTGCCGGCCTCCCCGGGCTCCAGCTTCAGCATGCCGCCACCAAGAGGATGGCCCTCCACTTCACAACTGAGCTCGGCCAGTGGACTCCGCCATCCTTGGCGGAGCAAAGAGCCGTCCGAGCGGCGCTTCAGCCTGACCGCGTGGACCGAGTTGGTACACGAGCACCGCGCCAGATTCTGTACCAGGTTTGGCTTTGAGCCGCTCATATACGAGAGGAAGTAATCGGGAACGTTGACATCCGGCACCGAGTACCAGGGCGTCCTGTTCCGGCACTTGTACGCCAGCCTCGCCTTTTGCCCGGCGTCGCTTTCGAGATAGCGGCGCACGGCCGCGGGCAAATCGCCCTCCCGAGGCAGTCTCAGCAGCAGCATGGGTTCGTCCTTGCTTTTCCACGCTGCCACTAGCGGCTCCGTGAGAGCCTCGTCCGGGAGAGCCCGCCCGTTCCGCACGGAGGGAATGAGGAATTCACCACCGATCCGCCGCTGCTCCGCCTGCGATGGCCGCAAGTGGAAGAACTCGTTCGCTCCGGTAACGTATCCAATCCCGGTCTTTGCGATTGTCCCCAATCGAACCGAGGCCGGCTCCTCCGCGAGCCGTCGATAAGCGTCCCGGCTGGGACCGGACATCAGAAAGGGTCTAAGCCGCTGGCGCCACCCGTTCCTCCATTCCTCGGCACTCACCAGTTGCGTGGCCACCGGCGTCTTGGCCATAAATTCGAAGCGGTCGAGCGCCGAAAGGTGAATCCCGGTTGCGCGCCCCCCGCGGCCGTCGGCATACAGAAGCCAACAATCCTCGGAAAGTTCCGGGAAAATCCGCTCGGCTATGGGCACGACATGCACCCTCTCAAATTGGGAGAGAAGGTACTCGATCAGCGGAGCGGCATAAGGAGCATGGCCGATCTCGGCAGGCACGACGAACGCCATCCGGCCCCCTGGCGTGAGGAGATGGGCAGTCGCCACCAGGAAGGGCGCCCATGACGAAGTCAACCCCGAAAAACTGGCGCCCAGCCGATTGCATAGGCTCAGCGCCGTCTCCCGAACGGGGCCCGAAAACGCCTGATACCGGATAAATGGGGGATTGCCGGCCGCGCATTGAAACCGCTCCTTCGTGTTGGCAGCCCAGGTGAAGAAGTCCCCTTTGTGAACCAGCGCCCATGGAGCCCGGCACATAGCCTCCCGCACGGCGGACGGATCGTCCTCTACGCCCACGCTGGAGCGATGAGCCGCGATGAAGCGACCGTCCCCACAGGCGGGATCCAATAGTGTGTCGGTACCACGCCGGATAGCCCAGGTGGCGAGGGTCGCCACGACGGAATCGGGAGTATAATAAGCCCCTCGGGACTTTTGGCTTCGAGGTGCGGAGGTCGTACTCACTTCCGGCTCCAGGTGCTCGAACAAGTCAAACGAAAGATTGCGAAAGGCGCGTTTGCGGCTCACCCTCTCTTATCGGCATCTCAATCTAACACGATACCAAATGCCCATCCAGGAAGCCACTTTTTTCTTCCCTTTTTCTTCGCCTCATGATATAGTGCCCTCCATGAGCCCACAACTGCAACCCTACGACTTCGCCAATCAGCTTCTCGCCAGCCAGGAATTCTTCGAGCGCTCCAGCCGGCTCCTCACCGAGTCCGACTCCGGATACCGCCCGGTGGAAGGCATGTTCACCGTCGCGCAGCAGGTCGCGCACACCGCCAACACTCTCGGCTGGTTTCTCGAGGGCGCAACGCGGCCGGAAGGCTTCGACCTGGATTTCGAGAAACACGTCGGCGTCCTCGGCGCCGTGACCTCGCTCACCGCCGCCCGGCAGATGCTGGAAGCGGCGTTCTCCAAAGCCATCCAGTTCTTCCGCTCGCACAGCCCCGAGGAGCTGGCGCGGCCGCTCCCGCCCGGCCCGGTCATGGGCGGCCAGCCCATCACCGACATCGTGTGGGCCATGGTGGAACACACCGCGCACCATCGCGGCGCCCTGACGGTCTACTCCCGCCTGCTCGGAAAAGTGCCCCCCATGCCCTACGGCGGGTGAAGCGCCGCACCGTTCCGGAGGATAACCACATGCCTGCCGACTCCAACCACGGCCGCGTGGACTATATCGAGTTTCCCGCCACCGACATCGCCGCCACCAAGGCCTTCTACCGGCGCGTTTTCGGCTGGGAGTTCGAAGACTACGGCCCGGACTACACCAGCTTCCAGGACGGCCGCCTGGCCGGGGGGTTCACCACCGATGCCACGGCCGCCCAGGGAGGCGTGCTGGTGGTGATTTACTCGACCGATCTGGCGGCTACCGAAGCCGAAGTGGTGGCCGCCGGCGGCGTCATCGCCAAGCCGGCGTTTTCGTTCCCCGGCGGCCGGCGCTTCCATTTCACCGACCCCAACGGCAACCAGTTGGCGGTATGGTCGGAAAAGTGACCGCCTCGCGGGCGCGGCGCGCCACCGTGCCGCCCAGCGCCATCCGCGAGCTTTCGCGGATTCCGGGCGTGGGACCCTCCATCGCCGCCAATCTCTACCGCATCGGAATCCACGAGGTGGCCGCCCTGCGTGGCCGGGATCCCGAACGGCTGTACGAAGCTCTTTGCCGCGCAGAGGGCCGGAGGGTCGACCGCTGCGCTCTGTACGTGTTCCGCTGCGCCGTCTACTTCGCCTCCGAAAGCCGGCACGACCCCGAGCTGTTGAAATGGTGGAACTGGAAGTAGGCGCCGCGGAAGCCCGTTTTACGGGACTTCCCCAAGCGGGCGCTGCATCAGAACCGTGTCCACCCAGCGCCCGAATTTGAAGCCCACGCGCCGCAGCACTCCCACGTGCCGGAAGCCCAGCGCTTCGTGAAGAGCGATGGAGGCGGCGTTGTCGGTGCCGCCGATCACGGCTACCATCTGCCGGCAGCCGGCCGCCTCGCAACCCGCGATCAGTTCCTCCAGCAGCATCCGGCCCAGGCCCTTGCGGGCGTGGGCGGGATTCACGTACACCGAGTTCTCCACCGTGAAGCGGTAGGCCGGCCGTGGCCGGTAGGGCGACGCATAGGCATAGCCCGCCACGCATCCCTCCATCTCCGCCACCAGGTAGGGCAGCCCGCGCGCCAGCACCTCCTGGCGCCGCCGGGCTATTTCAACGGCATCCGGCGGATCGGTTTCAAACGTGGCCAGGGCCGTCCGGACGTAGTGTGCGTAGATGGCGGCGATCTCCGGCACGTCGCTATCGCGGGCGGGGCGGACCACGGGCAGCGTGGGGTCCCCGATGGCGTCTGGTGACACTGTTTGAGATTATATCAATGCCATCTTCTCCACGGCCATGGAACAAACCGCCCAACCCTTTCGTATCTTGAAACGTCTAAGGCATGCCATGCGACAAAACCTGCTCGTTTCCGCCGCAGCCGCGGGGTTGCTCCTCCTCGCCGCCTGCGACTTTGAGGATTTCAACGGAGAACGCTTCAGCCGGGATTTCCACTACAGCTTCTCCCTGAAGCCCAACGGCCGCCTGGCGGTCGAGTCCTTTAACGGATCCATCGAGATTTCCGGATGGGACCAGGATTCCGTGGACATCGCCGGAACCAAGTACGGCCCCACCCAGGAAAGCGCCGATTCGCTGCACATCGAGACCAGCAACACGCCCGAGGCCGTCACCGTCCGCGCCATACGTCCGTCTCAGCGGCACAACAACCTGGGCGCGCGGTTCGTCATCAAGGTGCCGCGATCCGCCGTGCTCGATCGCATCACCACCTCCAACGCGTCCATACGCATCATGGACGGCGCGGGACCCTCCCGCCTGCGGACCTCCAACGGGAGCATCCGCGTGCAGGATCTACGCGGAAGCGTGGACGCGCAGACCTCCAACGCTTCGGTGGAACTGATCGGCGTCGAAGGAGACGCCATCGCGCACAGCTCCAACGGCCACATCCACGCGGAAGATTTGCGCGGCGGGTTGGATGCCACTACTTCGAACGCCGGCGTCAACGCCAGGATTGCCCGCGCCGGCCGCGGGGTGCGCATCGAAACCAGCAATGGCGGGGTGGAACTCACGCTCCCGGACGGCCTGGGCGGCGATGTGCGCGTCAACACCAGCAACAGCGGAATCACCGTCCGGCTTCCCGGCTCGGTCAACGCGCGCGTCCAGGCGCACACCAGCAACTCATCCATCTCCACGGATTTCGACGTGAAAATGCACGGCGAGATCGGCAAGAATCACCTGGAGGGCGAGATCGGCTCGGGCGGCGGCCCGCTGATCGACCTGGCGACTTCCAACGGCGGCATCCACCTGATGAAGATGTAGCCGCCCGGCGCTACCGCATCGCGTCCGCGTCGCGGTGCATCAGGATGGCGTTGTGCCGCGCCTGGGCCGCCATATCGGCCGAGACGCCCGGCGTGGCCGCGCACTGCTCGCTGAACCTGGCCGCCTCCAGGACTTGGGCCTTGTTCAGGAGCAGCTTGCCAAGCTGGTAGTTGACCAGCCCCAACTGGAACAGGGCCGGGGCCAGCATGCCGTTGTTGTCCTTGATCAGCGGCAGCGCCGCGCGCAGGTTCAGGTTGGTGCCCTTCAGATCGCTCTTCGAGGCGGCCACCATCCCGGCGATCCAGTAGCCATGGCCCAGCAGGAGGGTCTTCTTCTTCGCCCAATCCGCATCCGGCACCACCTCCGGCTTGGGCTTGGCGAAGGCGGCGATGAGCCGGTTGGCGAAACCCAGCGCGCGGTCGCCCTGCTGCTTGGTCATGGCCGCGTCGGCCAGCACCGCCAGCAGGTCCACGTTGTTGGGAAGGTTGGCCAACGCTTTTTCGGCGATCGCCGGAATCTTGGCGGCGGCTCCGGTTTGGTTCAACGCCGCCAGGTACGGGGCGTAGGCGCCCTCCAGGTACTTGCTCTTGGGATTCAACTGTTCCAGCGTGGAGATCAGATCCACCACGGTCTCGCCCGGGGCTCCCACCGAAACCGCGAACAGGGCGTACTCGGCGTACTCGCCCACGGTTTTCACGTAGGCGTTGCGGGCGGTCCATCTGGCTTTCTCGTCGGCGTCGGCGGGAGCGGGCACGGCCAGGCCCTCGGCGACCAGCGGAGCCACCTCCGCCGCCAGCTTCTTCACTTGGGCCGCGTCCTTCTTCGCCACGGCATCCTGAAGGCCCTGGTACGCGTCATCCATTTGGTCGGCAATGGCCACAGCGGGACCGCCGAGCAGAACCATCGCCACAGTCAAGGCGGGCAGTTTCAAGACAACCTCCTGACCCCCGGCGTGACGCCAGGGGCGGTATGCAAAGCTTATTCCAGTTGATTGTCCGTCATTGCGCGCGCCGCCGCAACATGGCCGCCATCCTGAAGTGTCGCCGGCATGCCCTACCGCTTCTCCAGCGCCGCGCGCACGCGGCCGCTCAGCGTCTCGACGTAGCGTTCCGGCACGTACCCGTTCAGGCGGCTGAACACCTGGCCGCGCTGGTCCAGGACGATGGTGGTGGGAAACCCGAACACGCCCAGCGCCCGCGCCAAGCCGTCCTCGAAATACACCGCGTCCGGCCACTTCTCTTCGTCCAGGAAAGGACCCACCAGCGAGCGGTCGTCATCCGCATCGATCGAGAGGAACGCGACCGCGGGGTTGTCGCGGAAGCGCCCGGCCGCCTCGCGGTAGAGCGGGTGCTGGGCGCGGCAGGGGACGCACCAGGTGGCCCAGAAATCCAGCACCACCACCTTGCCCTTCAAACCCGCCATGGCGAGTTTGCGCCCGTCGGGCGCGGTCAGGGTGAACTCCATCGGATCGGCGATGCCGGCGTTCCCTCCGGCGGGCCGCAGCCGCAGTTCGCGCGCGTGCAGCAGTGCGACGTTGCGGTCGTACGCCTCGAGCACCAGGTCGCCCAGGCCGGCTGTGGAACCTCTGGCACGCTCGAAGAGTTCGCCCATGCGGGCGCGGTCGCGGGCGCGGCCGGCGGCGGTGGAGGCCAGGTCGGGGATGGTGAAGGCGTCGGCCAGGGCTTTGGCGGCGTCCTCGAATTTGCCGAGGCGCTCCGACCAGCGGGCGATTTCGCGCGCCGCCTCGGCGTTCGGAAAGGTCTCGAACGCGCGGCACGCCAGCGTCAGGGCCTCTTCGAAGCGGCCCAGGCCGCCGCTGGCGCCGGCTTCCAGAACCAGCGCGTGGCCGATGCCGCGGTCGCTGTGGCTCTCCCAGTTCAGTTCTTCGATGCGCAGGGCGTACTTGAAGGCGCGTTGGGCGGCGTCGGCGCCGCCTGCGGCGATCAGGGCCTGCGCCACGCCGTCCAGGATCGGCAGGTCTCCGGCCTGGCGCGCCAGCACGCGCTCTCCATACAGGATGGTGCGCGCGCCATCGTGAGCGTCCATGGCGGCGACCGCGGCGGCGCGCTCCAGTTCGGCGCGGCGGGGCGAGTCGGGATACTTCTGAAGGTGCGTCTCCAGCGCGCGCAGGGTATCGGCGGGGCTGCCTCGGGATTCCGCCAGTGCAGCATCCAGGTCCCGCCGCTCGCCGGCGGTTTGCGCCGGGAGCAGGCACGCGAATGCGGCCAGCGCCAGCGGCAGGCCGCGCGTCATTGGGGGTTCGTGGGCGCCTTTTCAGGCGGCTTTATGGCGCGAATGCCCTCGGCGATTTCCGAGGCGCGCGTTCGCGCGGTGTGCATGAAGTTCTCGTTGGCCACGATGCGGTCGAGCAGCGGCAGGAACTGCTCCGGCGCCACTATCCGCTCGCGCTCCAGCGCGGATTCCAGGAGCATCAGGGCATTGACCACGCCCAGCCGGTCGTACTTGACGGTGCGCTCCAGTTCGACGCGGTGCTGCGCCGATTCGGCCATGCGCTCGAACCAGTCCTGCAGCGCCTGGGCGTCCTTGTTCTCGGTGTAGTTGTACTTGACCTCGGTCTTCTCGCCGCCGTTCTCCAGGCGGAAGGTCTTGGTCCCCATGAAGGCCACTTTGAGCGGAGATTCCAGCGGGCGCTTGAAGAACTCCAGCTTTTCGGCCAGCCCGTAGATTTCCTGCGCGGTGGCGGAGTCCAGTTTGTACTTCACGGGCAGATCGTCGTCCACCGCCTCGCGGTACTCGGCGTCGCCGGCTTTGGTGAGCGTGACCTGGATGTACGCCGGCGTGCTGCCGGGAAATTCGCGCGAGTAGAACAGCCTGCCATCGGCCGCGTCCAGCGGGCAGGCCAAGGCGGCCAGCGACGCGAGCGCAATGGCCAGCCGTTTCATGCCGGGCGCACCAGCCTGCGGAGGGTGGATTCGCGGGTGGCGTGGCAGATCGCCACCGCCAGGGCGTCGGAGGCGTCTGCGGATTCGATGGCCTCGGGCAGCCGCAACAGCGATTGAACCATCAGACCCACCTGGCGCTTCTCCGCCCGGCCGTATCCCACCACGCTGGTTTTGATCTCCAGCGGGGAATACTCGGCCAATTCCATTCCCGCCTCGGCCGCCACCAGTAGCGCCACTCCGCGGACGTGCGACAGCTTGAGCAGGGTCTTGACGTTGACGGCGTAGAAGACTTCTTCCACGGCGGCGCAGCCGGGCGAGTACTCGCGCACCAGCGCGCGCAGCCCCTCGGCGATGTCCAGCAGCCGCTTGGGAAACGGCTGTTTGGGGCTGGTGCGGATCACCCCGGCGGCGATCATGCGATGCAGGGAGCCATCGCTGTCGATCACGCCGTAACCGGTCCGCTCCGAGCCGCAATCGATGCCGAGGACCCGCACCTTACTGCCCGAGGGCCTCCAACTCCTTCTCGTCGATATCGAAGTTGGAGTAGACGTTCTGCACGTCGTCGTGTTCTTCCAGCGCCTCGTACAGCCGCAGCATGCCGCTGGCGTTCTTGCCTTCCAGCCGGATCAGGTTCTTGGGAACCATGGCGATGCCGGCTTCCGCGCTGGCAATGCCGGCGGCTTCGAGCGCCTTGAGGATGGCCTCGTGCGCTTCGGGAGGCGAAAGCACCTCCCAGTTGTCGCCGGCGGGCCGGAGATCGTCTCCGCCCGCATCCAGGATGACGCTCATGAGCTGGTCCTCGCCGGCGTTCGCGACGGGCACCAGCACCTGGCTCTTGCGGTCGAACATCCAGGCGACGCTGCCCTGCTCACCCATGTTGCCGCCGTTCTTGGAGAAGACATGGCGGAGTTCGCTGACCGTCCGGTTGCGGTTGTCGGTCGCGACATTGACCAGCACGGCGGCGCCGCCGGGCCCGTAGCCTTCGAACATCACCTCGTCGATCTGGCCGCCCTCCAGCTCGCCGGTGCCGCGCATGATGGCCTTCTTGATGTTGTCGGCCGGCATGCTGACGGCTTTGGCGGCCGTGATGGCGGTGCGGAGACGGGGATTCCCGTCGGGATCCCCGCCACTTCGCGCGGCGATGACGATTTCCTTGATGATGCGGGTGAACGACTTTCCGCGCTTGGCGTCAAGTGCCGCCTTCTTATGCTTGATAGTGGCCCATTTGGAATGGCCCGACATGTGAACCTCACCGGTAGGCCCGGCCACGCACGGCCGGGAGGGAAATGTTTATAAAATCGACCTATTGAGGATACCAGAATCGCGAAATGGGCTCAAGGCGTTGCGCCTGCCCCATTTCCGCCCGGCCTACACGCCTTTCTCCAGCAACTCCCTGGCCACCTGCGCCGTGTTGGCGTGAATCGTGACCGTGTCCTCGACGTTCAGGGCGTAACCGCCGGCCAGCACGATGGCCACCGGAATGCGGTGCATCATGGCGGTACGGATCACCAGGCGGTCGCGTTCCATCAAGCCTTCGAAGGTCAGCGACAACCCGCCCAACTGGTCTTCGAAATAGGGATCGGCGCCCGCCAGGTACATCACCAGCTCCGGGTGGAACATGGACAGCGCGGCGCGGTAGCCGTTGCCCAGGCGATTCAGGTACTCGCCGTCGCCCACGCCGTCGGCCAGGTGAATGTCCAGGCTGGAGGGCGGCTTCTCGGTGGGATAGTTGTGGAACTGGTGAATGGAGAGCGTGAACACCGACGGGTCGGCGGCGAAAATCGCGGCCGTGCCGTTGCCGTGGTGCACGTCGCAATCCACCACCATGGCGCGCCCGACGGCGCCGTCGCGCTGCAGGCGGCGGATGGCCACGGCCACGTCGTTGATGGCGCAGAATCCTTCTCCGTGGTCCGGAAACCCGTGGTGGAATCCGCCGCCCAGGTTGAACCCCACGCGTCCCGAGATGGCCTGGCGCGCCGCCAGCGTGGTGCCGCCGGCGGCCAGCCAGAAAGCCTCCACCATCTGGCGCGAGTAGGGGATCTCCAGCCGCAGGATTTCCTGGTAACCGATGGCGCCGCCGCGCAGCTTGCCGACCCATTCTGGAGTGTGCACCAGCAGCACGTCCTCGTCGGTGGCCGGCTCGGGCTCGACGAAGTCGCTCTTTTCGGCGAAGCGCGTCCACAGCATGCGGTCGTGCAGCCACTTGTATTTTTTCGAGGGGAAGACGTGATCGCCGAGCAGGTTCAGGTCGTACCGCTCGGAATATACCAGGGGCATCGGAAGCATTGCATTACACCGTCTCCGATTGCAGCGCGGTGACCACGGCCACGTTGTAGATGTCCTCGGCCGAACAGCCCCGCGAGAGATCGTTGGCCGGCTTGGCCAGCCCTTGCAGAAACGGTCCGATGGACATCGCCCCGCCCAGCCGCTCCACCAGTTTGTAACCGATGTTGGCCGACGCCAGGTCGGGAAAGATCAGCGTGTTGGCGCGTCCCGCCACCTTCGACCCGGGCGCCTTCGACCGCGCGACCTCGAGCGAAACCGCGGCATCGGCCTGCAGTTCGCCGTCCACGTTCAGGCCGGGCGCGCGCTCCTTCACGATGCGATAGGCTTCCACCACGCGGTCCACTTCCGGGTGCTTGCCGCTGCCCTTGGTGGAGAAGCTCAGCATCGCCACGATGGGTTCGGTGTTCATCAGCACGCGGGTGCTTTCGGCGGTAGCGATGGCGATATCGGCCAGTTGGGTGGGTGTGGGGTCGATCACCACCGCGCAGTCGGCGAACGCCATCAGGCCGTGGTGGCCCAGCGAGCGGTCCTGCAGGGCCATGATGAACACGCTCGATACCAGCCGCGCGCGGGCGTGCGCCCCCACCGCGTGCAACGCCGCGCGAACCGTGTCGGCGGTGCTGTTGGCCGCGCCGCCCACGCTGCCGTCGGCGTCGCCCGCGCCCACCATGAGGGACGCGAAGTAGAGCGGCCGGCGCGCCATCTCGGCGGCCTCCACCTGGGTGACGCCCTTGGCGCGGCGCCGCTCGTAATAGAGCGCCGCGTATTTGGCGAGCTGCGGCGAACTGGCGGGGTCGACGAACGTCACGCCTTCCGGCGCGTTGGACGGCCTGGGTCCTACAAGGACCGGCTTCGCCACGCCATCGCGCGCCAGGCGGGCCGCGGCCTCCAGCACGCGCTTGTCGGCGCCTTCCGGAAACGCGATGGTCTTCCTGCGCCGGCGGGCCCGCTCTATGAGCCCCGACATGAAGGACGTGGCGGATTCGGGAATGGCGGCCATCGAAATATGAGTCTAGCAGCGTTTTGACGGGCGAGGTAGAAAACCTGCCCCACACAAGGCCGCCAGCACGGACGGCCCCCGGTGGTGGAAACTGTAGAGATGCGGCGTCATCCTCTGGTCAAACCGTACCTCGCTCTCGCCGCGGTGTGCCTGTTCTGGGGCACGACCTACCTGGCCATCCGCATGGCGCTGGAGTCCTTTCCGCCGCTCATCCTGGTCGGCGGGCGCTACATCGCTTCCGGGGGCATCCTGCTGGGGTTCGCCCTGGCGCGCGGTCTGCACGTGCCGCGCGGGCGCGAACTGGCCGCCGCGTGTTTCAGCGGCCTGCTGGTGCTGGGCGTCGGCAACACCGCCCTGGTGTTTGCCGAAACCATCATCCCCAGCGGGATCGCCGGGCTGATCGTCTCCATGTCGCCGTTCTGGATGGTCGCCGCCGAAGCGCTTTTGCCGGGCGGCGAACGCCTCCACGCACCCACCATCGGCGCCATGCTGGTGGGCCTGGTGGGCGCCGGCCTGCTGTTCACGCCCGAGCCCGGCCCGCACGCCTTCAATCGGAACCTGGTCTACGGTTTCCTCATCCTGCAGATCGGGATGGCCGGCTGGTGCTTCGGCAGCATCTACCAGCGCCGCCAGTCCGGCCAGGCCCATTCGGTGATTGCGGGCGCGGTGCAGCAACTGGCCGCCGGGCTGGCGCTGGCCCCGTTCGCGATCGCCGTGCCGCATCACGCCATCCATTGGTCCGCGCGCGGCCTGGGCGCGCTCGCCTACCTGGTGGTTTTCGGGTCGATCGTGGGCTACAGCGCCTACATCTACGCCATGGACCGTCTGCCGGTGGCCATCGTGTCGGTGTACCCGTACATCAATTCCGTGGTGGCCGTGGCGCTGGGATGGCTGTTTTACCGCGAACCGTTCGGCGCGCGCGAGACCGTTTCCATGCTGGTGATTTTCTCCAGCGTGGCGCTGGTCAAACGGTATTCCCGCCCGGCGGCCGTGGATTAGCCCGGCCCGCCAGCCCTGCGCCCAGCAGCCCGCCCGCCATCGAGAAGAAGGTGGTGAACACAAAGAACCGCAACATGGCCGCGGCCATTTGGGGAGCGCTTTGCATGGTCTCCCACATCTTCTGAACCTCGGGATCCTTGGCGCTTTGCACCATGGTCTTGAGCGTGTCCATGCCTCCCGAGGCATGCAGCAGCAGAACCATGGCGGTGAACAAAACCGCCGGAATGGCGAAAGTCAGCAGCCCCGTCAGCCAGCCCATTCGCACGCACGACCCCACGTCCATGGAGCGTCCGGTACGCCGCCGGTACAGGGACACCGCGAAAAAGCCCGCCCCGATCCACGTAAAGAAAGACAGGAAGAGCAGGAATGTGGCCAGGACCGCGGCCAGCAGCGCCGTTCGCAGCGCTTCCGGATTGCGAAAGCTCACCCGCGCGGGTGGCTCCTGCGGCTCCATCACCGGCGCCGGAGGCTGCCAGGCGGGCGCCGGAGCGGGCGCTTCAACCTCCACCGCCAGAATCTCCCGCTGCGGCTTTCCGCACTTGTGGCAGAACACGGCGTCGGGGGGCAGTTGCGCTCCGCAGGTGCAGGTCTCAGGCATGTGTGACCCACCAGGGCCACCTTCAGTGTGACGCAGCGTGGCGGACGTGCGCAAGCCCGCCGCGGGAAGCCGCAGCCGCTAATACCCGTAAATTTGCAAATGAAGCGCCTTGGGAGGGCCGCCAGCCAGCCGGATGCCTTGCCCCGATTCGTTCCTGATGAACTTGTTCTGGGCGTCGTAATTCATCATGATGTCGTCGCCGTTCAAGCGGCGCCCCGGCACCCAGCGCCCGTCTACGTAAGCGCCTTCCTCCAGCCTGGCAACCGCGGCCGCCGATGGCCCCGGCCCGTTGAAGGTAGCCTGCACGCCGGCGCCCAGGATCGTGTAATCGTCCGGCCCGGCCGCAATCACGATGGCGTACGAGGATGGCTGCGCCTCGCCGCCCGCGGCCGCCGACGGAGGCTGCCGCATCCTCGCCATCGAAAAGGCAAACGTGTAGTTGCCCAGTTTGACCGTCTCGGTGGGATGCTGGGCGTTCAGCGAGACCGCCTTGATGGCGCCCGCGGCCTGCGCCGCCAGAATCTCCGGCGCCGCCTGGGCCAGCAATCCGTAGGCTTGCGCCAGGGGCGTGGAGGCGTCCGCCGAGCGCTCGATGCCGAAGGGCGAAATCCCCATCGCGGCGTGGTTCCCGATGGCGTAGAACGCATTGGCGGGATCCCCGCGGGTCTCCGGAATCCACAGCGGATTCCCGCTCCGGTGGTAGCGCTCGCACCATTCCGCGAAGTTCGGCAGGTAGATATCCGGCGCCAGGATGTCGATGGCCGGCGCGCCCTGCTGCCACACATTCAACTGGATGGGCAGCGCGCCGCCGCCCGAGTACCCGCCGATGGCCTCGCCCAGGTCCACGTTGATGAACATGGGCAGCGGGTACTCGGCCTTTCCGGCCTTGGCCACTTTGTCGAGATACAGCGCGTAGTACCACGACATGAAGATCTCGTTGGTCATGGGATGATCGCCGAACACTTCCGCCCAGGTTCCAGAGGTCTTGCCGCCGGCCGCTTCCCAGTACTGGCGGAACTCGGGAACCAGGTTCTCCTTGTGGCCGGCCATGTAGTCCATGAGTTGTTTGGGCACCGCGGCGTTGAAGGCGGCCTTGGCTTCGGGGGCCTGGTCGCGCGAGCCGCCCGGGCAACCCACTTCGTTCTCCACCTGCATCATGATCACGGTGTGGGCGTCTCCGTCCACTTCTCGGATGTGGCGCATCAACGCGGCGAAAGCCCTGGCGTCCGCCTGCCAGTTGGCTTCCTTGAAAACCGAAAGATAGGTCAGCAGTTGCCCGTTTTCCGGCAGGAACAGCGGATAGCGCTTCGGATCCTTCTTCACCCACAGCGGCGAATACGAGGAAACCCCGTTTTTCCAGCTTCCGAACCACAGGAAAATGAGGCGCAAGCGATTCCTGCGGGCCTCGCGGATGGCGCCATCCACCAGCGCAAAATCGAATTTGCCGGGCTCCGGTTCCACCAGTTCCCAGGTGACCGCGGCCAGGACGGTGTTCATGTTGGCCGCCGCCAGCTTGGGCCAGTAAGGCGCCATGTACTCCATGCTGGAGGAAGCCGAGTTAGTCAACTCGCCGGCCAGGATCAGAAACGGACGGCCGTCCACGATCAACTGGGTGGCCTGGCCGCGCTTCTCCAGGCGCGGAATCGAAGAAGTGGAAGCGGGCTGGGCATCCGCCATGTGGAGTCCGAGCAGCGCGACGGCGCAGGGCAGCAAGTACCGGAGTTTCATCTGCCACACGATACCGCCCGGCGCGGTTTCGCACAAGGTTGAGAACCTTCCCCACCACTGGCGATATGCGATACTCGTATCTCAAAGAGATGCGCATGAGACATGGCTCCGCCGTTCTTTCGATTCTTCTGGCCGCAGTTCTGGCCGGCACGCTGGCCGCCGCCGAACCGTTCCGCGATCCCACGCTGCCGCTCGAGCGCAGAGTAGACGATCTGGTTTCCCGGCTGACGCTGGACGAGAAGATCGCCATGCTGGGGCAGGGCCAGCCGGCCATCCCGCGCCTGGGAATCAAGGCCTTCACCAACTTCACCGAGGGGTTGCACGGCCTGGGCTGGGTGCGCGGCGGGAGCGTCACGGCCACTACCTTCCCGCAGTCGTCCGGCTTGGGGGAAACCTGGGACCCCGCGATTCTCCGCGAGGCCGGCGCCGTCGAGGGGTATGAAGCCCGGGTCTATTTCAAGAAGTACGACGGCGAGCGCGTGGGCCTGGCCATCCGCGCCCCCAACGTGGACTTGGCCCGCGATCCCCGTTGGGGCCGCACCGAAGAGTCCTTCGGCGAAGACCCTTACTTAGTCGGAAAACTGTCGGCCGGTTTCATCAAGGGCCTGCAGGGCGACGACCCCAGGTATCTGCTCGCGGCCTCGACCATGAAGCACTTCCTGGCCAACAGCAATGAAGATGGCCGTACCCGTTCCTCTTCCGATTTCGACGAGCGCAACCTCCGCGAGTATTACCTGGTTCCGTTCCAGATGGGCATCCTGGAGGCGGGTGCGCAGTCTTTCATGGCCTCTTACAACGCCGTCAACAAGATCCCCGACACCGTGTCCCCGTTCATCCGCGACATTGTCGAGAAGGAATGGAAGTTCGATGGAATGGTGTGTACGGATGCCGGCTCGCTGTTCAACCTGGTGCGCCAGTTCCACTACTTTGAGGATGCCGCCTCCGCCACCGCCGGGTGCGTCAAGGCGGGCATCACCGTGTTTCTCGACCGGTATGCCGACTCGTTGAAGGAAGCTCTCGGGAAGAACCTGGTTACCGAAGCCGATATCGACCGTAACATCCGGGGTAACATCCGCATGCGGATGCGCCTGGGCGAATTCGATCCTCCCAAAATGTCGCCCTACGAAGGCATCGCGGGCTCCGAGGAGCCCTGGTACGGCGAGAAGAACAAGGCGCTGGCCCGAAAGGTCACCCAGGAATCCATCGTGCTGCTCAAGAACAGCGGCCCGCTTCTGCCCCTCGACAAAACCAAGCTCCGCTCCATCGCCGTGATCGGGCCCTTCGGCGACCAGGTTCTGATCGACTGGTACGCCGGAATGCCCCCGTACACCGTGACGCCGCTCGAAGGAATCCGCAACAAGGTGGGGCCGAACGTGCGGGTGCGTTACGCTCCGGACGACAACAACGGCAACGCCGCCAACCTTGCCGCCGAATCCGACGCCGCCATCGTCTTCGTGGGCAACCATCCCACCTGCAACGCACCGTTCGGCCGCTGCACCCTGCCGAGCGAGGGCAAGGAAGCGGTGGACCGCAAGGCCATCGACCTGGACGCGGCGCAGCTCAACCTCATCCGCAGAGTGAAGACGGCCAACCCGAAGACCGTAGTGGTGCTAGTTTCCAGCTTCCCGTACGCCATGGGTTGGGTTCAGGAGAACGTTCCCGCGATTCTCCACCTGGCGCACTCCAGCCAGGAGGAAGGCAACGCCCTGGCGGATGTGCTGTTCGGCGACTACAACCCGGCCGGCCGGCTGGCGGCCACCTGGGTCAAGTCGCTGAACGATCTGCCCCCCATGATGGACTATGACATTCGCAAAGGCCGCACTTACATGTATTTCAAAGGGCAGCCGGAGTATCCTTTCGGATTCGGCCTAAGTTACACCACCTTTGAGTATTCCAACCTGCGCGTCTCGGCCGCATCTCTCGACGCAGCGGGCGCGGTGACCGTCAGCGTGGATGTGCGGAACACGGGCTCGATGGCGGGAGACGAGGTGGTCCAGCTTTACGTGAAGCACATCGATTCCGCCGTGGAGCGGCCGATCAAGGAACTGCGCGGATTCGAGCGCATTACTCTGCGGCCGGGCGAGACGCGCTCCGTCAAGCTGCCGCTAAAAGGAACCGACCTGACTTACTGGGATGCGGGCAAACACAGCTTCGTGGTGGAACCCGGCAAGGTGGGCATCATGGTGGGCGGGTCATCCGTGGACGCGCGGCTGGAGACGGTCATCTCCGTGACTGAGAAGCTGTAAAAGGCGCAGTTGGCAGGCGGAAGCGCCTGCCCCACCTTGCTGGCGGTCAGTTCCCCGGCGGCACTGGCGATTCCCGCTCCCCGCGATGCCGGTCGATCCAGTCCGCCGCATCGGAGACCGTGGCAACCGATCCGTGCAGAATGGCGTAGATCAGGTTGGCGCTGAGAATGGTGTCGAACTCCGGCGCGTACACGGCGGCGGCGGGCCGCCCTGGAAAGCGGAGCAGGAACGGCACTCGCCGGTCGAACTTGCCATCCAGGTCTCGGGACCAGCGGAAAGGGTGGTCGGCGCTGATCAGAAGAACGGTGTGGTCCCAGGTGCCGTGGCTTTCCATGACTGTACGCAACTCGCCCATCATCCGGTCCGTCAATGCCAGGCTGTCGATGTAGCCGGTGGGGTACCGGTCGCTGCCATCCATTCTTCCCGTGAAACGGTTGTAGGGGTGCGGATTGTGGGGCACGGGAACGTGCAGGAACACCAGTCCCAGGGCCGGATCCGCCACCTGCTTCTTGGATTCGGCCATAAACTCCAGGCACAACCTGGCCTTGTAACGGGCGGCGGAGGACTGTCCCGAATGCAAATGGTACGTTTCCAGAAGGCTCATCGTGTAACCGCCGACCCTTCCCCAAAAACCAGTCTCCATCCACCCGGCCAGATAGTTTTCGTTGATGCCGTCGCGCACGCTGGGCATCGGCCACCACGCGCACTCCGACAACGGGCCGTTCATAATGCGGCAGTACGGAAAATACCAACCCGTCAAGCCCACATTGAAACCGGATTCCCGAACCGAAGCGAAGATGGTGGAACTCTCTTTCCACGGCAGGGGTTTCGCCTCCCGGTTCCCCACGGGCGTGACGAATACGGTAGACCCGGAAGCGTCAACCGAGCCTTGCAGCCGGCGGCCGGTAATCAAGGAAGGCAGCGATTGGTCGGTTTCCATAAACGGAGATTTCGCCGCCGTCGCGAACAGAGACTCCCCGCGCAGGCGGTCGATTTGCGGCATGGACAGGCTCGCGCGACGATCCACAAAGGTCAGGCGGTAATCCCACTCGTCGAATATGATCCACACCACGCGCACCGGCGGCGGGGCGCCGGCCAGCCGGGGAGCCAGCGGGCCATCGGGATTCGGCTGTCCCCTGTAAGTGGCCATTTCCCACGCGGCATGGCCGAAGGTCAGGAGGCAGAACGGCGACAGCACCACCAGGGACGCACTCACGACCGCCGCAATCCGGCGCTGATATTTCCAGATGGGCCAAAGCAGCGGCACGCACGCGAGCGCGATCAGGAACAGCACACCCCGGTACCCCATCCATGTGACCACCGGAGACTTCAGCCTCAGCACCAGCCCCTCTACATTCCAGCGCTGAGCGCCGATCGGAATCGCCGCCAGCGCCAAGGCAGCCAGCGGAACCGCAAGGAATCCGCGATCTCCCAGATGGCGTCTCGCCAGCCGCACGGCTCCAAACACCAGCCCGGCCAGAAGCAGCACCGCCATCATCACGGCGGCGTCATCCACCGGCGAGGGAATCGTCTTTCTTATGAGTTCGAGATCCGCCATCCGGCGGTACGAGAACAGGTCCTCCCACCCGGGAGTGAAGAACACGTTCGCCAGCGACAGGCAAACCACGGCGTCACGGCGCCATCCGGCGAGGAGGTGCTTTTCCGGGGGCTGTTTCTCTTCGGCCTGCTGCATCGGGGGGCTGGGATGGCTCACTCTGGTTTCCGGCGCAGCACGTAGAGCCATCGAGTGGCGCCGTCCAGGTGCTGCACTTCCATGATATCGAACCGGCGCCTGCATGTCTCCTCGAACCGCGCCGCATCCAGTCCGCGAAACAACTCCTCGCGGCCGCGGACCAGGCGCCGGAACATGGAGTCCTCCGGCGAGATGAATTCGATCAACAGCAGGCGCGAGGTAAGATCGGCGGCCAGGTCCAGGATGGCGTCGAGGGGCACGCGTTCGCTCACCAGCATGTGGTGAATCACGGCCAGCATGAAGACGGCGTCGAACCCTGCGCGCGCGCGATCGAGAAAGGAGGGCCACTCGCGGTTGTTCCAACCCACCGCCGGAGTGGGCCGCGCCAGATTCACCACCAGCGGCAGAACGTCGAGCTTCTCCGCGCGGGCACTGCGCCAGACGGCGCCCGCCGCCGCCGGATCGTAGTCGATCGCCACCACCCGCGCGCCGCTGCGCGCCGCCAGCAAGCTGAAGTGGCCGGTATTGCAGCCGACATCCAGCACGCGTTGGGGACTGTGTTGCGCCAGAAACGCGGCTACGAAGCGCTCCTTGGCCTGAAACTGTTCGGCGGTATAGTTGTTCCCGCCCTGCATGTACCCCGTCCACACCGATGTGGCCGCGGCCTTGGGAGCGAAGGCATCCAGCGTGCGAAGCAAACCGCTCAGCAGGTGTTCGAGAACGAAGCGCGCGCGCTCGGGGTCGGGCAGCAGTTGCTTCCGGTACACCGAGGCATCGTCCGGCTGGCGCCGCGCAGCCAGCCACACCGGCATCGTAACCAGCGGCAGGAGGGATGGATTCAGCCGCTGGAGAGGACCCAGCCAGCGGTACAGTTCGTCGGGTTCCAGTCCGTCGCGCCGCGACAGCAGGGCCTGGTCCAGGGGCAGCCCGAGACGCCGGTTGGCCACCAGGGGCAGGACGAAGGTGCGGATAAACTGCCCATACGCCAGCCAGGTCGGATCGCCCGCGTCGCGCCGCTCGATTGAAAGCACGTCGACGAACACCGGATCGGGCCCGCGGAAAAGTATGTTGTACGGGGTCGCGTCCTTGAGGCCGAACCCCTCGGGCAGCAGGTCGAGCCCCAGCCGCAGGGTCAGCCGCGCGGCGGCATCCAGCATCTCAGGAGGCCATTCGTAGGGAAAGCTGGGAAACGGAACCGGCTCGTGCTCCAGGATCGCGTCTCCCCCAAGGGCCTCGTACAATTGGGCGATGCCGCCCTGCGCCAGGAGTTCGCGGCGCCGATCGTCGTCCAGCCAGGTGGTGCGAACCAGCCCTCCCGACCGGCTCCATTTCTCCGCGGCGCCGCCCGCCAGAAACGCGCGGAGATCGGCCATTCCGGCCGCGGTCACGATTCGCAGAACCCGCCCGCCCAGCATCAGAAGGGCGCCGTTGGGATCGCGGAAGGAAGCCGGAAAAGGAGGATGGTCGCTCACGTTGGACCCTTCAATAATGACATGGGCCGCGGGCTGCCGTCACCTGCCGTTCCCGGCGGCGGCGCTCCCGTCCGCCCGGCAGCGCCGTTCAGCGGGCTCTCACGGCCGGGACAGCTTGACACAGGCAAAACCCAGGCGTCAGACTCTAAGTTGCTGCTTCTTCCAAGAAATCCGGCAGCCACTACGGAGCGCTTACGTTGAATCCGTTCAAACCGCTCGTTCTTCTGAGCATTGCCGCGCCAGTCTTTGCCCAGTATGCAGGTCCGGCCGTCCTCTCGCGAGGCGAAGCCCCGGCGGCCATGCAGTTGCCGCAAATCGATTTCCGGCCGTTCCTGGCCGTCACCGGAACTTTCGATACCGGTCTGACCGGCGTGTCCGTCAATTCACAGGGACAACTGGCCAGCAGCGACTCCTACGGTCTTCAGTTCTCCGGAGGCATCAGCGGCATCCATAGCTGGAAGCACACCAAGCTCGGATTGGACTATACCGGCTCGGTGTCCGACTATTTCCAAAGAACTTATTACGACAGCACCAACCAGTCCCTGTCGCTGAGCATTCTTCACCAGTTCTCGCGCCGGCTCGCCCTGAACCTGAGGGAGAGCGCCGGACTGTTCGCGCAGAACTACACCTCGCTGGGGCTGGCGCAGACGGTGCCGTTCGACCCGTCCCAAAGTTACGTCCCGGTGACCGACTTTTTCGACAACCGGACCCTGTACCTCACCACGCAGGCCGACCTGATTTATCAGAAGAACGCCCGGCTCTCTTTCGATTTTGGCGGCGACGGGTTCATCAACGATAGGCGGTCGCAGGCCCTCTATAGCGCGACCGGCGCGGCCGCGCGGGCGGACGTGCAGTACCGTCTTACGCGGCGAACCACGATTGGGGGGCATTACAGCTACACCTATTACAGCTACAGCCGCATCCTCGGCAGCAGCAACTTGCACACTGCCATGGCCACACTGTCCAGCAGGTTGTCCCGGTGGTGGGAATTCTCCCTCAGCGGCGGCGTCATACGCGTGGAGAACCGGTTCGATGAGTTGGTGCCGCTGGACCCGGTGGTGGCGCAACTGCTCGGGTACTCATCCGGAGTGCAGATAGTCTACGGCGTCGATTACGTTCCCACCTTTAGCGGGCGGCTTTCCCGGACCTTCCGCACCGGCGTCTTCTGGGTTGGCGGGGGGCGGTCGGTGACGCCCGGCAACGGTCTCTTCCTCACCTCCAAGATGACCAACGCCACCATCGGCTACACCTATACCGGTTTGCGCCGCTGGAGTTGCACCGCCCAGGTTATGTACGATCGGGGCGACTCCCAGGGCAACGTACTGGGCACTTACGGCGACATCAGCGGCGGCATGAGCATCAGCCGGCAGATCGTGAAGTCGCTGCATTTCGTGGTGGGCGCCGATGCGCGGCGCTACCAGAGCCCCAGCTTCAACCTGTACAACCGGACCGTCTACGACGCCAGCCTCGGCCTGGGTTTCTCGCCTGGAGCCATTCCGTTGCGTCTGTGGTAGCCGCCGGATGCGCCCGCTGGTCCTCCTCAACGATTTTGAGCGTCACTGGGAAGACACCCGCGAGGACGCGCTGGCTGCGTTCGAGGAAGTGGGGCGCAGCGGACGGTATATCCTGGGCCGCGAGGTGGCCGCTTTCGAGGAAGCCCTGGCCGCCGCTTGCAGTCTCCGCTACGCCATCGGAGTGGCCAGCGGCCTGGATGCCATCGAGATCTCGCTGCGGGCTTTGGGATGCGGGCCCGGCGACAAGGTCCTGACCACCCCGCTGTCCGCTTTCGCCACCACGCTGGCGATTCTCAAACTCGGGGCCATGCCGGTTTTCGTGGACACCGACGAGCGAGGGCTGATCGATCTGGACGCGTGCCGGACAATTCTCCGCGCCCGAACCGGCATCCGCTTCCTGCTGCCCGTGCATCTCTACGGGCACGCTATCGACATGGAGCGGCTGCGGGCGCTGCGCGACGAGTCCGGCTGCCTGGTGGTGGAGGACTGCGCGCAATCCATCGGGGCCGGCTATAATGGCGTCCCGGTGGGCGCCGTGGGACGGATGGCCGCCACCAGTTTCTACCCCACCAAGAACCTGGGCGCCATGGGAGACGGCGGAGCGATTCTCACCGGCGATCCGGACCTGGCCCGCGCCGCGCGCGCCCTGCGCGATTACGGGCGGGGCTCGACCGGCCGCCACGAACTGGTGGGATACAATAGCCGCCTGGACGAACTTCAGGCTGCTCTGCTGCAGCGCGCTTATTTGCCGCGGCTGGCATCGTGGCGCGAGAAACGGCGGAGCATCGCGGATCGATACGTCCACGGGATCCGCAACCCGGCCCTGCGCGCGATGGGTGCTCCCGCAGGCTCGGATTCCTCCTGGCACCTGTTCCCGGTGCTGGTGGATGCGAACCGGAAAGCCGGTTTTATGGCCTGGCTGGAGTCCCAGGGCATCCAAAGCGGGGAACACTATCCATGCGCCATACCCGATCAGCCCGCCATGGCCGCCGTGCCCTTCGAATCGGCCGGGCCGCTGGAAAACGCCCGCCGCATCTGCCGGTGCGAGGTGAGCCTGCCGGTCCACCCATATTTAAAGGATGACGAAGTGGTGCGGGTGATCGGCGCCTGCAACGCCTGGACCGGGGTCACCCCAGGATGACCGCTGCCGCCGCCACCGTATCCGCCACGGTGAAATCCGGCTGGCAATTCTGTTCGGCGCCGTAGCCGGTCAATACCAGGATGGTGCGGGCGCCGGCGCGCCGGCCGCATTCGATGTCGGCGCTCTTGTCGCCCACAAGCCAGGATTGCGCCAGGTCCAGCCCCAGGTCCCGCGCGGCTTCCAGCAGCATGCCGGGCGCGGGCTTTCGCCGGGCGCTCGGGACGCCGGGCGGATCGGGACAGAAGTAGGAGGCGTCGATCAGGCCTTCGCCCGCCTGGCGCAGAAACTCGCCCTGCACGGCATGATACTGAGCCTCCGTGATCAATCCCCTCCCGATGCCGCTCTGGTTGCTCACGATCACCGTGGCGAAGCCGGCCTCCTTCAGCTTGCGGAGCGCCTCGGAGACTCCCGGGTAGACCCTCACCATGGCGGGATCGCCGCAGTAGTTGGCATCGTGCATCAGCGTCCCGTCGCGATCGAAGAATACCGCGCGGCGCCGGCTCATGTGCCCGCCAGGCCGGCCTGCAATTCCGCCATGGTCACCGTGGCCGTTCCGAATTTTCCCACCACGATGCCGCTGGCCCAGTTGGCGATCTCCGCGGCCTCGGCCGGCGTGGCGCCCGCGCACAGAGCCAGCGTCAGAACCGCGATGGCGGTGTCGCCCGCGCCGGAGACGTCGAAGACATCCTTGGCCCGCGTGGGAGTGTGGTACGGCGCCCGGCCGCTCTCGAACAGGACCATGCCCTGCTCTCCCAGCGTGATCAGCACGTTGCGGGTTTGCCAGAGACGCAGCAACCGCTGGCCGGCCTCCATCACGGCCCCACCGCCCATCGCCGGCGCGTCCGGGTCGGATGGCGCCAGGCCGGCGGCCAGAAAGGCTTCGGCCCGGTTGGGCTTGACGGCAGTGGCGCCCCGCCAGCCCAGCGAGGTGTGGGGATGCGGATCGACGGTCAAAACCTTCCCGTGCTCCACGGCAATGGCGCAGATCGCGTCGGCCAGCCGTTGCGTCAGAAACCCCTTGCCGTAATCCGCCACCACGATGCCGTCCAGGTCCGCTGTGCGCCGCGCCAGGTACTCGATGGCCAGTTCAGTCTGCTGGGGCGCGATGTTCGCCTTGCGTTCGCGGTCCACGCGCACCACTTGCTGGTGGCGCGCGATCACGCGGGTCTTCAGCGTGGTGGATCGCGCCGCGTCACGCTGCACCGCGCTGGTATCGATGCCGCCTTCCGCCAGCAGAGCGAGCAGGCGGTCGCCGCCGGAATCCGCGCCCACGATGCCCATCAGCGCGGTGGAGGCCGCGAACTCCCTTACATTGCGCGCCACGTTGGCCGCCCCGCCGGGATAGTACGATTCGCTTACCACGTCCACCACTGGCACTGGAGCTTCGGGCGAGATGCGCGAGACCTTGCCCCATAGGAACTCGTCCAGCATGAGGTCGCCCACCACGAGGATGCGCTGTTCTGCGAACCGGCCGGCAATCTGACTGAGACGGAGGCTGTCCATGGCGCCGAACGCAATCATAGCAGGTGTGCGGCGCCATTCCGCGCCCCGGCCGCCGGCGCCGTTCAACCCTCCGCTGCGACAGGTCACCCGCCCGAACGGGCTATTCGGGTTGGGTTGGCTTGAAACCGGGCCGGAGAGTGTCCGAAACTAATGGAAATGGGCGTCAACATCGGTCTCGACATCGGGGCGATCAGTCTCAAGCTGGCCGCGCTCGGCCTGCCCTCCGACCGCCCGATCATGCAGGAACTGTGCGCCACCCACCCGCAGTTCCGCATGCGGGAACTCGACGGCCGCCCGCTGGTTCTCTCCGAATACCGCCGCATCTCCGGCAGCCCCATCCAATCCACCTACGATTTGTTGCAGGAGTTTTACGAGACCATCCCCGAAGTCCGGGTGGAGGGGATGCGCGTCACCGGTTCCGGCAGCCGCGCCATCGCCAAGGTGCTGGGGTTGTATTTCGAAAACGAGTTCAAGGCCATCGCGCGCATGATGGGAACTTTCCACCCCTCGGCGCGCACGGTGTTCGAGATCGGCGGCGAGAGTTCCAAGTACATCCGCCTGGAAGGCTCCAACATCGTGGATTACGACCGCTCCGGCGAGTGCGCCGCGGGCACCGGTTCGTTTCTCGACCAGCAGGCGCTGCGGATGCGTTTCGCGGTGGAGGAAGTGGGCGGGGTGGTCTCGCAGGCGGCCTGCTCGGCGCGCATCGCCGGACGCTGCTCGGTGTTCGCCAAGAGCGACATGATCCACGCCCAGCAGAAGGGCTACTCGCCCGCCGAGATCCTGCGCGGCCTGTGCGACGCGGTGGCGCGCAATTTCAAAAGCTCGATCGTCAAGGGCCGCCCGGTGGAAGCGCCCGTGGCCCTGATCGGCGCGGTGGCGCAGAACGCCGGCGTGACCGCGGCCTTGCGCGAAGCCTTCGGCCTCGCCGGCGAAAGCCTGTTCGTCCCCGAGGAGTTCGCCTGGTGCGGCGCCATCGGCACGGCCATGCTGGAGGCCGAGGAGCCGCGCAAGCGGTCGATCCTGGAAATCCACCGCCTGTGCCAGCACGACGCCGGCGAGAAACCCCAGGACACGCTCCCGCTTTCCACCGGCAACGTGGTGCAACTGCGCGACCGGGTAGGCGTGTACGTCCCGCCGCCGGGCGACGAGCCGATCCCCGCGTACCTGGGCCTGGACATCGGGTCGGTCTCCACCAACGTGGTGGCCATCGACGAATCCGGCACGGTGATCCACGACGTCTACCTGCGAACCGCCGGGCGGCCCATCGAAGCGGTGCAGGAGGGCCTCTCGGAAGTGGAGCGTCTGTGGGGCGCGCGCCTCGAGATCCGCGGCGTCGGGACCACCGGGTCGGGGCGCGAACTGATCGCCGAGGTGGTGGGCGCCGACGTGGTGAACGACGAGATCACCGCCCACAAAACCGGCGCCATTCACATCAGCACCACGCTCGGCGGCGAACCGGTGGACACCATCTTCGAGATCGGCGGCCAGGACTCCAAGTTCATTTCCATCGAGAACCAGGTGGTGGTGGACTTCGCCATGAACGAAGCCTGCGCGGCCGGCACCGGCTCGTTCCTCGAGGAGCAGGCCGAGAAGCTGGGCATCGGCATCAAGGGCGAGTTCGCCAACCTGGCGCTGGCTTCCACCGCTCCCACGCGCCTGGGCGAGCGCTGCACGGTGTTCATGGAGCGCGACGTCACCGGCTGGATGCACAAGGGCGAAACCGTGCCGGATCTGGTGGCGGGCCTGGCCTATTCCATCGCCCTCAATTACCTCAACCGCGTGGTGCGCGGGCGCAAGATCGGCAACGTGATTTACTTCCAGGGCGGCACGGCTTACAACGACGCCGTGACCGCGGCCTTCGCCAGCCTGCTCGGCAAGAAGATCACCGTGCCGCCCTACAACGGCGTGATGGGCGCCATCGGCATGGCGCTGATCGCGCGCCAGTGGCACCAGGCCACCCGCGGCGAGTCGCGTTTCCGCGGCTACGATCTTACGAAGCTCGAACTTCGCTCGCGCGATTTCGTCTGCAAGGCCTGCAGCAACCTTTGCGACATGAAAGAGTTTGTGGTGGAGGGACAGCGGAGTTACTGGGGCGATAAGTGCTCGGACAAATTCCGCAAGCCTTCCGCCACCGGCCGCAAACCGGTGATCGACGACCTCTTCGATTTCCGCGAGAAACTGCTGGAAGCCCTGCCTCAGGCCCCCGCCAGCCGCCTGAAGGTGGGGTTGCCGCGGGCCATGTCCATGCTCGACCGCATGCCGTTCTGGAAGCGCTATTTCGCCGAACTGGGCATCGAGACCGTTTTGTCGCCGGTCACCGACCCGCGCATCTCGGCCGCCGGCATCGATATGGCCGTGGCGCAGCCGTGTTATCCCGTGCAGGTGGCGCACGGCCACGTGCATGCGCTTTTCGAAGCGGGCGTGGACTACGTTCTGGTGCCGGTGATGGCCGATGCGGAAGCGGCGCTGGCCTCCGATGGCGAATCCCGGCCGGCGCATTACTGCCCGTGGAACCAGACGCTGCCGTGGGTTTTGCGCGCGGCGCCGGCGCTGGAGCCGCACCGCCAGAAACTGCTGATTCCCACGCTGCATTTCCAGCTTGGTCCGCCGCAGGTGAAGAAGGCCCTGGCCGAAACCATGCGCAAGCTGGGCGTGACAAGGCGGGCGAGCGACCGCGCCGCCGAGGCGGCCTACAGCGAGCAGCGCGAGTTCCAGGAGAAGTTGCTGGCGGCGGGCCGCCACGCGCTGGCGGTGCTGGAGAAATCCGGCGAGCCGGGCCTGGTGCTGGCCGGCCGCGGCTACAACCTGTACGACCGCGGCGTCAATTGCGACATCCCGCGCAAGCTGCGGCACCGCTACGGCGCCAACGTGATCCCGCTGGACTTCCTGGTGACCGGGCGCGAAACCGCCGCCGATCCGCACGACAACATGTTCTGGATCTCCGGCCGCAAAATCCTGGAGGCCGCCCGCCTGGTGGCGCAACACGCCAACCTGCACCTGGTCTACATCACCAATTTCAAGTGCGGGCCGGATTCCTACATCAAGCACTTCGCCCGCCCGGCCGCCGGCGCGCCCCTGCTGGTGTTGCAGTTCGACGGCCACGGCAACGACGCCGGATACATGACGCGCTGCGAAGCGTATCTCGACAGCAAAGGAATTCTGCGATGCTACCAGTCGGCACCGCCGGAACGGCGGAAGGAACCGATCGCGCCGTTGCCGGCAGCCCCGGACGCGCCCCCAGCCATCCAGTAACCGGCAAGCGCATCTACATCCCGCCCATGGCCTACGGCAGCGCCCGCGCGTTTGCCGCCGCTTTCCGCGCCATCGGTCTGGATGCCGAACCCACGCCGCCCTCCGACAACCGCACGCGCGAACTGGGCGCGCGCCACACCTCCGGCGACGAATGCTACCCCGCCAAGGTGACCGTGGGCGATTTCATGCGCCTGCTGGAGCGGCCCGGCGTGGACCCCGAGCGCGTGGCCCTGTTCATGCCGACCGCGCAGGGGCCCTGCCGCTTCGGACAGTACGCGCCCTACCTCCGCCACGTATTGGACGCCAACGGCTACGGCGCCGTCGAAATCCTCTCGCCCAGCAGCCGCAACGCCTACGACGGCCTGGGCTCCCTGGCCAAGCCGTTCGTCCGCACCGGCTGGCGCGCCCTGCTGTCGGCCGACCTGTTGCAGAAGCTGCTCCTGATCCACCGTCCTTACGAGGAGCGCCGCGGCGACACCGAGGCCGTTTACGAAGACTCGCTCGCCGACTTGTGCCAAACGCTGGAATCCACCCCCGTCGAGCCCGGCCCGCAGTTGCGCGCACTGCGCGGGTCGATCGTGCGCGGCCGCGACCGCTTCCGCAAGCTGGCGCGGCGGCGCGGGGAATCGCTGCCGCTCATCGGCATCGTGGGCGAAATTTTCTGCCGCCTGAACACGTTTTCCAACGAGAACCTGGTGCGGGCGCTGGAGGAATACGGCGCCGAAGCCTGGCTTTCGGACATTGTCGAGTGGATCTGGTACACCAACTCCGAGCACTTCCGTAAGCTCAAGCTGGAGGGCCGCGTGCTGACCACCGAGGCGCTGGGCGCGTGGGTCCGCAAGCACGTGCAGAAGCACGACGAGCACTTTCTGGTGGCGCCGCTGGAAGAGGATTTCCGCGGCCGCGAGGAGCCCGACATATACGAGGTGCTGGAGTGCGCGCGCCCCTACCTGCCGCGCGAGGGCGCCTTCGGCGAGATGGTGCTCAACGTAGGCAAGGCGGTGTTCCTGGCGAAGAAGGGCGCCGCCGGCATCATCGATATCAGCCCCTTCACGTGCATGAACGGCATCGTGTGCGAGGCCGTGTACCCGCGCGTCAGCCGCGACATGGGCGGGATTCCGATCCGCAATTTCTACTTCGACGGCACGCAGTCGGATCTGGACCGGGATCTGGGGGTGTATATGGAGCTGGCGAGGAGTTACCGGAAGAGGCGGGGAGCCGCGTAGGGGGAATCTCGCGTAAGACTTTGGAGGGGTCGCTCACAGCCAAGTTACACGAAGGTGCCTCAGGCGGGTGATCCAACTTGACATGCTGCAAATGTCTGCTGCGAAGTAAGGGGCCGACGTACGGAGGCGCCCGAGTTGTAGGTCGGTCAGCTTTTCAGACCGAGATAGCCGAGTATCCATTTGGTAGCCTCTTTCTTGACGACCTCCGCCCCGGCGCTCAACGCGAACTGGCCCGACTTCTTGGCCAGGTCCTTCAACCAAGCGACTGTACGCTTGCCCAAGCCAGGCTTGGGTCCTGTTTCGTCTTTGGAGTCGTCATCGAGAGCAGCCTTCAGTTCGGCTATGGCGGAGTCTCTTACGCCGACCCTATCGAGGGCTTTGGCTAGGGTGTTCCAATCGCCTTGGGTTATTTCGATGCTTTCGATCTGGAAATCCCTTGAAGCGATCACGTTTGTACCGCCAAAGATATACGTGACCACTTGCTGATCGACCTTTTCCTTTGGCAACGCGTTGAAATTCTCGCTCACTGAGCCAAGATCCTCCTTGAGTTCGAGAGCGAAGCGCAGAACTCTGGTTCTGACAGTGTCAATCAGGCCCAAGAGTACTGAGCTGGGTATCTCCTGCCACGCTCTATTCAGCGCGTAGGCTCCTTCGAAAAAGCTCGCCTGATATATTACGGTCAGATTCGCCGGCCATTCGAACACAAACCGCGAATGGCCGCCCGCATTCTCGTACGACGCTATGGGCTGGCGCAGCTCCACTGATTCCGCGAAGTGTCTGTGCCGTTCTTGTAACATCGCTGGTGGTATTGGCTGATTATTAACTTGTGCTCCAAAGGGACCAACAAATAGCCCCTTGGCCGGCGCAGGGGCCTTTCTGTATTCTGGGACCTCGTCGTCAGCATAGCCGTTCAGTTCGTTCGCCGACCAGATCTTCAGCCGATCATTCTTTAAGGCGTGGGCCAGCACCAAGCACTTGCGTAGCAGTGTCGCAACCGAACCCTGTTCGCGAGCGGCGAGCTCGATTATTTCATCCAGCAGTTGCATAAGCCGTCACGACGCTGAGGAAGACGCTCTCTTTCCCGGCATTCTCCAGGAAAGCCACCACGCGGGCATCCGGAGTTTCGCGCGTCAGTTCGGAGGGAACGTTGGTGTCAACCAGGTATCCCTTCACAATTCGATATCCCGTCCGGGGTCTCTGTCACGTTCGAAATTCAGATTGAGGCCGCGCAACGGAGCGAAGAGCTCGACCATGTTCCTGGCGGCTGGCGCGGGAGAAAGATGGACCGCCTCTTCAAGCAATGTCGCGGCAATGGCCTCGACCGGCATCCCACCCAAAGCCGTGCGGCGGGCGAGTTCCGCCTCAACCTCCGGCCTGATATCGACGGTGATTGTCATGGGCGCCCTCCTGCATCCCACCGTACCGCCGCCCCCGATCCGAGTCAAGGCTCCAGCGGGCTCCAGCGGGCACACGGTGGTCACCCAGACGGCCTCCTCGCACAAAGCTGTGCGATACTGAAACTGTGAAAGGAAGCGAGTTCCTGCGGAAGCTGCATCGACTGTCCCGCCGCCGCGGCGTTCCCTTCCAGTACGAGCCGGGTCTCGGCAAGGGCAGCCACGGGCGCGTTTCTTTTGAAGCCGGTTCCACTATTCTGAAAGACCCGAAGAAGGAGTTGGGCACGGGCCTTCTTCGCGCCATGTGCCGCGACCTTGGGATTGACCCCCGTGACCTGTGAGAGGAGACCATATGTTGACCTTCGCATATCCCGCCGTCTT